>Ga0214917_10001478_pt1 | contig 30018 bp, 23 predicted proteins | sample LL_1208_BB_MetaG_FD_177983 | JGI IMG/M metagenome (GOLD analysis project Ga0214917, IMG submission 177983) | Freshwater microbial communities from Lake Lanier, Atlanta, Georgia, United States - LL_1208_BB | ecosystem: Environmental > Aquatic > Freshwater > Lake | place: USA: Georgia | collected... | reverse complement strand
CGTAGTGCCGGTTCGCCGTCTCATATTCCACATGCGCGGTGGAGATCGTGATACCGCGGGCGCGCTCTTCCGGCGCCTTGTCGATCTGGTCATACGCCGTGAACGACGCACCGCCCGACTTCGCAAGAATCTTGGTGATCGCAGCCGTCAACGACGTCTTGCCATGGTCCACGTGACCAATGGTGCCGATGTTGCAGTGCGGCTTGTTCCGCTCGAATTTCGCCTTGGCCATCTTAGGATTCCGTCAGCTTGATTGGGTTACCAGCGGTAATGGCTGAAGGCTTTATTCGCCTCGGCCATCCGGTGGGTATCTTCGCGTTTCTTCACGGCAGTGCCGCGGTTATTGGCAGCATCCATCAGCTCGGCCGACAGGCGCTCTTCCATCGTGTTCTCGCCACGCTTGCGGGCGCTGTCGATGATCCAGCGGATGGCCAGGGCCTGACGCCTCTCCGGACGAACCTCAACAGGCACCTGATAGGTGGCACCACCGACGCGGCGCGAACGCACCTCAACCGCCGGCTTCACATTGTCCATCGCCTCATGGAACACCCGCAGCGGGTCACCATTCTGGCCCATACGCTTCTTCAGCGTATCGAGGGCGGCATAAACAATGCCCTCGGCAATGCTCTTCTTACCGTCATACATCAGCACGTTCATGAAACGGCTGAGCACGAGATCACCGAATTTCGGGTCGGGCAGAACTTCACGCTTTTCAGCGCTGTGACGACGAGACATATCTTTCCGTTCCCCTTACTTCGGCCGCTTCGCGCCGTAGAGCGACCGGCGCTTGCGGCGCTTCGGCAGGCCCTGCGTATCCAGCACGCCGCGCAGGATGTGGTAGCGCACACCCGGCAAGTCCTTCACGCGGCCGCCGCGGATCAGGACCACCGAGTGTTCCTGCAGGTTATGGCCTTCACCGGGGATGTAGCTCACCACCTCGAAGCCATTGGTCAGGCGCACCTTGGCGACCTTACGAAGCGCCGAGTTCGGCTTCTTCGGTGTCGTGGTGTAGACGCGGGTGCAAACACCGCGCTTCTGCGGGCAGCCTTGCAGGGCAGGAACCGTGTTGCGGCTCTTCTGCGGCTCGCGCCCTTGCGCGATGAGCTGGTTGATCGTCGGCATGACGCCCCTTTGGTCTCCATAATGCCGAACACCCCGCCCAGCGTGCCTTGGCACACCCTGCGGGGTACTCGACCCGCCCCCGGCCTCAGCCCCCGGTATTGGAGGCGGCGCCGGCAGCGCAGCGATTGATACAAACCCCAGCGCGTCACCCGGAAGTGACGCTCTGGCCAGGGGCGGGTGATTACGCGGGGGGTGGGGATGAGTCAAGCGAGGTGAAGCGGGAATTTAACAAATCAGAGCGATCTGACCTTTCCGCCCCCAGCCACCGAGGCAGCCCGTGCAGGCAGCCCTCTCCAGCCCAGCCAGCCCCCTGCCGCCCACCCCACAGGACAAGCTACGCGGCTCCCGCCGGCCGTCAGAATCATCAAAAAAAAAGCGCCGGCCCAAAGACCAGCGCCCATCGGCTAAAAATAAAAGAAAGGGGGCACGGGGGGAATTCCTTCCCCCCGCTGCTGTCACTCAGCCGCCGCCGTCTCGTCAGTGATAGCCACCTGCGCCGCCGGCAATTGCCCCTTGTCACGCTGCGCCGCAATTGCGCGCAGCCGGTTCATCACCGCACCGGTGCCGGCTGGGATCAACCGGCCCACAATGACGTTCTCCTTCAGGCCGAGCAGGTTATCCACCTTACCGGCGGTTGCTGCCTCGGTGAGCACCCGGGTGGTCTCCTGGAAGGAGGCCGCCGAGATGAAGCTGAGGGTTTGCAGCGAGGCCTTGGTGATGCCCTGGAGCACCGGCTCGGCCCGGGCGGGCCGTTCCTTGGCGTTGATCCGCTTTTCGTTCTCGATTTCGAACTCGATGCGATCCACCGTCTCGCCCACCAGGTAGGTGGTGTCGCCGCCATCCAGAATCTCGACCTTTTGCAGCATCTGGCGAACGATCACCTCGATGTGCTTGTCGTTGATCTTCACGCCCTGCAGGCGATAGACGTCCTGGATTTCGTTGACGAGGTAATTGGCCAGCGCCTCAACACCCAGCACGCGCAGGATGTCGTGCGGCACGCGAGGGCCATCGACCAGCGGGTCACCGGCCTTCACATAGTCGCCTTCCTGCACCGAGACGTGCTTGCCCTTCGGCACCAGGTATTCGCGCTCGACCGGCGGCTCATCGCCCACCTGGTCGGCCTTTACCACCACGCGGCGCTTGGCCTTGTAATCCTTGCCGAATTCTACCCGGCCATCGATATCGGAGATGATGGCCGCATCCTTCGGGCGGCGTGCCTCGAACAGCTCGGCCACACGCGGCAGACCACCGGTGATGTCGCGGGTCTTGGAGGATTCGCGCGGCAGGCGGGCCATCACGTCACCGGCGGCGACCTGAACGCCATTCTCCACCGTCAACACCGTATCGGGGTTGAGGAAGTAGATGGCATCGCCGCCCGTCGGGCGCTTCAGCAATTCGCCCTTGGCGTCCTTCAGCAGCAGCCGCGGGCGCAGATCGGCGCCCTTGGCAGATTGCTTATAGTCCACCACCACCTTGGAGCTGAGGCCGGTGACATCATCGGTCCGCTCGATGACGGTGATGCCCTCGATCAGATCGGCATATTCCACCGTGCCACCACGCTCGGTGATGATGGGCAGGGTGAAGGGGTCCCACTCGGCCAGCTTGGTGCCGCGGGTGACGGTATCGCCCTCGGTCATCAGCATCTTGGCGCCATAGGGCACGCGGAAGCGCGCACGCTCGCGGCCGGCGGCGTCAAAGAGCAGGATTTCGCAGTTTCGGCTCATCACCACCGGCGCGCCGGAGCTGTTGGTGACGATGTTGAGGTTGATCACCCGCGCCGTCGCATCGGTATTGGCCTCCACGCCGGAGGTTTCGGCCGAACGCTGCGCCGCGCCACCAATGTGGAAGGTGCGCATGGTGAGCTGGGTGCCCGGCTCGCCGATCGACTGCGCGGCGATGACGCCCACCGCCTCGCCCACATTGACGGGCGTGCCGCGTGCGAGGTCACGGCCATAGCAATGGCCGCATACGCCCACCCGGGCATCGCAGGTCAGCACCGAGCGGATGAACACCTCTTCCACGCCGGCCTTTTCGACCGCCTCGGCATCGGCTTCTTCCACCAGCGTATTGCGCGCCAGGATCACATCGCCCGAGATCGGGTCGAGAATATCGCGCTGAATGGTGCGGCCGAGGATACGCTCGCTGAGCGAGGAGACCACCTCACCGCCATCCATCACCGCGCGCACGGTGATGCCGCGCTCGGTGCCGCAATCATCATTCACGATGATGCAATCCTGCGCCACATCGACCAGGCGGCGCGTCAGATAGCCGGAATTGGCCGTCTTCAGCGCGGTATCGGCCAGGCCCTTGCGGGCGCCGTGGGTGGAGTTGAAATACTCCAGCACGGTCAGGCCTTCCTTGAAGTTCGCGATGATCGGCTGCTCGATGATCTCGCCCGAGGGCTTGGCCATCAGCCCGCGCATACCGGCCAATTGGCGCATCTGCGCCGGCGAGCCGCGCGCACCGGAATGGCTCATCATCCAGACCGAGTTCGTCACCCGGCCAACCTCCTGGCGGGAGATCTCCTTCATCATGGCCGAGGCCACGGTGTCGGTGCAGCGCGACCAGGCGTCCACCACCTTGTTGTAGCGCTCGCCCGCGGTGATCAGGCCATCGAGATATTGCTGCTCGAACTCCTTCACCTCGCCCTTGGTCTTGGCGATCATCGCCGGCTTTTCTTCCGGGATCATCATATCGTCCTTGCCGAACGAAATACCGGCCTTCGCCGCCTGCTTGAAGCCCAGGCCCATCAGGCGGTCAGCGAAGATCACGCTCTCCTTCTGGCCGCAATGGCGGTAGACGAGGTCGATCACGTCCGAGACCAGCTTCTTGGTCAGCGTGCGGTTGATGATGCTGAAGGGCAGCATCGGGTGGATCGGCAGCAGCGCCGCGATCATCATCCGCCCCGGCGTGGTGACCAGGCGCTCCATGAAGGGGCGGCCTTCGGCATCCACCGTCTTGCGCCGGGTGACGATCTTGGTGTGCACCGTGAGCGCACCGCTTTGCAGCGCCTGCTCGATCTCGCCCATATCGCCGATGCGCGGTGCGGCCGCATCATCGGCGGCGCGGTAATCCGCCGTCTCCAGCGAGAGGTAGTAAATGCCGAGCACGATATCCTGGCTCGGCACGATGATCGGCTTGCCATTCGCCGGGCTGAGGATGTTGTTGGTGGACATCATCAGCACGCGCGCTTCGAGCTGGGCTTCCAGCGAGAGCGGCACGTGGACGGCCATCTGGTCACCGTCGAAATCCGCATTGAAGGCGGTGCAGACCAGCGGGTGAAGCTGAATGGCCTTGCCCTCGACCAGCACGGGCTCGAAGGCCTGAATGCCCAGGCGGTGCAGCGTCGGCGCGCGGTTGAGCATGACCGGGTGTTCGCGGATCACCTCTTCGAGGATGTCCCACACCTCGGGACGCTCCTTTTCCACCATCCGCTTAGCGGCCTTGATGGTGGTGGCGTGGCCGTATTTTTCCAGCTTCGAATAGATGAAGGGCTTGAACAGCTCGAGCGCCATCTTCTTCGGCAAGCCGCATTGATGCAGCTTCAGCTCCGGGCCCACCACGATGACCGAACGGCCGGAATAATCGACGCGCTTGCCCAGCAGGTTCTGCCGGAAACGGCCCTGCTTGCCCTTGAGCATATCGGAAAGCGACTTCAGCGGGCGCTTATTGGCGCCGGTGATGGCACGGCCACGGCGGCCATTGTCGAACAGCGCGTCCACCGATTCCTGCAGCATGCGCTTTTCGTTGCGCACGATGATGTCCGGCGCGCGCAGCTCAATCAGCCGCTTGAGGCGATTGTTGCGGTTGATGACGCGGCGATAGAGATCGTTCAGATCCGAGGTGGCGAAGCGGCCACCATCGAGCGGCACGAGCGGGCGCAGCTCGGGGGGGATGACCGGAACGACGTCCAGGATCATCCATTCCGGCCGGGCGCGGCTTTCATTGAAGGCGTCGATCAGCTTGAGGCGCTTGACCAGCTTCTTGCGCTTGGCCTCGCTGCTCGTCTCGCGCAGATCGGTGCGCAGGCGCACGCTCTCCTTCACGAGTTCGATGCCGGCCAGAATCTGCTTCACCGCCTCGGCGCCAATGCCCACCGAGAAGGCGTCATCGCCAAACTCGTCCAGCTTGGATTGGTATTGGTCCTCATTGAGCAATTGGTGCAGCTTGAGGTCGGTCAAGCCCGGCTCGAGCACCACATAGCTCTCGAAATAGAGAACCTTCTCGAGATCCTTCAGCGTCATATCGACCATGAGGCCAACACGGCTGGGCAGGCTCTTCATGAACCAGATATGCGCGACGGGCGAGGCCAGCTCGATATGGCCCATGCGCTCGCGCCGAACCTTGGCCAGCGTGACTTCCACGCCGCATTTCTCGCAGACAATGCCGCGGAACTTCATCCGCTTATACTTGCCGCAAAGGCACTCGTAATCCTTGATCGGGCCAAAAATCCGGGCGCAGAACAGCCCGTCCCGCTCCGGCTTGAAGGTGCGGTAGTTGATCGTTTCAGGCTTTTTGATCTCGCCATAGGACCAGGAGCGAATCTGCTCCGGCGAAGCCATGGTGATCTTGATCTGGTCGAACGTGACGGCCTGGCCGGTTTGGCCCAGGATCTTCATCAGCTCATTCATGCGACCCAATTCTCCATTCTGCACGCCCGGGAGGATGCCCCCCGGGCGGTGAAAGACACGTTTGACGCCAGTCGTGGTGGCGAAATCACTCCGCGGCGTTTTCCAGATCGACGTTCAGGCCCAGGCTCTTGAGTTCCTTCACCAGCACGTTGAAGGATTCCGGGATACCAGCCTCGAAGCTGTCCTGATCCCGCACGATCGCCTCATACACCTTGGTGCGGCCGGACACGTCATCCGACTTCACCGTCAGCATTTCCTGCAAGGTATAGGCGGCGCCATAGGCCTCCAGCGCCCAGACCTCCATCTCACCAAAGCGCTGACCACCGAACTGCGCCTTGCCGCCCAATGGCTGCTGGGTGACCAGCGAGTAGGGGCCGATGGAGCGCGCGTGGATCTTGTCATCCACCAGGTGGTGCAGCTTGAGCATGTAGATATAGCCCACGGTCACCTTCCGCTCGAAGAGCTCACCGGTGCGGCCATCGATCAATTGCATCTGGCCGGAGGTGTCGAGCCCCGCCATGGTCAGCATGCCTTCGATATCGGACATGCGCGCACCATCGAAGACCGGGGTGGCGATGGGGATACCCTTGGAAAGATTATCCGACAGCTCGATGAGCTGATCTTCGCTCATCGGCGCGATGTCGCGGCGGAACACCTCTTCGCCATAGATCTCGTGCAGCTTGGCGAGCAACTCATCCTTCACCGCCGAGGAGCGACGATAATCCTCGACCAAGGCATGCACCTGCTTGCCCAGCGTGGCGCAGGCCCAGCCGAGATGGGTTTCGAGAATCTGGCCCACATTCATCCGCGAAGGCACGCCCAGCGGGTTCAGCACAATATCCACGCTGGTGCCATCCTCGAGGAACGGCATGTCCTCGATCGGCGTCACCCGGCTGACCACACCCTTATTGCCATGGCGGCCGGCCATCTTGTCGCCGGGCTGCAGCTTGCGCTTCACCGCCACGAAGACCTTGACCATCTTCATCACGCCAGGGGGGAGTTCATCACCGCGCTGGAGCTTCTCCACCTTGCTGTCGAAGCGCTTTTGCAGCTTTTCGACCGCCGCGTCGAATTCGCGTTTCATGGCCTCGATCTCGGCCATCACCGCGTCATCCTGCACGCCAATCTGGCGCCATGTGGCAGGGGCGAATTGGTTCAGCAGATCATCATCGATGACCGTGCCGGCCTTCACCGCCTTGAAGCCGCCCGATGCCTTGCGGTTCAGCAGCCGCTCGCGCAGGCGGCCGAAGAAGGAGCGCTCCTGAATCTTCTTCTCGTCGTCACGGTCCTTGGCCAGGCGCTCGATCTCGGCGCGGTCAATGGCGCTGGCGCGCTCATCCTTATCCACGCCACGGCGGTTGAAGACCCGCACATCCACGATGGTGCCGGCGACGCCAGGCGGCAGGCGCAGCGAGGTGTCGCGCACGTCCGACGCCTTTTCGCCGAAGATGGCGCGCAGGAGCTTTTCCTCCGGCGTCATCGGGCTCTCACCCTTCGGCGTGACCTTACCGACAAGAATATCGCCCGGATTCACCTCGGCGCCGACATAGACGATGCCGGCCTCGTCCAGGCTGCGCAGGGCCTCCTCGCCGACATTCGGAATATCGCGAGAAATTTCCTCCTGGCCCAGCTTGGTGTCGCGCGCCATCACTTCGAATTCTTCGATATGGATGGAGGTGAACACGTCATCGCGCGCGATGCGCTCGCTGATCAGGATCGAATCCTCGAAATTATAGCCATTCCAGGGCATGAAGGCCACGAGCACATTGCGCCCCAGCGCCAATTCGCCCAGCTCCGTCGAGGGGCCATCGGCGATGATCTCGCCCTGGCGCACCGCGTCACCCACCTTCACCAGCGGCCGCTGGTTGATGCAGGTGCTCTGGTTGGAGCGCATGAATTTGCGAAGGCGGTAAATATCAACGCCACGCGTCGAGCCATCATCGCCGGTTGCGCGCACCACGATGCGCGCGCCATCAATCTGGTCCACCACGCCCTCGCGCCGGGCGACGATGGCCGCACCGCTGTCACGCGCCACCGCCGCTTCCATGCCAGTGCCCACGAGAGGCGCATCGGATTTGATCAGCGGCACCGCCTGGCGCTGCATGTTGGAGCCCATCAGCGCGCGGTTGGCGTCATCATTCTCCAGGAAGGGGATGAGCGCCGCGGCCACCGAGACCAACTGCTTGGGCGAGACGTCAATGGCCGTCACTTCCTCGGGCTTCACCAGCCGGAAGTCACCACCCTGGCGCACGCTCACCAGGTCCGACAGGAACTCACCCGTCGCGGCATCAACATGCGCATCCGCCTGGGCAACCACCAGGCGCTCCTCCTCCATGGCGGAGAGATAGCGCGGCTCGCCGACGATCTTGCCATCCTTCACCAGGCGGTAAGGCGTTTCGATGAAGCCGTATTTATTGACCTTGGCGAAGGTGGCCAGGCTATTGATCAGGCCGATATTCGGCCCTTCCGGCGTCTCGATCGGGCAGATGCGGCCGTAATGGGTGGCGTGCACGTCGCGCACCTCGAAGCCGGCGCGCTCACGCGTCAGGCCGCCCGGACCCAAGGCGCTGAGGCGGCGCTTATGGGTGACTTCCGAGAGCGGATTGGTCTGGTCCATGAACTGGCTGAGCTGCGAGGAGCCGAAGAACTCCCGCACCGCCGCCGCCGCCGGCTTGGCGTTGATCAGGTCATGCGGCATCACGGTGTCGATATCCACCGAGCCCATGCGCTCCTTGATCGCGCGCTCCATCCGCAGCAGGCCCAGGCGGTACTGGTTCTCCATCAACTCGCCAACCGAACGCACCCGGCGATTGCCGAGATTGTCGATATCGTCGATCGAGCCCTTGCCGTCCTTCAGCTCCTGCAGGGTCTTCACGGTGGAAATGATGTCCATCCGGCGCAGCGTGCGCTGGGTGTCCGGCACCTCATCGAGCGAAAAGCCCAGGCGCATATTCATCTTCACCCGGCCGACGCTGGAGAGGTCATAGCGCTCCATGTCGAAGAACAGGCCCTTGAACAGGGTCTCCGCGGTTTCCGGCGTGGGCGGCTCGCCCGGACGCATCACGCGGTAGATGTCCATCAGCGCTTCGTCACGGTTGGAGTTCTTGTCCACCATGATCGTGTTGCGCATCCACGGACCAACGGATTGGTCGATGGCCAGCGTCGGCAACTCATCGATGCCCGCCTCTTCCATCGCCGCCAGCTTGGCCTCGCTCAGCTCCTCGCCGGCCTCGATCCAGATTTCGCCGGTCTCCAGGTTGACGATATCCTCAGCCATGAAGCGGCCCAGCAAATCTGCCCGGCCCACCAGCACCTCGGTCGTGCCAGCCTCGACGATCTTGCGCGCCGCGCGCGGCGTCATCTTCACGTCCTTATCGGCCACCACGGCGCCGGTCTTGGCGTCGATCAGCGGCTCGAGCAGCTTGATGCCCTTGAAGCTCTCAGGGTCGAAGCTGCGGGCCCAACCCTTAGGCAGGCGGTTGAACACCACCTTGCCGTAGAAATAGGTCAGCATCTCCTCGGCATCCATGCCGCGGATTTCGCCCGGCTCCAGCTCACGACCCTCGGCGCGCGCGGTGTCGCGCTTGGCCTCGGTGGCCTCGCTATCCAAGGCATAGAGCAGGGTGGAGGCCGGCAGCTTGCGCTTGCGGTCAATGCGAACGTAGCAAATATCCTTGGCATCGAACTCGAAATCGAGCCAGGAGCCGCGATAGGGGATCACTCGGGCGGCAAAGAGGTACTTGCCCGAAGAATGGGTCTTGCCCTTGTCATGGTCAAAAAAGACGCCCGGCGAGCGGTGCATCTGCGAGACAATCACCCGCTCAGTGCCATTGACGATGAAGGTGCCGTTATCCGTCATGAGCGGCATATCGCCCATATAGACATCCTGCTCCTTGATGTCGCGGATCGAGCGGCTGCCAGTGTCCTCGTCAATATCCCACACGATGAGACGAAGGCGCAGCTTCAGCGGCGCCGCATAGGTCAGGCCGCGCTGAATGCACTCTTCCACATCGTATTTCGGCTCCTCCAGCTCGTACTGGACAAATTCCAGCCGGCCGCGGCCACCAAAATCATCGATCGGGAAGACGGATTTGAAGACTTCCTGCAGGCCGGTATGCGTCCGCTTATCGGGATGCACCTCCATTTGCAGGAAATGGGCATAAGAGGAACGCTGCACGTCGATCAGGTTCGGCATCGGCGCGACTTCGGGCAAACGGCCGAAGCTCTTGCGGATGCGCTTGCTGCCCGTGAACGGCTTGTTGATGGCGTTCATGCCTGTTCAGCTTCCCAATCTGGCGGCCCCATCGGCACGTAACCGACAAGCCCGCGATGACAATGCCCTGTGCGGAACCGCAAAGAGCGCAAAACGCCGAGAGGGGCGAGAACCGTTGCCGATCCCCGCCCATTCCCGGCTCAGTTCAGCCCGGCCACCTTGCGGCGGCCGGAAGCACCATCCCGAAGGATGGATTACTTGACCTCGACCTTGGCGCCGTTCTCTTCCAGCACCTTCTTGATCTTGTCGGCCTCGTCCTTCGACACCGACTCCTTCACGGTCTTGGGCGCGCCCTCGACCAGGTCCTTGGCTTCCTTCAGGCCCAGGCCGGTGATGGTGCGGATTTCCTTGATCACGTTGATCTTTTTGTCGCCAGCGGCGGCGAGGATCACGGTGAACTCGGTCTGCGCCTCAACCGGCGCGGCAGCGGCGGCCGGGCCAGCAACGGCGGCAACTGCCACCGGCGCGGCGGCGGAGACGCCCCACTTTTCTTCCAGCATCTTGGAGAGCTCAGCAGCCTCCAAAACGGTCAGGCTGGACAGCTCGTCCACAAGCTTTGCAAGATCGGCCATGATGTATATCCCCTAAATAATCGCTTGACTTGATGATTGCAACCCCATCAGGCGAATCCTGATGGAGCGATTCGACTTCCCGACTATGCGGCGTCCCGATCGGCATATGCCTTGAACACCCGCGCCAGCTGCCCACCAGGTGCCTGAAGCACCGAGGCGATGCGCGATGCCGGGGTCTGAATCATGCCCAGCAGCGACGCGCGCAGCGTTTCGAGCGAGGGAAGCTCGGCCAGCATCTTGATACCATTGGCATCAAGCGTCTGATGACCGAGCGCCCCGCCCAGGATCACGAACTTGTCGTTCCCCTTGGCGAACTCCACGGCAATCTTCGCCACAGCCACAGGATCACTCGACCACGCAAGCGCGGTCGGGCCCTTCAGCAGCGGCGAAATGCCCTGGAAACGGGTGCCGTCGAGGGCGCGCATGGCCAGGCGGTTCTTCGCGACCTTGTACGTCGCGCCATTCGCCTTCATCCGGCGCCGAAGATCATCCACCGCCGCCACAGTTAGGCCCGCATTGCGGCCCACCAGGACGAAAGAGGTTTCCCCGAACACCGTGGCGAGCGACGCGACGAAGTCGCGCTTTTCCGTCCGTTCCACGTGCAGTCTCCTACGGTGGCCCTTGCCCCTCTCGGAGGTCGGGCCGGTTCACACGCGGGCAGCGCCACCTTCCGGCAGCGCCACCCATGGTTCGCCTGTCTTTGAATGCAAAGCCGGAAGCCCAAGCCAAACGACGGGGATCACACCCCGGCAATTGTCATGGCGCCCCGCCTCCCGCGTGCGGTGAGGTCAACCCACCCTTATGGAGCCAAGCCCCACATGCGATCTTTGACAGGTCGGGCAGGGGCTAACCCCCGCCCTGCGCACACCCCAAAAAAGGGTGTGAATTTCAATCAGGCGCTGAGTGTGGTCAGGTCCACCTTCACGCCAGCACCCATCGAGGAGCTGACAGCAACCTTCTTCACATAATTGCCCTTGGCACCGCTCGGCCGCGCCTTCTGGATGGCGTCGATAAAGGACCGCGCATTTTCCAGCAGCTTCTCAGCCGGGAAAGAAGCCTTGCCGATACCGGCATGGACAATACCCGCCTTCTCGGCGCGGAACTCAACCTGGCCGCCCTTGGCCGCGGTCACCGCACCCTTGACATCCATGGTCACCGTGCCCAGGCGCGGGTTCGGCATCAGGTTGCGCGGGCCCAGGATCTTACCAAGCCGGCCAACCAGCGCCATCATGTCCGGCGTTGCAATGCAACGGTCGAACTCGATCTTGCCCTCCTGCACCGCGGCAGCGAGATCATCCGCACCCACCACATCGGCACCAGCAGCGCGCGCCTCATCAGCCTTGGGACCGCGAGCGAAAACGCCCACGCGAACAGTCTTACCCGTGCCATTGGGCATACCAATCACGCCGCGAACCATCTGGTCCGCATGGCGCGGATCAACACCCAAATTCATCGCAATCTCGATGGTCTCATCGAACTTGGCCTTGGCATTGTCCTTCACCAGAGCAATGGCATCGGCGAGGGCATAAGCCTTCTGCGCATCCACAGCAGCCGTGACGACCTTCATGCGCTTGGTTTGCTTTGCCATAACCTTAACCCTCCACCACAGTCATGCCCATGGCACGGGCAGACCCGGCCAATTGACGCACGGCACTGTCAATGCTGGTGCAATTCATGTCCTTCATCTTCACCTTGGCAATCTCCGCCAGCTGAGACTTCGACACACGCCCAACCACAGGCCCCTTACCCGGCGTGGTGCTGCCCTTCTCAATCTTCGCTGCCTTCAGCAGGAAGTAAGTGTTCGGCGGGGTCTTGGTGATGAAGGAAAATGTACGGTCAGAAAACGCAGTGATGACCACAGGCGTCGGCGTGCCCGGCTCCATCTGCTGCGTCGCCGCATTGAATTCCTTGACGAACTGCATGATGTTCAGGCCGCGCTGACCCAGCGCCGGACCAACCGGCGGCGAAGGATTGGCCTTGCCCGCAGGAATCTGCAGCTTGATATAGCCGATAATCTTCTTGGCCAAAGGCCATACTCCTCTGTAACGCAGAGGCCCGCGGTGCATACGACATAGCGCAGGTCACCCCGCCTCTGTCTCCCGCGTTCCCCAATTATGGGCCCCGACACAAGGACGGGGAGCGGGCTTATAGGCCCGGGACAGTGGGGAAGCAAGAGGCGGGGGAAACGAATTTCCCCCGCACCCCCTTTCTTTTATTTTTGACTGTTTTGCCGCCCAGCGAGCTAGAGACGGCGCTTTAATTTTATGTTTGCAGGCGAGAACGTCGTATTTTTAATAAATTATTTATTCGATATCAAATATATATTTTGAAATATTGTTTATATTGAATTTATTAATTATCGGCGGATTTGAAAATTATAAATTTCCTATCATAATAAAAAACTTATAACCAATAGATATAATCAATAATTATAATTAATAAATAAAATAAAAATAAAAGAATGGGGGTTTGGGGGAAATTCATTTCCCCCATGCTTAAATCGTCCCCTCAATCCCCCCGCAGCGCCGCTCCAGCTGCCAGTGGCGCCAATGGCAGCGCCGTGGCCACCAGTGCCGCGAGCAGCAGCAGCATGGGTCGCGCGATGGTTTCGTTGGCTGCGGCTTCGATGGCGGCGGCGCCGAAGATCACCGCGGGGATGGCCAGTGGCAGCACCAGCAGTGGCAGCAGCACGCCGCCGCGTCGGGCGCCCAGTGTCAGTGCTGCTCCGGCTGTGCCGAGCAGTGACAGCAGGGCCGAGGCGAGGGCCAGTGCCAGCATGGCGGTGCTCCAGGCTTCGGTCGGCAGGTTGAGCATGGCGGCGGCGAGGGGTGTTGCGGCCAGCAGGGGCAGTCCGGTGGTCAGCCAGTGGCCGCTTGCTTTGGCCAGTGCCAGCAGGGCCGGGTGGAGGCCGCAGAGCAGCAGCAGGTCCAGGGAGCCGTCTTCGGCTTCGCTGCCCCAGAGGCGGTCCAGGGGCAGCAGGGCGGCCAGGAGTGCGGCGGCGAGCAGTGCGCCGGGGGCCAGGCGGGCCAGGGTTTCCGGTGCCGGGCCCACGCCGAATGGGAAGAGTGCTGCCACCAGCAGGAAGAACAGTACGGCGGCCAGCGCGTCGGCGGGGTGGCGGATGGCGAGGCGGAGTTCGCGCCCCAGCACGGCCAGAAAGGCGGAGCGGCCGGTGGTTTGGGGGGTCATGTCATATCCAATTGCCGTCCATCGGCGATGGGCAGTGGCACATGGGTGGCGGCGAGCACCATGCCGCCTTGCGCGCAATGGGCTGCGAGCAAGTGGCCGAAGCGGGTGATGGAGGCGGTGTCGAGGCCGATGGTGGGTTCATCGAGCAGCCATAGTGGCGCCGGTGCCAGGGCGAGTCGGGCGATGGCCAGCCGCCGCCTTTGTCCGGCCGAGAGCATGCGGGCCGGCAATTCGGCCAGCGGTGCCAGGGCCATGCTGCCCAGTGCTGCCTCCACATCGCCGCCTGCCAGCGCGGCGTGGAAGGTCAGGTTCTCACGGACGGAGAGTGCCGGTTTCAGCGCATCGAGATGGCCCAGATAGCGCAGCCGCGCGGCATGGGAGGGTGTGTCCTGGCGGATATCCTCGCCGGCCCAGAGCACGCGCCCTGCGGCTGGCGGCAGCAGCCCGGCCAGCACCCGCAGCAGCGAGGATTTGCCGGCGCCATTGGGGCCGAGCAGTGCCACTGCCTCACCCGCTTCCAGGCTGAAGGAGAGGCCGGCGAAGACCGCCCGTTCCCCCCGCCAGCATGCCAGATCCTCAACCCGCAGCACCTGCCACCCCTTGTTCTTGCCAGGGTCGTAACATGAAACGGCAGAACGCCAAGCGACAGGGCCAAAATCGGCGCTGTTTAGCCCCCGGCGCACCCTTGGTGGGGCTCTTACTCCATGCTTTAACGCCCCCTCAAGGCAAAGAGGACCTCGCAGAACCATGCGCATCACCGGGCAGGATACCCTGAAGACCCGTTCCACACTTAATGTGGATGGCAAGACCTATCATTATTTCAGCCTGCCCGAAGCGGCGAAGAGCATTGGCGACATTTCGCGCCTGCCGATGAGCCTGAAGGTGCTGCTGGAGAATGTCCTTCGTTTCGAGGATGGCCGCTCCTACTCGGTCAAGGATGCGCAATCCATCGCCGGCTGGCTGGCTGAGGGCCGTTCGAGCCAGGAGGTGCCGTTCAAGCCCGCGCGTATCCTGATGCAGGATTTCACCGGCGTTCCTGGCGTGGTCGATCTGGCGGCGATGCGTGATGGCATCATCGCGCTGGGTGGTGACCCGCGGAAGGTGAACCCGCTGGTGCCGGTTGATCTGGTGATCGACCATTCGGTGATGGTGGATTATTCCGGCCATGCCGACAGCCTGCAGAAGAACGTTGATGTCGAGTTCGAGCGCAATGGCGAGCGCTATGAGTTCCTGCGTTGGGGCCAGAGCGCTTTCAGCAATTTCCGCGTGGTGCCGCCGGGCACTGGCATCTGCCACCAGGTCAATCTGGAATATCTGGCCCAGGTGGTCTGGACCGCCTCTGATGCCGGCGATGTCTTCGTCTATCCCGATAGCTGCTATGGCACCGACAGCCACACCACCATGGTCAATGGCCTAGGCGTGCTGGGCTGGGGCGTGGGCGGCATTGAGGCTGAGGCCGCCATGCTCGGCCAGCCCATCGCCATGCTCATCCCCGATGTCATCGGCTTTAAGCTGACCGGCAAGCTGCGTGAGGGCGTGACCGCCACCGATCTGGTGCTGACCGTCACCCAGATGCTGCGCAAGAAGGGTGTGGTGGGCAAATTCGTCGAATTCTACGGCGAGGGCCTGAACGACATGCCGCTGGCCGACCGTGCGACGATCGGCAATATGGCCCCTGAATATGGCGCCACCTGCGGCATTTTCCCGATCGACCATGTGACGATCGAATATCTGCGCATTTCGGGCCGTGATGAGCACCGCATCGCGCTGGTTGAGGCCTATGCCAAGGCGCAGGGCATGTGGCGTGATGCCACCACCCCCGATCCCGTCTTCACCGATACGCTGTCGCTGGATATGGGCACTGTCGAGCCCTCCATGGCCGGGCCGAAGCGCCCGCAGGACCGGGTGGCGCTCTCGGGCATCGCGGCGGGCTTCGCGAAGGATCTGGCGGGCGGCGTGATGGGCGTGCCGGGCGACAAGCCAGATCTGCGCGTGCCGGTGGCCGGTGCGAATTACGACCTCGGCCATGGTGATGTGGTGATCGCCGCCATCACCTCCTGCACCAATACCTCCAACCCCTATGTGCTGGTGGCGGCAGGCCTGGTGGCGCGCAAGGCGCGTGCCAAGGGCCTCAAGCCCAAGCCCTGGGTGAAGACCTCGCTCGCGCCGGGCTCCCAGGTGGTGACGGATTATCTTGATCAGTCGAACCTGACCGCTGATCTGGACGCGATGGGCTTCCAGACGGTGGGCTATGGCTGCACCACCTGCATCGGCAATTCCGGCCCGCTGGAAGACCCGATTGTGGATGCGATCGAGAACAACAAGCTGGTGGTCTCGGCCGTGCTCTCAGGCAACCGCAATTTCGAGGGCCGGGTGCATGCCAATGTCCGCGCCAATTACCTCGCCAGCCCGCCGCTGGTGGTGGCCTATGCGCTGGCCGGCAGCACCAAGATCGACCTCACGACCCAGCCGCTCGGCACCGGCAGCGACGGTCAGCCGGTCTATCTGAAGGACATCTGGCCCACCCAAAAAGAGGTGAACGACACCGTCCACGCCGTGGTGACGCGAAAGATGTTCCTCGAGCGCTACAGCGATGTGTTCAAGGGCCCCACCCAGTGGCAGGCCATCAAGGTTGAGGCCGATAGCGACACCTATCGCTGGAATTCCGGCTCCACCTATGTGCAGAACCCGCCCTATTTTGAGGGCATGACCATGGACCCCGCCCCCATCGCCAGCATCAAGGGCGCGCGGGTTCTCGCGGTCCTGGCCGATAGCATCACCACCGACCATATCTCCCCCGCCGGCAATATCCGGAAGGTGTCGCCGGCTGGTGACTATCTGCTGGAGCATCAGGTCCGCCAGGCCGACTTCAACTCCTATGGCGCCCGGCGCGGCAACCATCAGGTGATGATGCGCGGCACCTTCGCCAATATCCGCATCAAGAATGAGATGCTGGACAATGTCGAAGGCGGCATGAGCCGGCATTACCCCTCGGGCGATGTCGCGCCGATCTATGACGTGGCGCAGCGCTACAAGGCCGAGGGCACGCCGTTGGTGATCTTCGGCGGCAAGGAATACGGCACCGGCTCCTCGCGCGACTGGGCGGCCAAGGGCACCTTCCTGCTGGGCGTGAAGGCGGTGATCACCGAAAGCTTCGAGCGCATCCACCGCTCGAACCTCGTCGGCATGGGCGTGCTGCCGCTGGTCTTCCGCGAGGGCGAGAGCCGCAAGTCGCTCTCCCTGACGGGCAATGAGATCATCGACATCCTGGGCGTGGAAGAATTGGCACCGCGGATGACGCTCGAACTGGTCATCACCCGCGCCGATGGCAGCAAGCACACCACCGGCGTCACCTGCCGCGTCGATACCGCCGATGAGGTGGAATACTACAAGAATGGCGGCATCCTGCAGTATGTGCTGCGCGGGATGGTCCGCGCGGCCTGAGAGGGCTGCGTTGACCAAAGGGGGAAGGCGCGGCCTTCCCCCGTGGCCGCGCACCCATAGAGCGACCACAGGAGGCCACCATGTCCCATCGCTTTGAGGGCCGTATCGTCATCATCAGCGGCGCGGGCTCGGTTGGCCCCGGCTGGGGCAATGGCCGGGCCGCCGCGGTGGCCTTCGCCCGCGAGGGCGCCAAAGTCTATGGCCTGGACCGCAACCTCGATGCCATGGCCGAAACCGCCGAGCGCATTGCCGAATTCGGCGGCAATTTCACCCCCGCCCAATGTGACGTGACCGACAATGCCGCCGTCGCCGCCATGGTGGCCGATTGCCAGGCCCGCTTCGGCCGCATTGATGTGCTGGTCAATAATGTCGGCGGCTCGGCCGCCGGCGGCCCGGTCGAGATGAGTGAGGAGGTCTGGGACACCCAGGTCGATTTCAACCTCAAAAGCGTCTTCCTCACCTGCAAGCATGTGCTGCCGGTGATGGAGGCCCAGGGCGGCGGCGCCATCGTCAACCTCGCCTCCACCTCCGGCATTCGCTGGACCGGTTCAGCCCAGGTTGCCTATGCCGCCTGCAAGGCCGCCGTCATCCAATTGGGCCGCGTGGTGGCGGTGCAATATGCCGCGCGCGGCATTCGGGTGAACACGGTGGTGCCCGGGCAAATGCACACCCCCATGGTCGAGGTTCGCCTCGCCGGCCAGCGCACCGGCGGCGATGTCGAGGCGCTGATCAAGCAGCGCGTCAGCCGCATTCCCATGGGCTTCGCCGGTGATGGGCGCGATACCGCCAATGCCGTCCTCTTCCTCGCCTCGGATGATGCGCGCTTCATCACCGGCACGGAATTGGTCGTCGATGGCGGCATGTCGGTGCGCTGCGGCTGAAGCCGGCCGGTTGACCCCATGGCTTGTCTCAGGGAGCATCGCGGCAGTTTCACGACCGGGGGTGTCTGATGCAACGTCGCGGTCTTCTTGCCTGGCCGGCGCTGCTGCCGGGGCTTGCGCATGCCCAATCTGCTGGGCTGCAACTCATCGTGCCTTACCCGCCCGGCGGGGGCAACGATATCGGCGCCCGGGCGCTGGCGCCGCTGCTGGAGCGGGAACTGGGCATGCCGGTGGTGGTGCTCAACCGCGCCGGCGCCGCCAGCCAGATTGGCATGACGCAAATCGCCCGCGCCCTGCCCGATGGCCGCACCATCGGCTATGGCCTCTGGCCGCAAACCACTACCCTGTATCTCGACCCTGCCCGCCAGGCGCAATTCAGCCGCGCCAGCTTCACGCCCCTGGCGCTGCATGTGACCGACCCCGGCGTCATCGTGGTGCGTGCGGATAGCCCCTGGCGCAGCCTGGCCGATCTGGTTGCCGCCAGCCGCGCCCGGCCGGATGATGTGCGCATGTCCGATAATGGCCGCTTCGGGCATGAGCATATGGCCTCCATCGCCTTGCAGCGCATGGCGGGGCTGCGCTTCAACCAGGTGCATTACCAAGGCGCCGGCCCCGCCATCGCCGCCCTGCTGGGCGGGCAGACCGAGGTTGCCATCTTCGCCATCGGCACGGTGCGGGCGCAGACCGAGCAGGGCGCCATGCGCGCGCTCGCCATCCTCTCGGAGAGTGAGAGCCCGCACCTGCCCGCAATCCCCACCGCTGCCGCCCAGGGCTTTGCCATCACCGCCGGTTCGGCCCGCGGCTTCGTCGCCCCCGCCGGCCTGCCCCCCGCCATCTTCCAGAGCCTGACTGCGGCGCTGGAGCGCGCCATCGCCGCCCCCGAACATGCCGAGCGGATGCGCCAGCTCGCCATCCCCATCACCTATCGCAATGCCGAAGGCTTCGCCCGCTACTGGGAGGCGGAGGAACAGGCGCTGACACCGCTGATGGCCGAATTGCTGCGCCCCGGCGCGGCCGATTGATCAGCGCCGCCGCCAGCCCTGGGTCCAGCGATCAATCGCGCTTCCCATGGCCAAATGCAGCAGCTTCAGGCCCAGATTCACCGCCAGAATGGTGCAGGCCATGGCGGCAGCAGCGCTCGATTGCCCGGCCTCATCCATATGCACCACCGCGATGGAGGCGGGCTTGGTGTCCGGCCCATAGAGGAAAATCACCGCCGAGACCGTCGTCATTGCATTGACGAAAAGATAGACCAAAATCTCCAGGATCGCCGGCAGGCAGATGGGCAGCGTCACACGCCAAAAAGTCAGCCAGACCGGCACCTTCAGGCTGGCCGAAGCACTCTCGAATTCCGGGTCCAATTGGCGGATCGCGGTGACGGCGGTGAGGTGGCAGACGGTGTAGAAATGCACCAGCGAGTTCAGCACCAAGATGGCCAGCGTGCCGTAGAGAAAGCCCAATGGGTTCAATGGCTCGTTGAAAAACAGGATATAGGCCAGGCCCAGCACCAGCCCCGGCACGGCCAGTGGCATGCTGGCGGCAAAGCGCACCAGGGCGGGCAGCGGGCCAGAGGCCACCCCGCGCTCCAGCACATAGGCAACAAGAAAGACGATGGCGGTGCCAAATAGCGCCGTCAGCCCCGCCATCCGCGCCGAGAGCAGCAGCGCATCCCAGCCCGCTGAATCAAACCGGCCAAAATCATAATTCGCCCAGGTCAGGGTGAGGTTATAAGGCCAAAACCGAATGGCCGAGCCCCAGACGGCAATGCCCACCAGGCTCAGCAGCGCCACCGCCACTGCCAGGCAGAGCAGCAAAAGCGGCACATCCCGCGCCAGCCGCGCCGCGGGCGCATAGAGCACGGAGCGGCCAGACAGCACACCCGCCTGGCGCCCCTGCGCCCAGCGTTCCAGCAGAAAACCGCCCACCGCCGGCAGCAGCAGCACAATGCCCACCACCGCGCCCATGTTGAAATTCTGCTGACCGACAACCTGCTTATAGACCTCGGTGGCCAGCACCGGAAATTGCCCGCCAATCACCTTGGCAATGCCAAAATCCGTCACCACCAGGGTGAACACCACCACCGAGGCCGAGACCAGCCCATAGGTCGCGCTCGGCAGGGTGATGGTGGTGAACATCCGCCACCGCCCCACCTTCAGCGCCGCCGCCGCCTCATAAAGCCGGCCATCCGCCCCGGCGAGTGCCACCGACAAAATCAGCGCCGCATGCGGGAAGCAGTAAAACACCTGGGCCAGCACAATGCCGATCGGCCCATAAATCGAATGGCCCAGCAGCCAGCCCCGCAGCATGCCCTGATTGCCGAAGAGATAAATCAGCGCCAGCGCCGGCAGAAGCGAGGGGGCGAGCACCGGCAGCAGCATCACCGCCCGGAAGAATGGCTTGGCCGGTATCCGGCTGCGCGTCAGCGCATAGGCAAAGCAAAAGGCCAGCGGCACCACCAGCAAGGTGGTCAGCGCCGCCACCCACAGCGAATTCCACGCCGAGACGGCGAGTGCAGGCGTCGTCACATAAGCCGCGAAATTCGCCAGCCCGACAAACGCGCCCTCGGCATCCTGAAACGCCCGCACCAGCAGCCAGGCCAGCGGCAGCACCAGAAACAGCGCCAAGAACCCTGCCGCCAGCAGCAGCGCGCCCTGCATGATCCGCCGGTCGCGCCCCACACGCGGCCGCACCAGGGCCAGATCAGCCATTTGGATAGGCCATGACCTTATCCGCCGGCACCGCCACCAGCACCCGGGCGGTATTGGCCAGGTTCAGCCCGGCCATCTGGTCCGAGGGCACATCGGCCTCCAGCGTCACCCCCTCCACCAGCAGATGAATGCGGCAAACCGGCCCCAGAAACTCAATGCCGCCCACAATGGCCATGAAGGCACCGGGATGGGCCTCGGCGGCGGGGCCCAGCTTCACATCCTCGGGCCGGATAAAGGCCCGCGCGGCGGCTCCCGCCGGCAGCGAGGCCACAGCATCCGCCCCCAGGCTCATATTGCCCGCCCGCAGCCGCCCCAGCGGCTCCACCATGGCGTCAAAACTGCCCGAGCGGCCGACAAACCCGGCCACAAAGGCCGAGGCGGGGTTGCGATACACCGCCTCCGGCGTGCCGATCTGCTCAATCCGGCCGGCATTCATCACCACGATGCGGTCGGAGATGGACAGCGCCTCCTCCTGGTCATGCGTGACCATAATCGTGGTCACCCCCAGCGCCTTTTGCACCGCGCGAATTTCCGTGCGCAGCCGCTGCCGCACAATGGCATCGAGCGCCGAGAGCGGTTCATCGAGCAGCAGCAAGCCCGGCCGATTGGCCAGTGCGCGCGCCAAGGCCACGCGCTGCTGCTGCCCGCCCGAAAGCTGCGCTGGGTATTTTTGCGCGTGCTCCTCAAGCCCCACCGTGGCGATTAGCTCCGCGACCCGGGCCCGCGCCTTCTCCCGCGGCCATGCCGCCCCGCGCAGCCCATAGCCAATATTCTCCGCCACACTGAGGTTGGGAAACAGCGCATAGGACTGAAAGACAATGCCGAAATCCCGCTCAGCCGGCGGCAGGGCGGTAATATCCCGCCCCGCCTGGGTGATGCGCCCGCTGCTGGCCATATCCAGCCCGGCAATGGCGCGCAGCAGCGTCGTCTTGCCGCAGCCCGAGGGGCCGAGGAAGGAGACAAACTCCCCCGCCCCCACACTCAGCGACACATCATGCAAGGCGGTAAAACCGCCAAAGCGCTTCGATACATGCTCAACCGTCAGATAGGTCGGCCCTGGGGGCCTCGCCGCCAGAAGGTCGAGCATGGCTGCCTCAGTTCCGCGGCGCGGATTTGCCGTCGTAGCGGCGGGTCCATTCGCGCAGAATCTCCTCCCGCCGGGCGGCGAGGGCGGAGAAATCCTGGCTCACGAGGCGGGCGGCGAAATCAGCCGGGTAGTTCTCCACCGTCGAGGTCGCCGCCGGATGCGCCAGCAGCGCATAGAAGCGGCCATAGAGGTCACCCGCGGCGCGGGTCACGGTGAAATCGGCCAGGCGGCGCGCGGCGTCCAGATTGGCGGTGCCGCGAACAATGGCCGTCGCCTCCAAGTCAAAACCCACGCCATCGGTCGGCACGATCACGTCAATCGGCGCGCCCTGGTTGCGCAGCGCCACCGAGCGCATGTCGAAGGACAGACCCGCGCCATATTCGCCGCGCGCCGCATTGTTGCAGGGCGCGCTGCCGCTATGGGTATAGACCTGCACATTCTCATGCAGCCGGTCCATGAAGCTCCAGGCCTGGGCCTCGCCCATCGCGCCAATCCAGCCGGCGATGGTGAGGAAGCCGGTGCCGGAGGAGGCCGGGTTGGGCATCACCACCTGGCCACGAAAGGCCGGGCTGAGCAGCGCTGCCCAGGTGGTGGGCCGCGGCAGGCCCCGCTGCTCGGCCACCACGCGGTTGAAGCAAATGGCGGAGACGAAGGCATCCATCCCCGTCCAGGTCATCGGGGTGCGGGCGGAGCGGAAATTCGGCCGCAGCGCATCGGCGCCAGCCGGGGTATAGGGCTCCAGCATGCCAGCCGCTTCCAGCTGCAGCAGGCTGAACACCGAAAGGCCCCAGATCACATCGGCGCGCGGATTGGCCCGCTCGGCGATCAGCCGGGCGGTGATGACGCCGGTGGAATCGCGCACCCAGGCAATCTCAATCCCCGGCACGGCGCGCTCGGCGGCCGCCTTGAAGGGGGCAAGCTGCTCATTTTCCAGCGCGGTATAGACCGTCAGCCGGGTCCGCGTTTGGGCCTGGGCGGCGGCGGCGGTGAGGCCGATAGCCGCCATGGTGGCGAGGAGGATACGGCGCATAAGGCACTCCCTACGAGTGTGATGAAAACCGCCTGACAATCGCCGCTCAAGGCGCGCGCGCGAATGGTGGTTTTGTGACAGTGCCATGAAATGCACGGCCCAGGACAAGCCCTCTTTGGCTGAGGCTGCGCAGGCGCTAGGGTTGGGCCGGTTTTCAAGGCAGGGATCATGGCCAAAGCCTACGATATAGCCATTATCGGCGCGGGTATTCTGGGCCTCGCGCATGCCCTGGCCGCCGCCCGCGCCGGGATGCGGGTGGTGGTGCTGGACCGTGATGCCCAGGCCAATGGCGCCTCGGTGCGCAATTTCGGCTTTGTCACCGTCACCGGGCAACAGGCGGGCGATTGCTGGCGCCGCGCCATGCGCTCACGCGATGTATGGGCCGAGGTGGCACCCCAGGCCGGCATCGAGATCATCCATCCCGGCCTCGCCGTGCTGGCGCGCAGGCCCGAGGCGGCGGCGGTGCTGGAAGCCTTCTCCCGCACCGAAATGGGCCAGGGCTGCGAATTGCTCACCCCCGCCGAAGCCGCGCGGCGCTTCCCCGACATCACCGCCGGCGCCCCCGCCGCCCTGCTGCACAGCCCGCATGAGCGCCGGGTGGAAAGCCGCGACGCCATCCCCCTGCTCGCCGCCTGGCTGGAAGGCGCCCATGGCGTGGAAATCCGCCGCAACACCATGGTCCGCGCGGTGGAACCCGGCGCGGTCGTCACCTCCACCGGCAGCGTGAGCGCGCGGCGCATCGTGGTCTGCCCCGGCGATGATTTCCTGGCCCTCTTCCCCGAGCGGATCGCCGCCTACAATGTCACCAAATGCAAGCTGCACATGCTGCGCCTGGCCAATCCCGGCTTTCGCCTGCCGGCCGCGGTGATGAGCGATCTCGGCCTGGTGCGCTATCTCGGCTATGCCGAATTGCCCGAGGCGGAGGCGCTGCGCCCCATCCTGCGGCGCGAACAGGGCGCGCAGCTCGATAACGGCATCCACCTCATCGTCGTGCAATCGGCCGATGGCTCACTGGTGGTGGGCGACAGCCACCACTACGGTACCACGCCCGACCCCTTCCAGCCCGAAGCGGTGGACCGGCTGATCCTCGATGAATTCGAGGCCGCACTCGGCATCAAAGCCCCACCGGTCACCGCGCGCTGGACCGGCATCTACGCCTCCGCCCCCGACCGGCTGATGTTCCGCGACACACCCATGCCCGGGGTGCGCATCGTCATGATCACCAGCGGCACCGGCGCCAGCACCTCCTTCGCCATCGCCGAGGAGACCATCACCGAATTGCAGGGAGAGATCGCATGAACAGCCTCAAGGCCGTGGTGCTGGATTGGGCGGGCACGGTGGTGGATACCGGCAGCCGCGCGCCGATGGGCGTCTTCGTGGAGGTGTTTTCCCGCTTCGGCGTGGAGATCACCATCGCCGAGGCGCGCGGCCCCATGGGCATGGCCAAGCTGGAGCATATCCGCGCACTCGGCGCGCTGCCCCGCATCGCGGCGGCCTGGGCGGCGAAGCATGGCCGCCCCTTCGCCGAGGCCGATGCCCAGGCGATCTACGACATCTTCGTGCCGATGAATGTGGCGGTGGTGAGCAAGCCCGAGTATTCCACCCTCATCCCCGGCGCCGCGGCCATGGCCACCGCGCTGCGCGGGCGGGGCATGAAAATCGGCAGCACCACAGGCTATACGCGTGAGATCATGGCCCCGCTGCTGCCCCTCGCCGCCGCCCAGGGCTATGCACCGGATAACCTCGTCTGCGCTGGCGATCTGGCCCTGGGCCGGCCCACGGCCATGATGATGTATCGCTGCTTCCTCGACCTCGGCGTCCATCCCGCCAGCAGCGTGGTGAAGGTGGATGACACCCCAGCCGGCATTGGCGAGGGCATAGCGGCGGGATGCTGGACCGTGGGCGTCACCCTCTCGGGCAATGAGGTCGGGCTCTCGGCCGAGGAATTGGCGCGCACGCCCACCCCCGAGCTGAACCGCCTGCGCAGCATCGCCGAGGCCCGGCTCTACGCCGCCGGCGCGCATATCTGCATCGACAGCGTGGCCGATATCATGCCGGTGCTGGACCAATTCGCCGCAAGGCTGGCGCGGGGCGAGCGGCCCTGAGGCAAGCTGGCGCCGCCCCCCCGGCAACGCTATTGCATGAGCCTTCAGGCAAGGACGGATAAATGGCCAGACCGGTGATGCTCGTGGTGCTCGATGGCTGGGGTTTTCGGCCCGATTGCGCCGATAATGCCGTGGCCCTGGCGCATACCCCGCATTTTGACCGGCTCTGGGCCGCCGGCCCGCGCGGCTACCTGGCCACTTGCGGCCATGATGTCGGCCTGCCGCAGGGCCAGATGGGCAATAGCGAGGTCGGCCACCTCAATCTGGGTGCAGGGCGGGTGGTGATGCAGGACCTGCCGCGGATCGACACCGCCGTGGCCGATGGCTCACTGGCCGCACATCCCGCCCTGGCGGCGGCGTTGGCGGCATTGCGGGCCAGCGGCGGCACGCTGCATCTCATCGGCCTGCTCTCACCCGGCGGCGTGCATGCGCACCAAAACCACGCCGTGGCACTGGCGCGGATTTTCGCCGGTGCCGGCATCCCCGTGGCCATTCATGGCTGGACCGATGGGCGCGACACCCCGCCGCAATCCGCCCCGGGCTTCGTCGCCGATCTCGAGGCAGCATTGCCGCCCGGTGCGCGGCTCGCCACCCTTTGCGGCCGCTACTTCGCCATGGATCGTGACAATCGGTGGGAGCGCGTCAGCCAGGCCTGGAACGCCATGGTGCTGGGCCAGGGCGAGGCGGCGGAAAGCGCCCAAGCGGCCATCGTCGCCGCCCATGCCGCCGGCAAGACCGATGAATTCATCCCTGCTGCCATCATTGGCCACTACACCGGCATGGCCGATGGCGATGGGTTGCTCTGCTTTAATTTCCGCGCCGATCGGGTGCGCGAAATCCTCGCAGCCCTGCTCGACCCGGGCTTCACCGGCTTCCCCCGCGCCACCAACCCACGCCTCGCCACGGCCCTGGGCATGACGCAATATTCCACCGCGCTGGAGCCATTCCTCACCACGCTCTTCCCGCCCCAATCCATGGATGCGCTGCTGGGCCAAATCGTCTCCCGCGCTGGCATGACGCAGCTGCGCATGGCCGAGACCGAAAAATACCCCCACGTCACCTACTTCCTCAATGGCGGCGAGGAGGCAGTGCTGCCCGGCGAGGCGCGCATCATGGTGCCCTCCCCCAAAGTGGCGACCTATGACCTGCAGCCGGAAATGAGCGCGCCGGAGCTGGCTGAAAAGGCGGTGGCCGCCATCACCGCCGGCGCGCATGACCTCATCGTGTTGAACTTCGCCAATGCCGATATGGTGGGCCATACCGGCAGCCTGGCCGCCGCCATCGCCGCCTGCGAGGCGGTGGATCGCGGCCTTGGTGCCATCATGGCAGCCATGCAAGACGCCGGCGGCGCCCTGCTCGTCACCGCCGATCATGGCAATGCCGAAATGATGCGAGACCCCGCAACCGGCGGCCCGCACACCGCCCATACCCTCAACAGGGTGCCGGTGATGCTGCAAGGCGGCCCGGCCCACGCCATGCTGGCCGATGGCAGGCTGGCCGATGTGGCGCCCACCCTGCTGGCGCTGCTGGGCCTGCCGCAGCCCGCCGCCATGACCGGGCAATGCCTGTTGCGATGAGGCGCATTCTCCCCCTGCTGGTGCTGCTGCTTCAGCCCGCATGGGGACAAACCGCGGCCGATTTGCGCGAGGCAAGACGCCAGACCCGCCAGGACAGCGCCGCCGCCACCGAGGCAGCCCGCGCCGCCAGCGCCGCCCAGGCCGAGGAGCGCCGCCTGGCCGAAGCCCGGGTGGTGGCCGCCCGCGCCATGCAGCAGGCCGAGGCCCGCCTGGCCAGCACCGAAGCCACCGCCCGCAGCGCCGCCGAGGCCGCGCAGGCCGCCGCCGCCGAACGCGCCCTCCGCGCCGCTGCCCTGGCCCCCTTTCTGCCCCTGCTGCACCGGCTGGAGCGCTGGCCGGCCGAAAGCCTGCTGGCCGTGCCCGCCCCCCCGGATGATGCCCTGCGCGGCCTGCTGGCGATGCAGGCCCTCATCCGCCATGCCGGTGCCGAGGCCGAAGCGTTTCGCCAGGCCGCCGAACGCGCCACCATCACCCGCCACGCCGCCGAGGCCGAGGCGGAAAAACGCGCCATCGCCCGGGCTGAGGCCCTCGCCGCTGAGACAAGTCTGGAGACGGCGCTGGAGCAGGCCCGCCTCCGCCGTGCCGAAGCCCAGGCGCGTGAAGACGGCGCAACCCGCCGGGCGCGTGAAGCCGCCTCGCGGGTGACTGACCTCGAACAGGCCATGGCCCGGCTGGAACATGAGCGCCAGCAGGCGGCCCGCGCCGCCAGGCGCAGCGCAGAACGCCCGCCCCCGCCTGCCGAAGCGCCGCCCGGCCGCTATGCCATGCCCGTAGCCGGCCAGGTGGCCCGTGAATTCGGCGCCAGCGGCGAAGGCGGGCCCGCCCGCGGCATCACCATGCAGGCCGCCCCACGCGCCCGGGTGGTGGCCCCCTGCGCCGGCCGCGTGGCCTTTGCCGGCAATTTCCGCAGCTATGGCCGGCTGGTGATCATCGATTGCGGCGGCGGCATCCACCTGGTGCTGGCCCGGCTGGAAAGGCTGGAAACCGCCACCGGCGAGCGGGTGCTGACCGGCGAGCCGGTGGGCAACCTGGCCGCTGAGCAGCCGCAGCTCTATGTGGAATTGCGCCGCAACGGCCAGCCGGCCGACCCGCGCGGCGTGCTCGGCGGGCGCGGGTAGCGCTCGCTTCTACCGGCGCAGCGACAGGAGATAGGCCACCACCGCGTCCAGCTCGATATGGCTGAGCTGGTAATTCGGCATATTGGCATGCGGCGTTTGCAGAAAGACCCGCAGGCTGGTCTCCGTCGTGCTCGGCATGGCGGCAATGGCGGGGAAGCCGGGCGCAGCATCGCCACTCGGCGGCGGGGCGGAGCGGGTGACGGCATGGCAATGGGCGCACCATTGCACGGCGAGCCGGCCACCATCACGCGCCAAGGGAGATTGCGCCATGGCCGGCGCCGCCAGCACCACGCCCATGAGAAGCCGCCCCAGCATCGCCAAGCCCTCCCGTGTTCGGCGCATCATGCGCCCGACGGAGAGCTGGATTCAAGCGAAGTCATCATTGGAAGGGGAAGGGATTGGAGCGGGCGATGGGAATCGAACCCACGACATTCAGCTTGGGAAGCTGACGTTCTACCGCTGAACTACGCCCGCACCTGCGACATCATACGCGCCAAAGCCGGCAAAAAAAAGCCCCGGCGGATCACTCCGCCGGGGCCTTTTTTGCGCCTCCAGGATCAATCCTGGTTGCGCACGCCCATGAACTGCAGCAGCAGCTGGAACAGGTTCACAAAATTCAGATACAGCCCCAGCGCATCCATCACGCTGCGCTTGGCAGCCTCATCGGTGCCCTCGGCATAGCTGTACTCAACGAAGTCGTTCTTGATGCGCTGCGTGTCATAGGCGGTGAGGCCGCAGAACACGATCACGCCGATGATGCTCACCGCAAAGGCCAAAGCCGAGCTTTGCAGGAAGATGTTGATCAGCGAAGCCAGCAGCATGCCAATCAGGCCCATGATCATGACGCTGCCCAGCTTGGTCAGGTCCTTGCCCGTGGTGTAGCCCCACAGGCTCATCGCCGCGAACATGCCCGAGGTGGCGAAGAAGGTGCTCGCCACCGAGGTCTTGGTGTAGATCGCGAAGATGTTGGACATCGAAGCGCCCATCACCGCGCAGAAGGCCCAGAACAGCGCCTGGGTGGTGGTCTTGCTCAGCCGGTTGATGCCAAAGCTCAGCACCAGAATGAAGGCCAGCGGCGCGAACATCGCCACATAGCCCAAAATGGTCGGCGCCGTGGCGATGCCGCGCGGCGTGCGCACCACGGTGTAGAACATCGAGGCCACTTCGGGCACGGCCGCAATGGCATAGGCAACAATGGCGGTCAGCAGCAGGCCGCTGGCCATCCAATTGTAAACCCGCAGCATATAGGCCCGCAGCCCCGCATCGATCGCGGCGGCATCAGCGGCAGAGGTGCGGCCCCAGCCGGGCGCGGCGCCAAAGCGGTAGTCGGGTTGAAGAGCCATGGCTCGATCATTTCCTTATCTATGAGGGCGCAGCGCCCGGATGCCTCACTATATGGAGTTTTCGTAATCCAAATCAAGCGACGAATTGTCACGGCCTGTCACGGCGCACCCGCCACCCAATAGCCCTCATGCGGCACCGCACCCTCGGCTTCCAGCAGCGGCCCCAGCACCACAACCGGCGCGGCGGCCGCGCTCAGCACCTCGCGGCAGGAGAGGCCAAGCCCCGCCGTATGCGCCTGGGCATTGCGCGCGGCGGCAATCGCCTCGGCCCGCAGCCCATAGACCATCCGGCCAATCCCGGCATAAAAAATCGCCGCCGAACACATCGCACAGGGCTCGCCCGAGGAATAGATCGTCGCCCGTGCCAGGGTCTGTCGTGAGATTCCGGCCATATGCAGCCGGCCCAGCGCCACCATCTCGCTATGCGCCAGATTGCCCCCGCCGCCTGCGCCCTGCAGGCTCGGCCCCTCCATCACAATGGCGCCATCGGCCACCACCACGGCGCCAAAGGGCCGGTCGCCACGCGCCCGGGCCTCGCTCGCCACGGCAAAGGCGCGGCGGAGGAAATGCAGATCGGCTTCTGTCGGCTCACTCATTGCGCAGAAATGGCGCGGGTTTGGCGCGCAACGCAAGAGCAGTGCCGACATAGCCAAAACTGAGGGTGAGCGCCATGCAGCCCAGCACCGTGGCGGCCAGAGTGCCGGGCAAGAAAACCCATTCCTGGCGCATGATATAGCTGGTCACCGCCCAGGCCGCCGCAGTGCCGGCCGCCGCCGCCAGCAGCCCCGAAGCCAGGCCCAGCACACCAAATTCCACCAGAAAGGCACCGCGGATCTGCCCCCGCGTGGCGCCCACCGTCTTCAGCACCACCGCCTCGCGCACCCGCCGCCCCTGCCCGGCCGCCACCGCCCCCGCCACCACCCGCCTGCCCGCCAGCA
>Ga0214917_10001476_pt1 | contig 30022 bp, 26 predicted proteins | sample LL_1208_BB_MetaG_FD_177983 | JGI IMG/M metagenome (GOLD analysis project Ga0214917, IMG submission 177983) | Freshwater microbial communities from Lake Lanier, Atlanta, Georgia, United States - LL_1208_BB | ecosystem: Environmental > Aquatic > Freshwater > Lake | place: USA: Georgia | collected... | reverse complement strand
CCGGTCGCCGTCGAGGGCAGTGATGCCGGTTTCGGTCACCAGATCGAAGGTCACGCGCGGTTCACGCCCGGTGTCGCCCGGTGCAGCGACCGAGACGGTCTTGCCTCGGACGGTATAGCCGACCGGGGTGGCTGTGGTGGTTGGCGTCTGTGTGATTGTCGATGTAACCGTTGGCGTCTGTGTGACGGTACGGGTGGGCGTGGATGTCTGAGTGACCGTCGTGGTCGCGGTGACACTGGGACTCGGCGTTGGCGTCACGGTGGTCGTGACGGTGGCGGTCGTGGTTTCGGTGACCGTAGGGGTCGGCGTGGGGGACACAGTAGTCGTTTCCGTCACGGTAACGGTGACCGTTTCCGTGACGGTGAGTGTTGGGGTCACGGTCGTGGTGACCGTTGTGGTGCCGGTCACGGTCAATGTCGGGGTTACGGTTGTCGTCTCGGTCACCGTCGTGGTGACAGTGGTCGCCGGGGTCGGAGTCGGTGTTCCCAGTGCCGGGCTAGGGGACGCGGCAGGTGAAGCCGTAGTCGCACCTGCGGGTGTTGCAGTGCCGTTCGCTCGTGCGGCAGCCAAAGCTGGCTGAACGGTTTCGGTGGCGGGAACTGTTGCCTTTGCACGGGGGGTCAGTTGGGCAGCAGCCGGGTCAAGAGTCTTCAGGGATGCAATATCCTGGGTCGGCAATGCTCCGACGAGGGATGGCCTCGTTGGCGACGCGCCTCCATTGGCGGCAACGATTGCGGTCTGCGTCGCCCCGGCGGCAGCGGTTTTCTGAGCCGAGAACGTGGCTATCTGCATGCCCGCTTCACCGGTCGGTGTCGGTCCGAGGAGAGCGGCGCTCAAGGCGCCCTTGAACGGGAGGGAATCGACGACTACGGGTTCGGCAAAGTCCGTGATGCTGCCGTCACCCTTGGCGGTAAGCCCGGTCTGCTGGGATTCATTCGGCTTTATGTTGGCTGCGAACTGGGTAGACGACTTGATGGCACCGTCATCAATGACTTCGCCCTGGATGTGATAGACCCCACCGGCACCGGTTCCGGTGTAGCTAGTGGTCAGGGCGCGGTCCTTGCCTTCCACAAGTGCGAAGGTGATCACCTGGGGTTCACTTTGGGGCCCGGAATAGTCGGACCCGGGTATCTGATTCACCATCTGGGCACATGCGACTTCGCCCACCTTGACGCACCCGGTTGATCGCCCCTTGTCGTCGGTGACCAATGGGACAGCGGGTGACGCGAGGGTCAGGCGAATAGCCCGCTTGGGTGGCGGTGCTGGCTGCGGCTGGGTCGGGGGCTGGCCCGGTGAGGCCTTGGACTCGAAACCTGCCTTCACCAACACCGCACTGCCGGGGGGCGCTCCGGGGGGCGCCAAGGCAACTTCGCCTTCTCCAGTTGTGACCACAGTCGACCCGTCGGGGTTCACGCCAACTGCAAACTCGGTGCCTCGCACGACGGCGACGGCGGACTGCGTCTCCATGGCGAAGGAACTCGCAGGGTCAAGGAGGCGCGCGACCTTGGTCCATGTCTTGCCGACCACGATCTGTGTGCTGATCTCGGTGGTAACGCCGTTGGGGTTCTTCTCGATCTTGCTCAGGACGATTTCGGCTTCATCTTCGATGGCTGTAGTGGAACCCTCGAAGTAGGTGACGATAGCGGCGGCGTCCTTGGCGGCTCGGATGCTATCGCCGGTGGCCAACGTCTGACCCTGGAGGCCTTCCTTCCAGTCCGGTGCACCCTTTGGCTTGATCTTGACTTCGCCGGAAAGGATGGTCAACGTTGTGGCGTCCGAGAGGGCAACTGCAATCGGCGGACCGTCGGAGAAGAGGCCTCCGGTGAATGATGGGAAGTTTCGGTCACCAGTGACGAAGATGGCGACGATTGCGATGAAGGCAGCCACGGGTAACCCGTATACGACGGGCATGGGAATAGGCTTCTGCCCCGGCTTCTTGCCGAGGTTTCCGCCCTGTGGCTTCACTCTCGCGGGTGTTGGTGGCATCGGTCTTCCAGTGTCAGGACGGTGTCACGATGCGGATGCCGTCCATGGTGTGTGACCGTCGCCACACCCGGCGCTGCCATTGTTCGAACGCCCACATTGCAGCCAGGATCGAGGCGGGGAAGATGATCGTGACGAGCCGCCCAGTCGGCGATTGCGCAAACATCAGCGCGTATCCGGCGAGTGGGACGTACCCCGAAACCCGCAGGACGGTTGGGCTCAGCGTCACCTCCCATGGATCGTCCACCAAGTTGGCATCACCGCGCGTCCGGGCAATGAGGGCGCCGGCTACTCCTGTAAGGCGGATGATTCGGTGAGTGACGGCGATGTCCGGTTCCTCGGCCCGCTGGTACGTGATGACATCACCGGAAACCAGATCACCCTTCGGAACGGGCACTGTCACAACCACGGCTCCGACAGGGATTGCGGGTTCCATGGATGAAGACAGCACGATGAAGGTCTGGTAGGGAAGGAATCGAGGGCCGACGGTCAGTGCCAAGGTTGCCACAATCACGAAGGTCGCGACTAGCACCGCGATCGTGCGGATTGCGCTGGTGATGGCGCCCCGTGGGATGCGTCGGGTTTCGGAAGTTGGCGTGCCGATTGGCGACCTGTCAGGTTGCTTGTCGCTCACGATGCACCCTCTCCACCCGTGCGCTCATTGTTCACAGACGCTTCGCTTCCGTCCCCAACCCCTTGGCGCAATCCTGTTGTCGGGGCCGTCGAGACGACTGTGGGGCCGGCAGGGGCGGTCGATGTCGTTGCGGGTGCGCTTGTCGCAGCGATTGCAGGTGTCGATGACGCAACAGCAGAAGGCGCGGGCGTTGCAGATGAAGCGGGCGTTGCAGATGAAGCGGGTGCGGCTGTCGAGGTTACTGGGACCAGCGTCGGCGAAGCGACAATCGGAGCGGCCGTAGTGGTCGCCACGCCGGATGCCGATGGTGTCAGGGAGGCAGTGGCAACCGTCGTTGCCGCGGAACCGCTCGGTGTCGGTGTGGCAACGATCACGGTGGCCGATGGGGTCTCCGGGCTTTGCGTCGGAACAACTGTCGGACCCGTAGTTGCACTGTAAGCCCCACTCCCTGCCTCTGCTCCAGATGGAGAGGCGAGAGACAACGTGGCAGTCGGGGCCACAGTTCCGCTGATGGTCGTTGGAGTCGCTGAACCACCTTGGGTTGGCGTAGCCGTGGCGACCATGGTTGGGGTTGGTGAAGCGACGGGGGTTACCGAGAAGGTGGCGGTTGCCGCTGCGGTACGCGTTGGCGTGACCGTCGCCGTTGGCGCTGTGAGCTGTATCTCGGAAGATGAGGCACTGACACGACCACTGAGGTCGTACGCGACAACGACCGCGCGGTAGGTGACACCGGGAACCAACGCACCTGGCGGAGTGTCGCTCTCCGTCGCAAGGCCTGCGTCAATCACGATTTCAGGCGCCATCGCTCCTCCCGTGACTGGCGAGAGAACGATGCGGTAACCCCCGATTGCCAACGAGGATGATGGTGACCAGCTGAAACGACTGTTCGCAGCGTTGAAAGAGAGGTTGCCTGGTGGCATTGGTGCCGGATCGGTCAGGAGGACACTTCCCACCCCGGTTGTCGACTGCGCGAGGACAACGATGGTGCTGAACGGAGCCCCTACTTTCGGTGCCTTGAGATATGCACGTGCCACACCATTTTGGTCAGTGACGGTCTGGAATATGCCGCTTGTCGACGTCGAACAATCGGACGTGGAGCACAGAACTGCGCCGTACGCGGTTGGGTTCACGACCGCACGGATTGTGACGACGGCATTCGGGATTGGCCGGCTGCCGGACCCGTCGCGCGCGGGCGCAGTTACCGTGGCCGCAATCTGGACCACCTCGTCACCGGCGAGGGGCGAGAGGATCGTATGTGGTGTCCAGAGATCCTTCGCGCTTACTGAGGTCACCGAAATGGTTGGCTGATCCACGGTGACTGGCAATACGGCTGTGCGGGCATCCTGCCCAATCCCGGACGGAACGGCATCGTTCTGCACCGAGACAAAGTGGGCGCCTGCAAGCGCATCGGAGGGGACGGTCAGCGCGAGGCCTGACCAGTCGTCGCCACCAATCGTGGTTGTTGCCGAAGCTATGCCAGCGGATTTCGGTTCGTCAAAGAGCGCCCGAAGGGTCGTGTAGGAGCCTTGGCGCCACGGCCCGCTCACGCTACGGAGTGGCAGGGTTTCGCCGGGGACAACATGCGGGCCGTCGGCGCCGGAAACGTTCAGCGCGTCGCTGATCCCGAACGCGAGGACCGAAGAGGTCGGCGTGAAGCGCCCGTTCGCACAATCAAGCTGAACTGTCGCCTTCCCGGCGCCTGAACGTGCGGAGGAGGCAAGCCGGAATGCGTACTGGAAGACGCCGGGAAAGAGTGCGCCGCCCGCCGCTGGCTTGAGACCGACACTGAGGGCGCTGGTCGGTGCGAACACGACCGCGTTTTCGGTCACATTCCACTTAGCAGTGAACGGAACGCTGCTTGATCCACACTCAGGGCCTGAGGTCACCGAAAATGCCGCTTCGACGGTCGGCTTGTCCATTGGTTCCGCAAACGCGATCCCAACCACAGGTCCCGTCGCGGGCATGTATTCCTGACCGTCGAGGGCCGGGGTCTGCCAGCGGATTGGCACGATGTTCACTGGGACTTCCGTGCTGAACGACCAGGATCCTTGCGCGGTGAACGTCGAAGTCGCCATGCGATTGCCCGCAAGGTCGGTGACGGCGTTGGCTCCATTCTTGAGCGTCACCGTGTACGTCGAAGAGGCGAGACGGCTATTGGGTTTGACTTCGAACAGGACCCCGGCGCTCTGTTCCCATCGGGATTGGTTGGGGGTCACGGCGACGCATTGTGTCGGGTTGACAGATGGAGCGAGGCAGAATGATGCGGCGGCCGACGCGAAGTCAATGGGTTCGTTGAAGGCAACGGTGACTTTGGTGGTCGGAGGCGCAAACGCGTTGGAAGACGGGCTGTACGAAACCACCTCGGGCCCGGTGGCGTCCGCGGCGGCATTCGTGCCGACGGATATCAACGGGGAAGCGAACCCCGTCTGGCGACTGACGGCTCGCACCCAATAGAAGTACCGAACATTGTCCCGGGTGCAGGGCCCCGTTGCTGGGCACGGCGTCACCGTTGGAATGGCTGGGCCGTCCACGAATGATCCGATCCCAGATCCGTTGCTCACGACTGTGGCGTAGGGGGTCGCGTTCGGCCCAGGAGTCGCCGGAGAGTCGCTCCGATAGATGAGGTACCACCCGGCCCAAGATGTGGCGGCCGGGGTGACGGTTCCGATTGAACGTGGCTCTGTCCAAGCGAGGCGGATTACTCCTCCCGCTCCTGGCGTCGTCACGGCTGCCTGCGGCGCAAGCACTGAAGGTACCCCGAAACTGTTTCCGGGGTTCGTGACCAATGCCACGAAGAGCGCGCGCGTCGAGGCAAAGGGGGTCATCGACAGGCACGCCACGGCAATCGTCGCGCTGAGTGCGACCTGAACAGCTCTGCCTTTGAGCCGTTCACGGATCAGTTTTACTGCCAATCCGATGGTCACTGACGCAGCGGCGGTGGTTTTGCCTTGGGAGTCGACTGGCGACCGCACCGTTTCCTACTGCCTCACTACACTCGGAATGTAGCAAACCTTGTCCTCCGGAGACGTGAAATACTTCACGTTCCATGATCTCCGGTGTTTGACAGGCCGCCTTTTGAACCCGCTCGTGTACGTGCAGACATGGGTCCCTTGGGTACTGTGCCTTGACCGCCCGCCCCCGACGACGCAGTTCACGGCAACACCGGCCCGGCGGGTTCGTTCAAGATTCACCATGAATGAAATGCATGATCTGCACGGCTTGCACGGAGATGACGGAAATGGCCCCACCGTTACGCTCGCCGAGTACCGCGAACTTGTTGCGCGCCTCGCGAAGTTCGCGCATGCCTACTACGTACTCGACGCGCCGCTTGTTACTGACGACGCCTACGACCGTCTTTACCGAAGCGTTGAAGCGGTCGAGGCTCGAAACCCGGCATGGGTCGTACCTGACAGTCCAACGCGGCGGGTTGGTGGCCCCCCATTAGCGGGCTTCCGGAAAGCACGGCACCCGGCGCCGCTGCTTAGTCTGGCGAACGTATTTGACAGCGACGGCCTCGTGGCATTTGATCGCCGTATTGGCGTGGCAGGTCCAGATCCAGAGATCCCTCGCTATACGGTCGAGCCGAAACTTGATGGCCTAACCCTCGCACTCCTCTACGCAGACGGAAGGTTGGTGCGAGCGGCTACGAGGGGTGATGGGGAGATCGGCGAGGAGGTCACGCCCCAGGCAACGACAATTCGGACAATCCCGCTCACCCTGTCCATGGGCGTGAATGGCGGGCAGGGCGTTCCCCGTTTCCTGATGATCCGGGGAGAGGTGACGCTGCCTCTCGACGCGTTCGCGCGGCTCAACGAAGCGCGTGACGCAGCTGGAGAGGCAAACTATCAGAACCCGCGCAATGCCGCGGCCGGAAGTGTGCGACAGCTTGACCCCCGGATCACCGCGAGTCGAGCGCTCAGATTTACCGCGTACACCGCGACAGTGCTGACACTTGACGAGGGCGGGGGCGCACTTCCGCTTGATCAGCTCGCGTTCGAAGCGGATGCTGCCGACCTCGTGGCGTCGGACCCGATTGACCAGGACGTGGTGACACGTGTCTTCGACCGGCTTCGCCCACTCGGCGTCGCCTCTGGCCCGTTTGCAACTCATTGGGAAGCGTTGCTGGCAATGCGTGATTGGGGGTTTCGCACCAACCCCCACAACCGCCAGTGTGTCGGCCTTGAAGAGGCCGTTGCCGTCCTCGCCGATTTGCAGGAACTCCGCGCGACTTGGGATGAGGAGACCGATGGCCTTGTCGTCAAGGTGAACGACCTTGCCACCCAGGAGCGGCTCGGCAGCGTGGCGAAGGATCCGCGGTGGGCGGTGGCGTACAAGGTCGCTGTCTCCGAGGTTGTTGTCACGCGCCTTCTTGACATTGCGGTTCAGATCGGAAGGACTGGTGCGGTCACGCCCTTGGCTGTCCTTGAACCGGTGAGGCTGGGAGGAGTGACCGTTTCAAGTGCGACTTTGCACAACGACGACCAAGTCCGCGCGCTTGACCTTCGGATCGGGGACTGGGTGCGGGTGCAACGGGCCGGTGGGGTGATTCCGGCAATCCTTGGTGTTGACCTTGATGGTTCGCGTCGTGATGGGCAGGAAACCGAATGGGCATTTCCTACCGCCTGTCCGGCGTGCGACGGGCCGATCGCGCGGGATGGTGACGAGGCCGTTGCGCGGTGCACGAATGCGTCGTGTCCGGCTCAGCGCTCTGCACGTGTCCGGCACTTTGCCGGACGATCTGCGGTGGACATTGCGGGCCTTGGTGGCAACTGGATTGACCGTTTGATCGCATCCGGTTTGATTACGAGCGCGGCCGATCTTTACCACTTGACGCTTCCGGACTTGCTCGCGATTGATGGGCAGGGAATGGGGGAGATCCTGGCACGGAAGTTGTGCGATGCCATTGACCGTACGCGCCGTCAGACGTCACTCGCGCGCTTCCTGTTCGGTCTGGGGATAAGGCATGTTGGCAGTGAGACAGCCGAACTGGTTGCCCCCTTGGTTGGTTCTCTGGATGCCCTTTGCGACCGGTTGCGGACCGATCGAGACGACTTCCTCGGGTCGCTGGGTGCGCAGATGCTCGAGACGAAGGGGGTTGGTCCTGTTGTTGCGCAATCCGTCAACGACGCGCTCTCCAACCCGGCCATGCTCGAACTGCTCGAACGGTTTTCGGCGGGAGGCATGTCTCCGGTTCCGCCGGCCCAATCTCCCAAGACTGCGGAGGACGGACCACTCTCTGGCAAGACGTTCGTCCTGACTGGAGCGATGTCGGAACCCCGTGAGTCAATCGCGGCCCTGGTGGTGGCTGCGGGAGGAAAGGTCTCCGACTCGGTGTCGGGCGCGACCTCCTTTGTTGTGGCCGGGGAGAAACCGGGTAGCAGCAAGATCAAGGGTGCGGCCAAGCACAGCGTCACGGTTATTAATGAGGAAGCCCTGCGTTCCATGCTGTGACGCATGCGCGGGCCGGACACCGTTCCGTTTTTCCCGAACGTGGCCTGGCGAAGCGGTTGACTTGTTTGGTGGAGGTGGTTGGAGCGGGGTTCGGACGCGATGGGAATCGTGACGCGGCGATTAGCGGCAATGCCGCGCGATGCGACATAATGTGCGCGCTATTGGCGTCCGTTGGCTTGGACATTTGGTGTCGTGACCGGGTGTAGGCATTCCCGTCCATCGTGAGGTGAGCGGAATGAATGTCTCCTAGTGGGTGGATCACTGGCCTTTCATTGGAACCCGGGCAAGCCGGTCGTTCGGGTGATTTTGTCTCGTGGATCTGGCACCGTGCCCGGTTTGCCCTTCCTGATGAAAGGAACTCCGTCCGTGGCAATCGCGCAGCCCGTGAAGATGAACGACACCGAAAACATCGAATCGATCACCCAGGAGATCCGGCAACTCCGGTCGGTCTTCGAGGCAATCCACGAGGCATTGCAGGCCGCGGTGGTCAGGCTCGCCACGATTCAGGCGAAAGTCGGTGTGCCGTCGTCAAGTGGCGTGACGCCTTCGAATGAGGCACCGGCGCCCCGGGGCGCTGCCGGACGCGGAGCGTCGCGAAGCCGTGGGGAGTGGACGCTTCCGGACGGAGACTGGACGGCGCCAGATGGTGCGGTTACCGGTGAGAGCCTCAGGAGCCGGCGGGAGGCACTTGGCATTTCCCAGGCGGCCGTGGCGCACGCGGCTCACTGTTCGCGTGGTCTCGTCGCCGAGGTGGAACGCGGACGCCGGCGGAGCGCAATGACGCTGAGTCACCTCTCGCAGGTGCTCGACAAGCTTGAACAGCAGGCGCGCCGGAACTGATGCACCCGGGTCTGTTTGCCTTCCCCGGAACTGGTGATATCCTCGCTCGCAGATGGCTGGCGTCCGCGACGGTGGGACGTCCGCGTCGGCCGACGCCGGAGGAACACGCTTGACGGCGGTAAACAACGTCTCGGAGCCAGTCGTAACCCGAGAACCGATCCTCGCGGTCGACGTGGGCACCGTTGTCACTCGGGCTTACCTGCTCGAATTGGTTGCGGGATCACGGCGCCTTGTCTCGATCGGCGAATGCTCAACTCTCGGGGACGATGGTCTGCCCGACGTTCGGGGTGCCCTCACCCGGGCACTGAACCAGTGCCTTGAGGCGGGAGGACGCACCTGGGCCGATGCGCCCCGGGAACGAGCGCTGATCACTTCAGCCGGGTCCCTTCCAAGGGTGGCGGTGATTGCGCCGTCTCCAGAGGATGCTGCCGTCGCGACTGCGGAACTCGAGACCCTGCCTCTTGTCCTTCTGGATCCCATGGTTCTCGACGGAGCCGGCCTGAACCCTGACGTCATCGGTGCATTCCTGGAAAGCGGTTCACCCGACATCGTGGTGCTCATGTCGGGTTCGCGAGGTCTCGACCACGAACGTGCACGCGCGGTTGCGGAATCGGTCGGTCTCGGGATGGCGGGAACGGTTCCCTATCTGATCCTTGCCGGTGATATCCGCCAATTTGACTCGCTCAAATTGATGATCGACAACTACCTTCCGGGCCGTCACCAGCTGACACGGCCGGAACCGCAGCCAATCCTCCAGGCCGTTGGTCGCCGGATCATGGAGTCCCTTTACCAGCGTTGGTCAGATCCCGTGGATCGCGAACCGCTGACCAGTCCGTCTGGGGGCATGATCATCCACTCCTCGTTGCACGGAATCTTCGTGGCGGCGCGCAACGTCGCCGACCGGTATGACGTCGACGTCCTTGCGGTCCACAGTGGTGCCACCTACACGATGGCATCGACCTACACCGGAATGCTCAACGCCAGGCGTGGGGTGAATGTCGTTCGCGATGACGTTGGTGCCGCCACCGGGCGCCTGGCGCTCCTGAGAGAGGTTGGCGCGTCCGCAATATCGCGCTGGCTTCCATTCGACATTGACGACGCGCAGTTGCTCGCACACGCGAGACAGGCTCAGATGACACCTTGGCGCGTGCCGGTGACGGTGCGTGAGTTACTGATCGATCATGCGTTCGGCAGAGAGGCGATGCGAGCGACGCTTGAGCGTCTTGGCCGGCGGTTCGAACCTGACCGGACGTGGCGTGGGGGGTCGCGAGGATTAGCCTCGATCCCGCCGCCGGACCTGCTGATCGGCAGTGGTGGTGCCCTGGCCCGCACGCCGCGTTTGGCTCAGGCTGTGTTGCAGATGCTTGACGCGGCCGAACCGACACGGCTGACTCAACTTGCGCTCGATCGATCCACCTCCATGGCGTTGCTCGGGGTGCTTGGCTACATGGGAGGCAGCCTTGCCGTCGGAACCGACCTTGAACACGACGTATTGCTGAGTCTCGGCATTTGCGTGGCTCCAGAGGGAAAAGGTCACGAAGGAGATACCGCGATCCGCGTGGAGGTCATCTACAGTGATCGTGCGCCGCTGCACGTGGATGTGCCTTTCGGGGTGATCGAGATCCTGCCCTTGCCGATCGGTGAGCGCGCGGCCCTCAAGCTCTATCCGTCCCGTGACTTTGACGTGGGGTTGGGCAAGGGAGAAGCGGCGGCGCCACGGGTCGAGGTTCAAGGCGGTGCCGTCGGCATCGTCATCGACTGCCGGGGACGTCCGCTTGTACTTCCCGACGACAATGAGAAGCGTCAGGCGAAACTGTTGCAGTGGTTCCAGGCGTTGCGCGCGTATCCTGCCCTTTCATTCGTTGAAAATGGCAAGGCAGACATTTAGGACTGCGAGAACCGGCCCCCACCCGACGCCCGTTGTGGGAGCGGGTTACGCCCGCCTCCCGATTGTGGGCCCGTGGCACGTGGAAGGCAATCGATGACCGCGACAACTCAGGAACTGGCGCGATTTCTCGAGACAAACGAGGGCACGGTACCCGAACCCGTCCGTGACGATCTGCCTCGACGCCGGGCAGTGGTTGAGCGTGGACGCCTACGCCGGTGGCGACGCTGGACCGGCGAGCGCGGTGCGTGCGTCGTCCAGAATGGGGCGACAGTCGCGGCGAGCCATAACGTGGCCACGATTTTCCGCAACGGGCGCGTTCGTGCGATTGACGTTGCCGGTGCCCTTGGTGTAGCGCCTGAGCAGGTCGTGAAAATGCTTGTCCGGAACATCGGGGAGCAACTCGCCGAAGGTGACCTCCTCGCGGAACAGCGCTTGTTCTTCGGGCAGAGGCGCCGACGCATTGTCTCCCCGGCGACCGGGACATTCATCTACTTTTCCACGACTTCCGGGGTTGCGTATGTCGCAGGCTCGGCAACGGAGACGCAGGTGTACGCGCACGTTGGTGGTCAGGTGGTTGGCGTGTTCGCAGACAGCGTGCTCGTTGAGGGCAACGCCGTTTCGATCTCCGGGGTGGCTGGCGCGGGGCGTGCGGTCGCTGGCCGACTGATTGTGGCTTCGACACCGACCCAAATCCCGATGGACTTGACCGGGTCAATTGTGGCGTGTTCCTTTCCGCTTGACGAGACGACTGCGAGGCAGTTGCCCACCCGCGGCGCACTCGGTGTACTGTCCTCGGGAATCGTTCCTGGAGCGGTATCCCGTCTTGGATGGGATGACGTGCTGTGGCCGCTGACGCGTCCGCGTTTCGGATCACCTTCGTACGACCCGGCGCCGCCCCTCACGATTGTCTTGCTCGCGGTTGGTGAGGACGCGTGTCCGGCCCAGATCTGGGAGCGAGTTGCGTCCTTGAACGGGAGGCCGGTCTCGCTACTAGGCTACGAACCGGGTTCAGCGCCGGAGTTGCTCGCAACACTTGATGGACCTTCTGGCGGAATGCCTCCTCCAGTGACGGTTGGCGGCATCTCGACGGCGAGGGTCCGGAACGGTCCGGGTGCGGGCCGTGTAGTCCGGGTCACTGGAGTGCTTCCATACCTGGTGCAACTGCCGTCGGAGGTAGAGGTCTTCGCGGCGAGCATCGAGATTGACGGGATTGGGTCGCGTCCGGTCGTCGCAAGCCGCCACCTTCAGTCGCTTATTTCCGAGCCGTAATTGATGCCCGACGGGGTAGGCGATGCACGATCGTTCTCCGGCGAAATGCGGTGGGGCGACCAGCACGTGGGGGCACGGTTTTCGTGGTTCGGTTGCAACCCTGCCTACGTACTTAGCGAGCTGGAGACGATGTCGCGTCACTGAGTATGTGTTGGAGCATGCTGATGTAGGCAGCGCGTGCGAGGATTGCCATCCAGATCAGGCTTAGGGTGCACGCCTCGAGTGCGCTGTTCGCAAGTTCCATCGGTCCCCCGCCGGTGACTGGGTGACGTCCCACGAAGTTCAGGCTCCAGCAAAATACGATTGCAACGGCCATGCCGAACCGTAACGCGGGTTCCGCCTTTTCGAACATGCTCGCCAGCCACTGCCCAGGATCGTGACGCTGTTCTTCCTCGTTCAGCCAAGTGGTGCCCTCGTGTCTGTTGCGCGCCCCGGCGCGATGTGATGACCGGGTGACTGGTGGGTTGGCCTGCGGACGATTGGTAGTTGCGTTGCCTGCCCTGCGCGCTCCCGCCTCTTTGGGAAAGCCACTTCTGCCGGTCATTAGTCCGTTTTCGGGCAAAAGTGAGGTAGGTGTCGCAGATATCGCGTTCATGCCTGCTCTGTCCTTGGTGAGATTTCGGGGTGTGAGCGTCGTGCCGCACCCGGTGTCATAAGTAGAACGTGAGTTCTAGAACAAAGTTTCAGTACACCTGCGCTGCCACGGCTTTGCCTCCGATGCTTCATCGCCCCTTCACTTTCTGGCCACTTACGGATTGGCATACTCGGCCGGGAATTCTGCTGTGCGGACTGGGTTTCGCCCGGGGAGACAAGGTGTGATGGCGTCAGGACGTTTGCGGGTGATCGGGCTGATTTCCGGGACATCGGCCGATGGGATCGACGGTGTCTGCGTCGAGTTGCCCGCGTCGCCGTCACTTGCCGATGTCCGCAGCTTGGTGCATCACCATGTACCGCTCAAGCCCGGGCAACGCGATGCTGTCTTCGCGTCGTTCCATACGGCAACCGCGACGGCAGATTTCCTGTGTCGCCTGAATGCGGACCTTGGGGAGTGGTTCGCGTCAGCGGCGCTCGAGACAATTGCGAACGCTGGATTGACCCCGGGTGATATCGATGTCGTGGCATCACACGGGCAGACCGTCTTTCATGATCCGCCCGTCCGGGCTGGCGATTCGGGAAGCACCCTTCAATTGGGTGAGCCGTCGGTCATCGCCGAACGAACCGGTGTGACGACGGTTGCCGATTTCCGCGTTCGGGACATGGCTGCTGGGGGCCACGGTGCGCCACTAGTCTCGTTCTTGGATGACAGGCTGTTTCGCCTCGCCGACACCACCAGGGTGCTCCTCAACCTTGGTGGCATCGGCAATATCACCGTGCTTCCACCTTATTCACACGGTGCTGATGCACCTCGCATCGCGTGCGATACCGGGCCCGCCAACATGGTGCTTGACTGGATCGTCTCCGAACTGACTGGTGGTGCCAGTCGGTTCGATGAGGGTGGGCGGATGGCGTCGGCAGGGGTTGTCGATGAGGTGTGGTTGCGGGATCTCCTTGACGACGACTATTTTCGTGCGCCGGCACCGAAGACAACCGGTCGGGAACGGTACGGGGCGCAGTACGCCGCGAGAGTGCTGGCTGAAGGCCGCAGTCGCGGATTACCCAACAACGACATCTTGGCGACCATTACCGCGATGACCGGGGCGACGGTGGCATCGGACATCGTCCGGAATGCGCCCGATCGTGCTCCGGTTGTCGAGGTGGTGGCAGGAGGCGGTGGGGCTCGCAATCCGGCGATCATGAGCGCAATTGCGGCGCGAATTCCTGGGGTCAGGCTTTCGACGGTGGATGAATACGGGATTGCCTCGCAAGCCAAGGAGGCGCTGCTCTTCGCAATGCTTGGAAACGCGGCTATCCGTGGCAATGAGAACACGGTGGCGTCAAGCACGGGCGCCCGTCACGCGACGGTGATGGGCAAGATCGTGCCGGGGTTGAACTATCGATCGCTGATGTCACGGTTGTTTCACCCAGACGGATCCCCTCCAAGCGCCTGAACAGATCTTGTTCCCGTGGCGCCTTACGTAAATTGGCTCCACATTGCACTTTGGTCGAGGGGAGCTATCCATGCAGACCGGAAACACGATTGCGGACGGCACCGTGGTGGTTATCGGGATTGACGGCGGTGGCACGAAGACCGTAGCAGTCCTCGCCGACGCCAACGGTCGCGAACTGGCGCGTTCATTGGGCGCGGGGGCAAATCTCCAGACCGTTGGAGCGGGGGTCGTGCGGGAACGGATCGGTTCTCTCATCGGGAACCTCCTGTCCAGCACCACGGGTGCGGTGAAGGTCCGTGGGCTTGCGGTCTCGCTTGCTGGCGTCGACCGACCGGCTGATGTTCCGGTTGCAACTGACGCGATTCTCGGTGCAATTGCCGACTTCACGGCAGCGGGACAATCAACTCCTGACGCCGCAACCCACGGCGGTGAGGGCGTGGATGCGCGGGGACTGTTGTGGGAACTTCCGGGTGGCTTGCCGATCGTCACGAACGATGCCGTGGCCGCGTTGGCTGCCGGTGCATCGACCCTTGACGGGGTGGTCGTGATTGCGGGCACCGGAAGCATCGCCTTCGGGGTGTGCAATGGTGTGCGGGCGCGTGCCGGAGGGTGGGGATCCATCCTGGGTGATGAGGGAAGTGGATATGCGCTCGGATATGGTGCCTTGCGGGCAGTCTGTCGGGCTCATGATGGGCGCGCGCCCGCGACGTCTCTCACAGGTGCGGTCCTTGCCCACGTGGGGGCGTCGACGCCTCCAGACCTGATCGGCATCGTGTCAGCGCAGACGTGGGGTGTCGCCGAGACAGCCGGGATTGCTCCAGTTGTCGTTCGTGATGCGGAGGCAGGTGATGCGGTTGCCGCCGGGCTCGTTGACGAGGCGGCTGCCGAACTCGTCGCGAGTGCGCGCGCGGTGATCGATGCGCTGCCATTTGAGAGGTCGCGCGACCTGCCAATCGTCCTTGCGGGTGGACTGTGGCCGGCATCGGCGAGGCTTCGGGATGGCTTTGCATCCCGATTGTCAGAACACGTGCCGAACGCTCGCCCGTCCGTATCTGCGCACGAGCCAGTCGAGGGCGCAGTCTGGCTTGCGAGGCGTGAGGCGGGACTATTGCCCCCGGGAGATGGCGGATGACCATCGGGGACGCGATGATGCCCGACGAAGCCGACGCATTGGTCACCCTGCCGTTGGCGTCGCGCATGACCGAGGCCTCGAACCCGGATTCCGCAGAGATCGACATCGTCGACACCGCGGCAGTCCTCGCCATCATCAACAACGAGGACCGCAAGGTGGCGAACGCCGTGTCGGAAGCACTTCCCGCCATCCAGGCGGCCGTGGAGGCGATCGTGGCCGGGTGGTCCGCGGGTGGTCGCCTGTTCTACATCGGTGCCGGGACGTCTGGACGACTGGGTGTGCTCGATGCGTCAGAGTGTCCGCCGACGTTCGGTGTGTCACCCGATCTCGTGCAAGGCGTGATTGCAGGCGGTGATGTTGCGTTGCGCTCAAGCGTGGAGGCGGCCGAGGACAGCCCGGATGCGGGCGCATCAGAAATGGTTCGCTTGGGGGTAGGCAAGTCAGACGTTGTCGTGGGCCTCGCCGCAAGCGGAGCAACACCTTATGTTGTCGGCGCGGTGCGTGAAGCCCGGGCTCGTGGGGCGATCACGGTTGGCGTTTGCTGCAACCACGATGCGCCGCTTTCCCGCGCAGTCGACATCCCAATCGAGGTGATTGTCGGCCCGGAAGTTGTGGCAGGTTCGTCACGGATGAAGGCGGGAACCGCACAGAAGCTGGTCCTGAACATGCTTTCGACAGCAAGCATGATCAAGTCCGGCAAGACCTACCGAAACCTGATGGTCGATGTATTGCCCACGAACCGGAAACTGCGTGCTCGTGCGCGTGATCTGGTGGCACGGATTGGGCATGTCGACCCGGCGCGGGCAGACGCTGCGCTGGAGGCTTCCGGGAACCGCGTGAAGCCCGCAATCGTGATGGCGAGGCTCGGATGCTCGTTTTCGGAGGCTGACCAGCAATTGGCGAACGCGGGCGGGGTGTTGAGGCGGGTGATCGACTGATTGGACCAAGGCCCTACGCGGAGAGTTGTGAGCAATTCGGCCCCCACTCCGTTTCGGCGGGATGGGGATAGCGGGCGGTTTGGTGGATATTGCCTATGGCACCATTACCGCCTGCAGGAACGCACCTCATCCCGTACCACCTTTCCGAAGCGGGCAGGGGTGCCCGTTGACATTGCCGTCGTCCCTAGAGGTTCGTATACGCTACTCCCGTGCTCTCAGGCACGCGATGAGACCGTCGAAAGGCCCACTGTGCACGTTCCAGAGATCCTGCTCGAAGCTGACTACAACGCGATGAGCCTCCGGGCCGGAGACATCGTTGGCGAAGCCATTCGACACAACCCGTCGATTGTCCTAGCACTGCCAACCGGAACCACGCCCATCGGGTTGTACGCAGACCTCGTCCGGAGGTATCGCGATGAAGGGCTGTCGTTGAGTGCCGTGACGACCTTCAATCTGGACGAATATGTAGGTATCGCCGTCGATGACCCAGAGGGATACCACGGTTTCATGCGGTCACACCTGTTCGACCTTGTGGATATTCCGGAGGGAGCGTGGCACCTACCCAACCCGCAGGCAACCGATGCCGGGGCGGAGGTTCGCCGCTACGAGGGTCTGATCGACGCTTCGGGAGGGATTGACCTCGCGATCCTAGGTGTCGGGGCAAACGGGCATCTGGCGTTCAATGAACCGGGTGACACGCTGACCGGGCCAACGCATGTCGCCGCGCTTGCTGACGACACGTGGCTGCGGAACTTCCCGTCACTTGCGCCACGGCTCAAGGATGAACCCGAACTCCGGGCGCGGTACTCGACGGCCTACACGGTTGGGATCGGGACAATCCTGCGGGCCAGGAAGATCCTAGTCCTAGCCAGTGGCATGGCGAAGGCTTCGATCCTGGCGAGTGCCGTGCGTGGTGCGATTACACCTCGCAACCCGGCCTCGTTCCTGCAACTCCACCCAGATGTCACCTTCATACTGGATGAGGCGGCGGGTTCATGGGTGCACTACACCGCGTGACGGTAGAGGGTCGACGCGCCAACCCCTCTTCCGTTGCGACGGGCGAGGGCACAGGCGTGTCATTCGGGTCGGTCGAGACGGTCCATGCGTTCCGGGGCACTGACCCCAATGAGGCCGAGGACGTGTGCGAGAACCGCACGTGTGGCGGCCACAAGGGTCAGGCGGGCCGCAATCACCGCGTCCTCAACCGGTTGGCGGTCTGACGGCAGGACCCGGCAGTCGCGGTAGAACGCGTTGAGCAGTGACGCGACCTCCTGAGCCAAAAAGGTGAGGCGGTGTGGCTCGAGGTTTGTCGCTGCGTCGGCGACCACCTCCGGATACCGGATCAGCGCGCGCACCAGTGCAATCTCCGCCGGGTGTGAGTAGCTAGGCGGACCGTCAACGGTGAGGTGAGCGACACCTCGTTCCTCGGCAAGCTGCATGATGCTGGCAGTGCGGGCATGGCTATATTGCACGTAGTAGACCGGATTCTCGGCAGCTTCGCGCGTTGCGAGTTCGAGGTCGAAGTCCATCTGGCTGTCCGACGACCGCGCAAGGAAGAAGAACCGGCACGCATCCTTGCCTACCTCTTCGATCACATCGGAAAGGGCAATGATGTTTCCTGTCCGCTTGGACAGCTTGACGATCTCATCGCCTCGGCGCAGGACCACGAGTTGGTGGAGGATGATGGTCAAACGGTCTGGGTCGATACCGATGGCCTGCATGGACGCCTTCATGCGTCCGACGTGACCCTGATGATCGGCCCCCCAGATATCGATGACCTGATCGAAGCCACGGGTGACAAACTTGTCCCGGTGGTATGCGATGTCCGAGGTCATGTAGCCCGGTGTGCCGTTGCTCCGGATCAGCACGTTGTCGCGATCATCACCGAGTGCGGTACTTGAAAACCAGACGGCTCCATCCCGCTCCGACACGAATCCGCGATTACGGAGTTCATCGACGATTGCGGTGACCTCATTTCGGTCGTGCAGTGCCTGTTCACGGAACCAGACGTCGAAGTGCACGCCGAGCGCTTCCATGTCGGCACGGTGCAACGCCACCATGTGCTCGGCACCGTTGCGGGCAAGTTCAGCCACGGCATCCGCCATCGGCATGAGTTCGTAGCGCTCTCCGACCGACGCAGCGAGCGTTTGCGCGTACTCGGCGATGAATGTCCCGTGGTAGCCGTCCTTCGGCACCTCGGTTTCAGGTCCAACATGGCCCCGAGCTGCCAGGTACCGGGCAAGGATGCTCTGGCCGAATGCGGCGAGGCGACTTCCGGCGTCGTTGACGTAGTACTCAAGTTCAACCTGCCACCCGGATGCCCGGAGGAGGTTGCCAAGCGCAGCACCTAACGAAGCGGCCCGTCCACTCGCTGCGTGGAGGCGCTCGGTTGGGTTGGCCGATACGAACTCAACCTGGATCCGGCGACCACCGCCCTGATTGTTGTTTCCGTAGTGACCCGCCTCTTTGATAATTGAGGCAATGCGATGACCGAGGTACTCCGGCTTCAACGTGATGTTGATGAATCCGGCCCCTGCAACCTCCGCAGTTGCCACCATGTCGTTCGGTGGCATGGAGGAGACCAGGATCTGGGCGATTGCGTTCGGTGCCATCCGGGCGGCCCTAGCGAGGCGCATCGCCAGATTGGTTGCGTAGTCGCCGTGCTCAGGTCTGGACGGCGGTTCAACGCTGAATTCCGGCAGGGCGACTTTTGGAAGCAGACCGCTCGTCTGTGCGACGGTCGCGGCGTGCCGGATCAGGTCTGCAAGTGCTTCTCGGGCCACGCTGCAGATTGTATCTTGCCGTTCGGGCAAGTCCTCACCTTGCAGATCGATTAAAGTGGGGAGCGCACGGGCGGGCGTCCGGGCAGCATTGTTGCGGGGTCGGCACCGAGACGAGTGCCAAGGATGAACTGTCAATGTCGACAGGTGGGCATTGCGAGATCGCTGTTTCCCTCCGAGGATTGACGAGAACGTTTGAGAGGCCGGACCTTGGCGTGCCCGTGCGGGGGCTCCGAAGGTTCTGGACCCGTCGGCCGACCATGGAAGCCGTCGCGCTACACCCCACGACCTTTCACGTGAACGCTGGCGAGTCAGTCGCATTCATTGGGCCAAATGGTGCGGGCAAGAGCACGACGATCAAGATTCTGACCGGCATTCTTCATCCAACGGCAGGGATGGCAACGGTCCTTGGGCATGTCCCATGGTTGGATCGGGACGCACTTTCGCGAGAAATCGCAACGGTTTTCGGCCAGAAGTCGCAACTCTGGTACCACCTTCCTGCGCGGGACTCGTTCACCCTCCTGACACGCATCCACGACCTCGATGCAGATCTGGCGCGCCGACGTGCCGGTGCTTTGTGTGAACGATTCGGTCTTGACGGGTTGCTCGATCGTCCGGTGCGCACGCTGTCCCTCGGTGAACGCATGCGCTGCGAAGTGGCGGCGGCGCTCTTGCACTCGCCACGCATCCTGTTCCTCGATGAGCCGACGATCGGACTGGACGTGATTGCGCGTCAGGAGCTGCGATCGATCATCCGGGAATTGAACCAGCGCGATGGCGTCACGGTCTTCCTGACCTCGCACGACGCCGGTGACGTTGAACGGGTTTGCGACCGGGCGATTGTGATCCACACCGGCCGCGTGGTCTTTGACGGGTCTATCGAGACGCTCCGGCGTGACTTTGTCCGGCGCAAGACCATTTCACTCGAACTTTCTTCGCCGTTTACTGGGGAAAGGCCGATCATGTCCGGTGTGGTCTCCACGCAATTGACGCCAATGAGGTGGCAGTTTCAGGTCGACACGACCGTCGTGCCGGCAGAGACGGTGCTCGCCGGCCTGATTGGCAGGATGCAGATTGCCGATCTCACGATCACCGACCCACCGATGGAGGATGTGATCGCCGCGATTTATGGGCAGGCGTCTTCATCGGAAGCGGTGTCGTGACGTCGGTGCGGGGGCACGGTGGGCGTGGCGTAGTGGGAATTGCGGCGTATCGGATGCGGGTGATCCAGGCCTACTTTGTGGTCCATTTGCGTGATCAGATGGCCTACCTTGGCGAAGTCGCGCTCGGGGGCATCATCCTGGCCGTTTTTCTTTTCGTCCTCACGCAGCTCTGGCAAGCGACCTTTCGCTTCCAGGGTGCTGACACGTTGGGCGGATACACGCTTGCGCAAGTTATCTGGTACCTCGTTCTAACCGAGGCGTTCATCACCTCTAGGGTGGCTTTCGCACGCAAGATTGACACTGATGTCCGCACTGGTGACCTCGCTTACGCGCTCGTGCGTCCGGGCGGATACGTCAGCGCTCACTTTGGCGCCTATCTTGCCGAGCGGTTGGTTCGATTTGCCTTCGCCCTACTGGTGGGAGGCGTGCTTGCCCTGCTCTCTGTCGGTCCCGTTCCGGTCGGGCCGGTGCCGCTGCTTGTCGGTCTGGCAGCGTCGTTGGTGGCCATGCTCCTTGACTTCGTGATGGTTCTCGGCATCGGATTGGGCGCGTTCTGGATCGAGGACACGAGTTCGATCTACCTGATCTACACCCGGGTCTCGATGATCCTGGGCGGACTTCTCATCCCCATCGACCTCTTCCCGGACACGGTTGGTGCCATTGCACGGGCATTGCCATTCGCGGCGATGATCCATGGGCCCGCACGCTTGGTTCTCTCGTCCGGTCTTGCGGATGTGTCCGGTCTCTTCACGATGCTAGGTGGATCACTGGCCCTCGCGGGGGGTCTGGTCTGGTGGGAATATGGGGTGGCACGACGTCGGGTCACGGCACAGGGTGGGTGACGAGAGTGATGAACGTCGTACGGTTCACTGGGGCCTACGTGTGGGCGAACCTCCGGATCGCACTGGCATACCGCGCTGCATTCTTTTCGGCGGTGCTTGGAATGGTCATTAACGATGCAATCTGGGTCGTTTTCTGGTGGCTGTTCTTTACGCGGTTCCCGAGTGTTGACGGCTATGGGTTCCGGGACATCGTGATTGTGTGGAGTATCTGTGCGACGGCGTTCGGGTTGGCCGTTGGGCTAGCAGGTGGCGCGTTCACTTTGGCCTCTCGACTAGCCCGTGGCGAACTCGACTTCTATCTCGTGTTACCCAAACCCGTGATCCTGCACCTGGTGGTGAGCCGAATGGACACCTCAGGTTGGGGAGATGCCCTGTTCGGAGTAGCGGTGTTTGCCTTCCTTGCTTCGCCGACGCCGATGGATGCCGTCGCGTTTGTGGGATTGTCGTTGATTGCCGCAACAATCTTTGTTTCGTACGCCATTGCAGTCAACTCCCTGGCGTTCTGGACCGGGCGTGCCGAGACGTTGTCAGATCAGCTGATCTTCGGACTGATCACGTTTGCGACCTATCCCGAGAAACTCTTCACCGGCGCCGTCAAGGTAGTCCTCTACACGGTGGTTCCTGCAGGGTTTGTGGCGTACATCCCAGTCAGCTTGTTGCACGAATGGGATCGGGGTTGGGCGCTGGTTCTCCTTGTGGGGACCATCGGGTCGATCAGTGTTGCCGTAACAACGTTCACTGTCGGCCTGCGCAGATACCAGTCCGGGAACCTGACCGCGATGCGCGCATGATGCAGACCGGGACCCGCGGATTGATCCGTTGGTCCCGGTCTGTACGTGCACCTTGACGATTTGCAGCCAGAAGGGGGGTGATTGACGGCACGCCCCGCGGATAGCGTTACGAGTGGGCGGCGACCTTGATGCTTTCCGCCACGAGGTGGCCCGCAGTCACCAAGTCGGGTTCGGAAAGCATGCTCCAAGCCAGACGGATGTACTCACGGCCGCTGCCGTCGGCGAAGAAGGCAGGCCCGCCGACGTACGCAACACCGCGGTCGCCGGCTTCCTTGGCAACTTTCACGGGGTCAACGCCATCAGGAAGTCTCATCCAAAGGAAGAAGCCGCCGTTCGGGATGCGCCAGACCGGCTTTAGTGCAGGCGCGTCGGCGAAGCCTTCCTCGAGGCCACGGACCAGCGCATCACGCTTGTGCCGGTAGATCCCGATCAGTTGATGGATATGCGCGTCGCCGTGTTGCGAGTAGTAGCCGGCGGCCAGTCGGTTTGTGAACGGACTTGCACCACCGTCCAGTTTCATCGCGTTCAGGCGGGCAATGACCGGTTCAGGGGCAAGGAGATAGCCAACGCGCATGCCTGCGGAGAGGATCTTGGAGAGGGTCGCCGACCGAACGACCCGGCCCGGTGTCGCCATGGTGTAGATGGCGGCTATGTGCTCCCCACTGAACCGGAGTTCGCCATAAGCGTCGTCCTCCAGAATGACGAAATTGAAGAGGTCGGCAAGTTCGGCGAGACGGTGTCTCCGGGAAAGGGAAAGATTGACACCGGCCGGATTGTGGAAGTTCGGGATTGTGTAGACAAGCTTGGCTGGGGTTCCGGCGTCGACGAGTTCCTTGAGCTTGGATTCGAGGAGGTCGATTCGCATGCCGTCGTCGTCAAGCGGAATGCCGTGGACCTTGGCCTGCAACTGGCGCAATGGACGGAGACCGCCCATGAACGTCGGGGCTTCACAGATGGCGGTATCGCCAACGTTCAGGAATGCCTGGGCGACGGTTGCCAAGCCGTGGTTCGACCCGTTGACGATCAGCAATTCCCTGGGGTTGGTCTCAATGCCTTCCCACCGTTTGAGTTTCGCGGCTAGGACTTCCCGCAGGCCGATGAAACCGGCGGCATCGCCGTACATCAGCGCCAGGTCGCCTTCAGGTCCGGAGAAGATTCCCTCAAGGGTTTCGATCAGCTCCATCTTGGGGAGCGAGGCAGGATCGGGTTGGCCGGCGCCCATGTTGTAGCGCGCACCCGTCGCCCCGGTGAACTGGACTGGCGGAAGTGGGGCGGCAATCTGGCTGTAGAGGCTATCGAGGTTCGCCAGGGCCGGTGTGCCCGCGGGTGTCGACGGTGTCGTCATGTCGGTAGATCCTTGACGCTTTCGGGCGCGTCTCCCGGTGGTCTTTACGGTCATGGTACCGATGTGGCGCGGAGCCTGATGCACTGGGAGTGCGTGGCACGGTCCCGGTGCCAATCGTTGCAACGGTGCAGTGTCCGATTTGAGGCCGGCGGGCCGGTATGGATGGAGAGACGGACCCATGAATGAGGCGCAACGGCAGGTACTGGAGTTCCACGAAGCGTTCGAGCTTGGTGCCCCTGAGTCTCTCGATGAAGGCAACTTTCCGGCCGAACTTCGGATCCGATTGATTGAGGAGGAAGCCTCCGAATTCGCCGAGGCGGCCCGTGCCGGCGATGTTGTTGGCACGATTGACGCGCTTTGCGACCTTCTCTACGTCACGTACGGCGCCGCGGTATCCCTTGGCATCGACATCGAGCCCTTCTTTGGGGAAGTTCATCGTTCAAACATGGCCAAACGTGGTGGTTCGCGCCGGGCGGACGGCAAGTGGCTCAAACCCGCCGGGTGGCAACCACCGGACCTGCAACGCATCCTGCGTGAACGGTACGGGTGGACAGGGGAGTAACGGGCCGGGATTGTTGCGTAAGGACACCCGGGTATCAGGCGTCAGCCTCACGCAGCTGCTCCACCAGTGCACGCAGTGCGGCCGTGTAGCTGCGCCATCCGAACCCCGCAATCGATGCGCGCACGGCCGGGCCAATTCGAGAGACGTGGCGGAATGGCTCCCGCGCATGAATGTTCGAGAGGTGGACTTCGATCGTGGGGTACGGCACTGCCTTGATGCAGTCATGAAGGGCGATGCTGGTATGGGTGTATGCCCCGGCATTGATGATGCACCCGTCGACATGGCCGATCGCGCCGTGCATCAGGTCGATCAGTGCACCTTCGTGGTTGGACTGGTGGCACTCCACATCCACTCCAAGCTCCACTGACAGTCCCCGAATGTGTTCGTCGATGTCATGGATGGTGAGGGACCCGTAGATGCCAGGCTCACGGGTTCCAAGAAGATTGAGATTGGGGCCGTGCAGTATCAAGAAACGGTTTCTTCGTGTCATGGTAATGAGACACGGTACCCGTGGGTCACGCTGATGCGCTACTTTCAGGTTGGGATTCATGACAGGTGCCATTGGCACATCACAGGAACCCGGCGCGTCCGCGACTCAGCCCTTCGACTATTTTGAGACAGTTGACGACGGTCTTGTGTGCCTGCCTGAGGGTGCGGCGCCGGTTTACTGGTGGCTGGTCCGCCAAGGTGTGTCCGCGGACTTCACCGCTCTCTACCGGACTGAGGAAGTCTTCGGGCTTTGGCCGTCGCGTCGCGATATCACGCAGACGTGGACGTTTGGCTTGGAAGTTGAATTCGGAGCGGCAAATCGCGAGTGGATCGCAAGTGCATTGCACGCACGAGGCAACAGGCGGTTGCGGAACCGTGACGCCGCCACACACCCCGGTCGCCTGCGTCATGGACGGTTGAATTTGATCCGGCATTGACTTGGGAACTTGGCGGCAGCGAGGCGTGGCCAGGCACATCCTTCCCACTTGGTGGGGAAGTCGTGTCTCCGGCTCTTTCTGATACGCCGGAGACTTGGGAACAGGTTTCGACAGTTCTCGAGGTCCTGCGTGCATGCGGGGCCGACGTGAGCGGGAAATGTGGGTTTCATGTGCACTTCGCTGCTGATGCGTTGCGGGACGGGGATGATGCGGCGTCGGCGAAAGGCAGGCAGGATGCGTTCCTGACGCGGATTACCCGCCTCGCAGTACTTGCCAATGCGTGCTTCGAGGATCTTCTCTTTCGCATGGCAAATGCCGAGGGAGGGTGCCACCGAGGAAAACCATTCATGTATCGGCACTCGCCACCACGGCGTGACGAGTATTGGTCCTTCGATGAACCGGCGCAGTCATTCGACGGGACTGGATCGTCGAGGCAAGCAGTCTTGAACCTGACTCACGTGGGTTCGCGTGAAAAGGACATCATCGAGTTCCGGCAGAGCAACTGAACGCTGGATCGACGGGTGGTGCAGGCGTTCGTGAGCGCGTGCGCCGCGCTCATTGGCGGTGCGCGGTGGTCGCCGGAGGCGGTCCTCGTATCCCCCGAACCTCTCGGCTACCACCTTGCCTTGGAGGCGTCGACCGACGCTTTGGTGAACCCGGCCGCTCCGCTTTGGCGTCTAATCGGTGCCGTCTGCCCGGATGGCGTTCCGATCGCGACTGCCGGCGCCTTGCTCTGGCGCCACCTCCGCGGTGCCTGGCAACGCAGTCTGGCTGGCCTTTCCCGAGGCTTCTCGCTCTCCCAGTCCGTGTGACTGTGCACGACGCATCTCCACGGATTTCGGCGTCCTTCGCAGGCGGGCACAACTTCAGTTCCTGATACAGGCCAGACCAATCCCTGATGCGGGAATGGCCGATACTATGGGCGTGACTACTGTCCGGCTCGTCCTTGGGGATCAACTTACACGGGGCCTTTCCTCTCTGGCCGACCTTCGTCCGGGAGACCCCGCGCAGGTCGTCCTGATGGTTGAGGTGCAGGAGGAAGCCACTTACGTCCCCCATCACCGCCAAAAGCTGGTGTTCATCCTCGGGGCGATGCGCCACTTCGCCGAAGAATTGCGTGCCGCTGGTGTCCGGGTCGACTATGTCCGGCTTGATGACCCTGCCAACACGGGCACATTTACCGGCGAGGTTGCGCGGGCCGTTGCGCGGCACAAGGCAACGCGACTGATCGTTACCGAGGCCGGGGAATGGCGTGTTCGACGGCTGATTGAGTCTTGGGAGGCCTCCCTCGGCATCCCGGTGGAGATGCGCGAGGACAACCGGTTCATCGCGTCACACGCGCGGTTTGATCGATGGGCGAGCGGCCGGAAGACGTACCGGATGGAGTTCTTCTACCGGGAGATGCGCCGAGAGACGGGCATCCTGATGGATGGTGCAGACCCGGTTGGGGACCAGTGGAACCTCGATGCCGAGAATCGTCGTGCCTTGCCGTCGCGCCTACCGATCCCGGCACGATCTCGACCCGCTCCAGACGCGATGACGCGGGAAGTCATCGATCTCGTGGCTGAGCGGTTCCCGCACGGCTTTGGCGATCTCGAACCGTTCGGGTGGGCGGTAACGCGCGACGAGGCCTTGGTCGTCCTTGATGACTTTCTGATGACCTGCCTGCCATCGTTTGGTGACTACCAGGATGCGATGAGGCACGGCGCGCCATTCCTGTTCCACTCGACAATCTCGCCATACCTCAACGTTGGCCTGCTGCTTCCCCGCGAGGTCTGCGATGCCGCCGAGGCGGAATTCCGTGCCGGGCGTGCGCCACTGAATGCCGTGGAGGGGTTCGTGCGGCAGGTGCTTGGTTGGCGCGAGTACGTTCGCGGGATGTACTGGCACCTCGGTCCGGAATACGCGGCGTCGAACGCGCTTGGTGCGTCACGCCCGCTACCGGATTTCTATTGGACAGCGCAGACCCCGATGCGATGCCTCGCGGATTCCGTGGATCAGGTGCGTCGCCATGCCTATGCGCATCACATCCAGCGACTGATGGTCACAGGCAATTTCGCTATGTTGGCCGGGGTGCGTCCCGCTGACGTGGAGGCGTGGTACCTCGCGGTCTTTGCCGATGCCTTCGAGTGGGTCGAGCTGCCGAACACTCATGGGATGGCGACTTGGGCCGACGGCGGGATCATCGCGTCGAAGCCATACGCGGCTTCTGGGGCCTACATCGACCGCATGTCGGACTACTGCGGGGGCTGCCGCTATGACGTAAAGGCGAAATCCGGGCCGACGGCATGCCCCTTCAATTACCTGTACTGGGCCTTTCTCATCCGGAATGAAGAGATTCTGAAGGGAAACCCACGCATGGCGATGCCATACCGAACCCTTGGCACGTGGAATTCAGGCCGACGAGCGGCGGTCTTGGCGGAGGCCGAGACATTCCTGGATGGCCTCGCCTAAGGGTCGGAGGTCCTGCAAGGAAACCATGGGTTGGTACCGGTCGTTTCCCAATCGTCGATACGGCGCACCTCCCGTGAGGGGCGGCGATTGCAACGGTCGGAGTGGTGCGAATGCTTGACGGAATCAATTGGATCGGCGTTGTTGTTGCCGGCGTTGTGGGAACGGTTTCGGGTGGGTTGTGGTTCGGTCCGAAGACCTTCTTCCCACTATGGTGGCGTCTCATGGGTCACGAACCGGGATCGACCACGAACCCCGGTGGCAACCTGTCCATGGGGGTCGTCTTTGGGTCTACCTTCGTGGCACAGATCGTCCAGGCGGGCGCCATGGCGGTGGTCATCAATCTGGCGATGCGCGCCGGGATTGCGACGTCATTCGGGGTCGTAGATGGACTTATCGTCGGACTTGTTGCCGGGGTGGGGTTCACTGCAACTGCCCCGTTGGGCCACCGACTGTTCGGTGGGCATGGCTTTGGCGTGTGGGCGCTTGAGGTCGGGAACGACATCCTTAACTGTGTGCTCATGGGTGGCATCCTGGCGTACTTTCAGGGTTAGGCCGATAGCGCAGGAATTGGGCTTACTGGGAAAGCAGGCGCAACGCCATCGCTTCGCCACTCTCCCAAGCCGCTTCGACTCTGGCTCCGGTCGCCCAGTCACCCCCGATGAGCACCCTCCCGTTGACCGCTTCGAGAAACGGCGAGGCAAGGGGTACCGCGGTCTGGGCGTACCGCCACCGGTGGGAGACGGCGTATTGCGGATCGGGCAATGTCCTTCCAACCACCGCCGGCAGCGCGTCGAACAGCTGGGTGGCGATGGTTCCGGGATTGTCTTCGAGATGTTCCCGGGTCCATTCCGGCGATGCGTGGACCACGAATGTGGTGACTTCCGGCGCGCGCCCGGGCTTGGAGGTATTTCGAGCAACCCATGCGATTGGGCCTTCGGACCGACGGAACACGTCCGATGGCATCTGCAGGTCGCCAGAGAAGGCAAGCATCAGTGCCCAGCATGGGGTGATGACAACCCTTGCGAGTGAAGCGGCGACACCGTCAAGGTGCCCGGCAACTGCGCTGGCTTGGGCTGCCGGAATAGCAATGATCGCCGCGTCGAATGGGCCGCTACGGTGTGGACCGTGTTCGGATTCGATGGCGTCTACCCATACCTCGTGTTCGGTCAGGTCCACCCGCGTCACGGTCACCTCGGTTCGGATCGTCAATCCGGCAGCGAGGTTCTTGAACAGCGAGGACATCCCGGGGGTTCCGACAAACCATTGTGAAGCTGGTCCCGACGAGGCGGTGTCGGTCGAGCCGGTGGCAACATGGAACCGGGACGGATCGGTGATCGGGTTCCATTCCGACGCACATCCGATCTCGGACGCCCCCTGCAGGAATGCGCCGAACGAGGTGCCGCGCGCAGTGACGAATTGTGCCCCGTGGTCGAATGCGAGTCCGTCGCGTGTTCGCCGAGTTGCAACCCGCCCGCCGATGCCACGGCTCTTTTCGAGGACCGTCACATCGACCCCTGCGAGCGCGAGGCGGGAGGCTGCGGACAGTCCGGCCGGTCCGGCACCGATCACGACGGCGCGGCGTAGTGAAGATCCAACGGCTACTTCAGGAGGATTCATTGGCAAAGCGTACGGGGTTGCCATACGAGGGGACCCGTCCCGGACGCCAGCGCTTCCCCATCCCTGCGATGCTGTGGCCGAGTTGAGGGAATCCACATGGTTGAGGTGGTCTGGTTCAAGCGTGATCTGAGAATTGTCGACCACCATCCTCTCACTGCTGCGGTTGCAACCGGGGCCCCGGTAGTCTGCCTCTACATCGCCGAACCGGACCTGTGGGCGCAAACCTGCGCGTCCGCCCGCCAGTGGCTCTTCATCCAGGAGTCGCTTCAGGAGTTGAGGCGTGACATCCTGTCGATTGGGGGCACCCTGGTCATCCGGGCCGGTGACACCGTCTCGCTCCTAGATCGGTTGCACCGGCAGGTCGGCATATCCGGGATCTGGTCGCATGAGGAGACCGGGAACGGGTGGACGTACTCGCGTGACAAGGAAGTTGCGGCGTGGGCGCGTGGCCGTGCGGTTCCGTGGCACGAGTTTCCTCAGTCCGGGGTGGAGCGTCCACGCAGAACGCGTGATGGTTGGGCATCGCGTTGGGATCGGAAGATGCGCGCACCGATTATTCAAGCGCCCGCGGCGGTCCGGTCCCTGCCAGGCCTTGAACCGGGTTCGATACCGAGTGTCTCCGATCTTGGTCTCGCACCGGACGATTGTCCCGGGAGGCAGCCAGGTGGACGCTTAGCCGGGCTTGACCTATTGCGCTCCTTCCTGAACGATCGAGGCGCAACTTACCACCGCGAGATGTCGAGTCCGTTGACCGCGGATACGGCCTGTTCCCGGTTATCCGCGCACCTTGCATACGGCACGCTTTCGATGCGCGAAGTGGCGCAGGCGACGTGGGGAAGGCTGGCCGAGGTGAAAGCCTTGCCGGCGGAAGTCCGAGGTGCCCAGGCCACGGCACTTCGGGCATACATCGGGCGTCTCCATTGGCACTGCCACTTCATCCAGAAACTCGAGGCTTCCCCTTCCCTGGAGTTTGCAAACCTCCATCGGGCCTACGACGGTCTCCGTGAGAATGAGTTTGACCAGACGCTCTTTCGGGCGTGGGCGGCGGGTCGCACGGGGTTCCCGTTTGTCGATGCATGCATGCGATCACTTGCCTCGACCGGATGGATCAATTTCCGCATGCGTGCAATGCTCGTTGCGTTTGCGTCCTACCAATTGTGGTTGCACTGGCGCGAGACCGGTCTGCATTTGGCGAGGCTTTTCACTGACTATGAGCCGGGCATCCATTGGCCACAAATGCAGATGCAAAGTGGTACGACGGGAACGAATACGGTCCGTATTTACAACCCCGTGAAGCAATCAACCGATCAGGATCCCGAGGGAACGTTCATTCGCCGCTGGATCCCGGAATTGCGCGGG
>Ga0214917_10001474_pt1 | contig 30037 bp, 27 predicted proteins | sample LL_1208_BB_MetaG_FD_177983 | JGI IMG/M metagenome (GOLD analysis project Ga0214917, IMG submission 177983) | Freshwater microbial communities from Lake Lanier, Atlanta, Georgia, United States - LL_1208_BB | ecosystem: Environmental > Aquatic > Freshwater > Lake | place: USA: Georgia | collected... | reverse complement strand
GCAAGCGAGGGATCATACAAGGCGAAGCTTAGGCTTCGCTTTTTGATTTAAAGAAAAAGAAAGTTATTATCTTCGAATGAACGTTCTTTTTCCCGGGCTCGCCTGGCGCCTACACGCAAAACGTTATATGCAATTTTTAACAAAATCGTCCATCTAGACAGACAAAATAAATTTTTAGGAGAGTGTTTCACTTTAGGGAAACTTTTGTAATTTTGTACTGTGGACAAAAATCAGAAACATAGAAAGATAACGTTTTATAAAAACTACTTTCAAGACTTCTTTTCCAGACAAAACAAGAAAGTAAAAGCAAAAATTGTTTGGACTTTTGACTTGATTGAAGACTTACAAAGAGTTCCAGAAACGTATCTGAAACACCTAGAGAACAAGGACGGACTTTATGAAATCCGAGTTCAACTCGGTAGTGACATTTTTAGAATTTTCTGTTTTTTTGACCAAGGACAATTGGTTATACTAGCGAACGGATTCCAAAAGAAAACGCAAAAGACACCAAGGAAAGAAATTGAAATGGCACTTAAAATTAAAGCAGAATATGAAAGCGAAAAATAAAAACTTGATGACTCTAGAAGAGTTCAAAGAAAAAAATTACGGCAAACTTGGGACAAAAGAACGTGACGAACTTGAAGGAGGTTACGAAGCATTTAAAATTGGTGCGTTAATTCACGACACTCGCGTTGAAATGGGAATGACACAGGAACAACTTGCAGAAAAAGTTGGGATAACTAAATCCTATATTTCAAAAATCGAGAATAACATTAAAGAAGCACGCATTTCGACACTTCAAAAAATTATTGAACTTGGATTTGGCGGACGACTTGAACTGAACATAAAAATCTAACGGACGACTTGAGCGAAGAAAGAAAAACCGCATATAATAGCGTGTAAGCGCAATCCCGAATCGTTCCTCTCGGGACATCGCCTACACGCAAACCGTTAGCGTTCATTGGTAAAAGACGACAGTACCATAAAAAATCTATATATTTTTCAGGCGAAATCCGAAAAGCCTTTTTAACAGAGTAGGGTAAATAAAACAAAAGCAAAATGAATAGAAAAAAATTAAAAACAGTGCTATCATTATTTATAACGGTTTTGATTGCACAAACAAATTATGCACAAACGGTAACTATTGGTACTCAAGTTTGGATGACAAAAAACTTGAATGTGGACAAATTTCGGAATGGCGACCCCATACCACAAGCCAAAAGCAATACAGAATGGGAGGCAGCGGGTAAAAACAAACAACCCGCATGGTGTTACTTCGATAACGACCCTGCTAACGGCGCAAAGTATGGCAAATTGTATAACTGGTATGCAGTAAATGATTCGAGGGGCTTGGCCCCTGCGGGCTATCATATACCTAGCGACGGAGAATGGACGCAATTAACTGATTATTTGGGTGGAATAGAAAAAGCCGGCGCTAAAATGAAAAGCACGAGTGGTTGGGTTGAAAATGAAAATGGCAACGGCAACGGCACTAATTTAAGTGGTTTTTCAGGTCTTCCGGGTGGCTATCGTGCCAGCAATGGAACATTCCGTTACCTTGGCATGAACAGTTCCTGGTGGAGTTCTTCAGGAGTCAATTCAAGTAATGCTTGGGGCCGAGACCTGCGTTCCAGTAGGAGCAGCCTTACCAGGACTGAATTCGATAAGAAATCTGGGGTCTCTGTCCGTTGCCTAAAGTATTAATTTCTAAGATTCGTTTGTTAATTAACCTCGCAGAAGTAAAATGTTGGGTATAGTAAGGCATCTTAACACAACGATCAATAAAACAAAAATTAAGCACATAACTGTAAAAAAATACACCTATTTTTTTGAAATAATAGGTGTAAAAAAATACATATATGGCAAAAGAAATTAGATTAAATAGAAAAAAAGCAGACACGATTTCAAGAAGTATACAGGATGAATTTGAAGGTGATGTAGACGTTAGTATTTACGTTAAAAAGAAAGCGCCTAAACAATCGAATTATGTTATGTTTTATCAAGCAGTAAACCTTGAATTAGTTAAAATTCTAAAACCTAATGGGTGTAAAGTGCTTTTATACTTAATGTCGAAAATAAATTACGATAATTACGTTGGTGTAAACCAAGAAACAATACAAGAAGAATTAGGGTATAAACAACCTAAAAGTGTTGTAGAGGCTATTAAGGAACTAAGACAATATAACATTATCGTTAGTATGCCAGACTTAATTGATAAACGGCGAAACGTTTACTTCATAAATCGATATCAAAGTTGGAAAGGCAAAGTAGCAAAAAGAATAGAAGTCGTTAAAAAAGCCAATAATTTATATTGGATGCAATTAGAATTACCGTTTACTGATAAAACGATATAAACATTCTTTGTTGTTATGGCTATGTAAACCTAAACAATAAACCGTCAGCCGATCGGCTGACACATTTTTAATACAAGGTTTTTTTAAGCAATATGCAACAATGTTGAACTCCTATATAAATTATCGTTGGTCAGACCAACATCCATCACCACCACATGAAGTACAAGGTCGACCCTTAAAAGGACCTATTGTACATTTACCTGTTCCATCGCAAAAACCACATTCCTTTGTGCAAGTACTACAACTTTGTACAATTGGTAATAATGCTATAAATAAAGAAAACAATAATACTCTTCTCATAAATAATAGTTTTCACAAATATTCATTATTTATAAAGATGAAACCAATTAATAATTTTGTTATTTCAAGACTTTCTTTTTAATAGAACTTAGGCGGACTTTGTCTTTAAATTCCGGCATTTAAAGAGTATGCCACAAATCATGACAAAAAACAGAATATTTTTATATCCATTTGATAAAATCATTTAGGATGGAAATAAAAACTTTAAATCAAACTAAAATAGACAACTTACAATTGGAAGAGTTCTTCAAAAACTATCCATATAAAGAATTTTACTTCAGACATTTAGGTTTAAACCGAACTGAAATAATAAAGTTTCTTTGCATTAAATTACAAAAGCAGATTGAACAAAAAAAATCAGAAAACAACGAACTTTGGGCTGTAATAGACGGAGAACAAATTAGAGGGATATTTGGAATTGACAAAAATAAACTTCATTCTGAAATTTTCGAGAACAACATTTTTGAAATTGGACCAATTTACAATTTTAAAAATGAAGTTGAAAAAGTATTTAATGTTTTTTGGAATCATCTAATTGAATTTACGAAAGATTACAACAAAGTTTATTTAAAATGTAAAATGGATTCATCCGACCATAAAAATATTGCCTTACTTAACAACGTCGGTTTTCAATATTATGCCACAGGACAAAAAGTATTATATAATCATCAAGTAGGTTATCCAAAATTTATTGACTACTATCATAAAAAGAACATTCAAAAGGAATTGCTTTTTGCAGTTGGGCTTCTTGATAAAGAGAGGGATATTGAAAGAATATTTTCACTTATTGACCAACACGAAAAGAGTGAACATTTTTATAATTACAATGAAGACTTTGATATTACAAAAACAAATAAACTCTTTAAAGAATGGTTCATGAGATACATTAGTAACTCCAAAACCAAGGTATATAAATTGATTGAAAAACAAACGGAAAATATTGTTGGTTTCACTAGTTTTAGGGGGCCAGTTGATATTGCGGGAAGGAAAATATTTACTCGAGATTTGACCGTGCTTGACAAAGCTTTTAGAGGTCAAGGTTTAGCAAGTGTACTTTACAATTCAACAATTAATGATACTAAAACATTTATTGAAGGAAACCCAATGGCCGACAATTATCAGAATATCAAATTAAATCAAAAGTGCGGGTTCGACATTGTTCAGACGCGTTCGTACTTTAAAATCAAACTTGAAAATTAATCGTAAATAACAAAATATAAAACGACTTCAATATATGTTTGCTTCCTTGAATAAATAAATAGCAGGTGCCGAAATCCCCGATTGTCGACAAGGGTCTTGCGTCTGTTTGACCGTATAATATTCTTTTAGATTTTTCACACTCAGGGCTTCTGTAAGTCCCCGTGCCCTCTTAAGTAAAACCATTTACGTTTAATATTTTTAATTTGTTTGCAAAACGGTTAGTTTACCAAATAAAAATGAGTAGATTTAATTTAATTAATAAAACAAATAGTTATGGGAAGTTTTGTTAAAAACGAAAGCGTATCTAACGCAAATTTTATTCACATATATTCTGAAATTTCAAAAGATGAATTGGATGAAAAAATTAATAATCTATTATTGTCTAATGGCTATAGAATAAAGGAAAGACAGCTTGGAAATACAACTTATGTCAAAGGTAACATTGCATTAAGGATATTATTTGGTGTCTTTTGTAATTATTTTAAATTTAATATTACTATAAGCTCAAATAGTTCTTGTGAGTTTAAAGTTGAAGTTAAAAAGGACACATCAGGAATATTAGGTGGATTATTTGGCATAGTTCAAGTCAAAAATGAATTCAAACGATTGGCCCAAATACTACAAACAATTTGAAACCTCCACCCAATGTAACAAAGGCTTCTCCAAAAAAATTCAAACCTTAAAGTTGACATTATTAACTTATGCAACTGTCATTAATAATGCGGCGACAATTTTCCAATTAACAATTAAATCAATATCCAATGGAAAATAAATTTTCATCTTTTTATAAAACTTACTTATCCTTCATTGACAATGGTCACTTTTTTCGTAAACCGTTTACTTGGCTTTACTCCCTACTTGCCTATGTAAATTTACTAATCCCTATACTCGTATTCTATAAAGCCAACGATAACGGAATTTTTGACAAACCAGCAAAATTTGTTATTGTATTTCTTCTATTATGGGTAATTGTAGCTTTTGCTGGTTGGTTAGGGTTTCAGCTATGGGGGGAGAGAAAATTAAAAATAGAGGTGTCCACTAATGTTGGCGATGAATTTATTGCCACCCCAACCCTCGCTCACTTTATCCAAACATTTGGAGAATGGATTGGAACTTGGATTGGAATAGTTGGAACTGGATTTGCACTATTGACTACAATTATATTAGGAAATAACGTGTTTTATCTTGATACAGTCATTGGCATTCCTTTCTTGAATACAGGATGGACAGCAATATTGATACAGCCTATATTTGGCTTTTTTATTATTGTGTTTTCAAGATTTTTTTCGGAACAGATTAGAGCTCTTTCAACCATTGCAAACAATACAAAGCAAAAACAAACCAACCCATAACAGCTCATTTGCCAATTTGGATGCTAACGCGCTTATATGAAACATATGTAAGCGGTTCAACAACATTTTTTCTTTTGAAATTCGTACTCAATCCGATATCAACACGTTATACTAACATTAATAATTATTCGATGCAATTAACAAGATTTCTAATTACCCTTGGCTTGATATCTACTTCAATAATCTTACATTCTCAAGTATTAACCGACGAAGAAAAAATTTTATACGATTTAATAATGCAATACAGAAAAAATAATCGTTTGCCCGAAATTCCGTTATCTACTTCTTTAACTTACGTTGCACAAACGCATGTCAAAGATTTAGCTATCAACAGACCAGATATTGGAAATTGTAATGCCCATAGCTGGTCTTCAAATGGCACCTGGTCTTCGTGTTGTTATACCCCTGATCACGCTCAAGCAGAGTGTATGTGGAAAAAACCCCAAGAACTAACAAAATACAAAGGAAATGGTTTTGAAATCGCTTGTGGTTCAAATGGCTGTTGTAGTAACTTTGTTATGTCAGCAAATTATGCTTTGCAGTCATGGAAATCAAGTCCAGGACACAATGCCGTAATTATTAATCAGGGCAATTGGGCTAAACAACAATGGAATGCCATTGGAATTGGTCTGTTTAAAGGTTTTGCCGTTGTCTGGTTTGGTCATGAATTTGATAATAATTAAACCTTATCTATTCTAACACAAATATAATATGAAAAATTTATTCGTTTTATTTGCTTATTTATGTGTTGTTAATTCTGTTAAGTCACAGTCTATTAGAGATTTAGAAGGAACTTGGGTCGGTTCTTATTTTTGCAGTTTAGGAAAAACTGGACTAAGGCTTAAAATTCATTCCATATCGGAAAGAAATCAAACATTTAAAGGTTCGTTTGAATTTTATCCGATTAATTCAAATAAAAATTGCGCTGTAATCGAATTAGGAAAATACAATTTTATTGGGGTTTATAACTCCAAAAATGATATTTCATTTAGTTTTGAAAGTTGGGTTTTTAAACCAAATGGTTGGACTTATGTGGATAAAAAAGGAGGTTTTAGAGGTAAAAATCAATTGGTTGGTAAAATGCTCTCTGAAACCTGTGGAAATTTTAAAGTAAAAAGGGTACAATAATGTAAAATATGCTTCAACTTTTGAACTTAAAAATAAAATTCAACCATTACATCAGCATATATAATATCTTAATTCTGCTGCGGAAACTCCATAACGCTGTGATTGCTAGAGTATATAACGGTATGTGTAACGATTTCACAAAACCCAGCAAGGTATCCCTGCTAAACAAAATAAAAAACATGCAAATTCATGCTTTTTTACTTTTTGTTATTATCCTTTTATGTTCGTGCCAAAATGCACACAACGATCACAAAACTTCACTTCCATCAAACAAAAGGCAAAATCAACAATTAAAACACTCTATTATTATACAACCCTTTGATGGCTTGCCAGCATCATCGGTAGAATATGTTGCCGAAGAATTACACAAAATTTATTCTGGAAATATTATTACAAAAGAACCCATTCCCCTTCCAAATACATCGCTAAACCAAAATAAAACAAGATACAGAGCTGATTCATTGATAAGGTATCTTGATGATTTTACCAAAGAAGGACAACTCATCATAGGCTTAACCAACAAAGATATAAGTGCTACTAAAGGTAAATATCCTGATTGGGGTATCATGGGCCTTGGATTCTGCCCCGGTAAATCATGTATCGCCTCTACATTTCGACTGAAAGGTAAGAATCGTTTAGAAAAATTATTCAAAGTTGCAATTCACGAGTTAGGACATACCCAAGGTCTAGCATTAACCGAAACGAATCATTGCCCAGAAAAAACATGCCTGATGAGAGATGCTGAAGGAAAAGATAATTTAGATGAAACGATAAATTTTTGTTCTAAATGTAAACCTGTCTTAATTAAAGCTGGTTGGGAAATAAAATAATATGCCCAAAATTAAACATTCCTTTTGATGCTTTTTTAGAATTGAAATTACATATATTGTTCCAAATTATGCCTATTTTCCAGATTGTATCATGTTAGGTTGGATTGTATATTGCCGTCCGTATACGAAACGAATTTTATAAAGAATGAGGTTTTAAATGTTACCCACAAGCAATCTTCCCTACTCGCGTAGCATGCCTTCCCCCTTCGAATTGAGCGTATAAAAACGCTTGTAAGATTTCGATCGCAAGTTCCTCACTGATGAAACGCGCCGGTAAAGACAAAATGTTCGCGTCGTTGTGCTGACGCGCTAAACTGGCAATTTCTGGAGTCCAACACAGGGCACATCGAATACCTTGGTGCTTGTTCGCTGTCATGCTTATGCCATTCCCAGAACCGCAAATCAACACCCCCAAATCCACTGCAAGGTTTTCCACTTCGTTCGCTACCGGATGCGCATAGTCGGGGTAATCGATGCTGTCTTCACTGTAGCATCCAAAATCTTTTACCTGATGTCCTGCTGCTTCGAGGATGGTAATTAATTTTGTCTTAAGCACAAAGCCTGCATGATCCGATCCAATGGCGATTTTCATGACGTTTTATTACAAAGATATATTTTTAATAACTTGTTCATTATGCTGTGAATTGCTTTTTGAAAGATTTTATAAGTAGGTGTAGTTAAAACCAAATTTTTTTGCATACAAAATCTTGATTCGAATAAACAAATTATTTTCAGGAAACATATTGTGTTTTTTTACCCATCTTTTGAACGTGTAATAAATTTTTAACCAAGATTTTCCACATGTGTGCATTACCCCAAAATACGTTACTTTTATTCCGTTTAACCTGTTAACTTAATGTTGATATTGCGTTAAAAACAAATGATTTATACTTCCAAAGACTGGTTATTAACAAATGAACAATCCTAATAAGAAGAATAAATTACTTTTTAAAAAGTTTATATTTTATTTTTAACCTTGTTGATAGAATTTCTTTAAAAATTTACCGTTGTTCCTTAATTTTACTGCTGCGATGAACCCAGATACGCTTCCAATACGCTACCTAAAACAACAAATTGAGAAATTCATAAATAAATATTATTTAAACCAGTGTATTCGAGGAGTATTATGGTTTATGTTTTTTCTTGGTTTAACGTATTTAACTTTTACATCTCTTGCTTATTTTTTTAATTTAAACGGTTGGGTCCGTTTGGTGTTCTTGTGCCTTTTTGTTTTAAGTAACGGGTTGTTAGGCATTGTTATTTTTATTGTACCTCTTTTACGAAGGTTTTATTTATTACCCCGTTTAAATTATTATGATTCAGCACGATTAATTGGCAAATTATTTCCCGAAATATCGGATCGTTTATTGAACACACTTCAACTTAATGATACGATGAAACATGATTCTCGAGATACCGATTTGCTCGCCGCTTCAATCGCTCAAAAAACAGAACAACTGCGAATATTTGAATTTTCGAAAGCTATTGATTTAAGATTGAATAAGAAATACGTCAAATATGTGCTTCCCGTTTTGGTAACTTTTCTTTTAATTTTAATTTTTATTCCCTCTATTTTGACACAAGGGAGTTATAAAATTCTTCAGTTCAACGAAGAATTTCTACCTTTCAGGTTTCAATTAACAAAGGGTGAAATCTCGGTCGAAGAAGGTTCGGACATTCCTGTTAGTGTCACACTTACTGGGGAACGAATACCAGCTAACGTATACATTATAACCAACCAGGGTAAGTTTCTTATGAATAAGGCGTTGAAAAACCGCTTTGATTTTACTATTCCAAAAGTCACATCATCCGGCTCTTTTCATTTTGAGGCAAATGGTTATGAAAGTCAGCCCTATAAATATAAAGTCACCGGTAAAAATATTCTAGGAAAAATTAGATTTGAATTGATTTATCCCGCATATTTAAATAAAAAGAACGAAATTCTAGAAAATGCGGGAGATATTATTGTTCCAGAAGGCACAAGACTTAAATGTTCTGGAGATTCCAGAAATTGTAAGGAAGTTCGAATGGTTCTTCAGGACAAAAAGTACAGTTTTAAAGGGGGGCATTTTTATATCGATGATTACTTAACGCGCAACGCGGATTTAAAGTTTACACTAGTAAATGCTTTCACCAATAAATTTGATTCAACGAAATTGCATATCGGTATTATCAAGGATGAATTTCCACAAATTTCCTTAAGTGAAACAAACGATTCCTTAAAGGAAGGGATTAAGTATTTCAACGGTCAAATTAGTGATGATTACGGGATTTCATCATTAATTTTTCATTATACTATAACGCGCAAAGGCAAGGCAATTAGAAACGTGCATTTGCCAGTAACATTCAATAAGGGATCGAAAAGTACGTATTCGTTGGCCGTAGATTTTAGAAGGGAGGACGTTAAGTTAGAAGATAGAATCAACTACTACTTCTCTGTTTCGGATAACGATGGCGTACATGGAAGCAAAAGTACCAAAAGTATGGTGGGTGAATATTCTTTGCCGAATTTGCAAGAATTGAACGAAGAAAGGGCTGAAGATCAAGCGCAAACACGGAAAGATTTAGAAAAAATGATCGAAAAAACGAAAAATTTCGAACAATCTGTAAATAAGCTTAAGAGGGAGTTAAACAATTCAAAATCAAAGGATTGGAATAATAAGCAACAAATTGAACAGCTGAAAGAAGAGCAGAAACAACTCAATAATGAGCTTCAGTTGATAAAAGATAAATTACAACAATCGACGCAAGAAAAGAATCAGCTTTCAGAAATAGACAAAGAGTTATTAGAAAAGCAAGAAATGATTCAAAAATTACTTGATGAGGTCATGGATGACGAATTAAAAAAATTATTGGATGAAATAGAAAAACTTTTCAATGAAAACAAAGAAAAAGATCTGAATAATCAAATGAATAAGTTGGATCAGTCTTCAGAAAACATGACAAAACAATTAGATAGAACCTTGGAAATGCTGAAAAAGCTGCAAGTAAATGAACGATTAGATGACATTGAAAAGGAATTAAAGGAAGCAGCAAAATCACAAGAGGAGCTTTTGAAGAAAACAGAAGACCCTTCTAACTCGAAAGAAAAGCTTGTAGAGGAACAAAAGAAAATCGAAAATCGTTTTGATTCCATTCAACAAAAGTTAAATGAAACCAAGGAGTTGAATGAAAAACTCTTAGATCCTTTGAATCTCGACAATACAAAGCCATTAGAAGAATCCATCGATAAAGAAATAAAGAACGCAAAGGATGAACTCAGCAATGGTAAGAAATCAAACGCAAAAAAGGCACAGCAACAAGCGGCGGATCAAATGGAAGAATTGGCGGAACAATTAAATCGGCAACAAGAAGCGAGTAATCAACAGCAGGCGGAGGAGGATATGGAAATGTTACGGCAGATTTTAGAAAGCCTTATGGTGCTCAGTTTTGACCAAGAATATTTAATTGAAAAATTTGATAAGGTAAACATGTCAGATCCAAAATATAAAAAATTGGGAAGAGAACAAATAAGAATTAATAAGGAAACAACAACAGTAAGGGATAGTCTTTTGGCTTTGGCAAAACGACAGCCAAAAATCGCTTCATTTATAGATAAAGAACTACAAGATATTTCTTTTTCGCAATCTTCCGCGATTGACGCAATTGATGATCATAGAAAAGCTGATATAACCACAAACGGCCAATTTATAATGACGTCATACAATAATCTTGCGCTTTTGCTAAACGAAGCATTGCAACAAATGCAGTCCGAATCTCAAAGCATGATGCAAGGCAGCGGAAGCTGCAGTAAACCGGGGAATGGTAAACCGAAACCTGGTGGCCTTTCTTCAGGAGATATGAAAGAAATGCTCAAAAAACAATTACAAAAAATGCAAAACGGACAAAAGCCTGGTGGATCGAAACCTGGCGATAAAGAAGGGAATAGTCCTGGTATGAAACCTGGTTCCCAGGGCATGAATATGTTGGGGCTTGGTAACAAAGAAATAGCAAAAATGGCAGCGGAACAAACAGCAATACGGCAACGGTTAGAACAGTTGAAAAATGAAATGAATAAGGATGGATCTGGGAATGGCAATGGATTGAATCCCTTACTTAAGGAATTAGAACAACAAGAAAGGGACCTCATTAACAAAAATATCAATCAAAATACGATTAATCGTCAACGCGACATTTTAACACGGTTGTTAGAAAGCGAAAAAGCAATGATGGAAAGGGGTTTTGAAGAAAAGCGGGAATCTAAAGTGGGTGCTTCAGAGAATAATGGTAACCTTATAGAATTAAAAGAGTATAACAAAAGCTTTGCTAAACAGATTGAGCTACTAAAAGCAGTAGATCCCGCGTTTAATCAATACTACAAAAAGAAGGCGGAGGTTTATTTTAATTTAGCTCATTAATATGATTGAAATGAACGAACAGTTGTCGTGTATTTTTGAAGTGAACCTGCCTTCAGTAGCGGCGTCCATAACGGAAGTAGAGAATTTAATTGAGAAGACATGTACACAGTTACAATTGTCTGAAGAAATCTTTGGGAATATCCTCATAGCAGTAACGGAAGGTGTTAACAATGCGATTCTGCATGGTAATCAATCCCAGTCGTCTTTGTCTGTTCATTTTGGAATACACAATAATGAGAATTGGATTTGTTTTCGTATCAAAGACGAAGGGAAAGGATTTGACCCAGAGTTAATCCCAGACCCAACAGCACCTGAAAATCTATTAAAGGAAAGTGGAAGAGGTGTTTTTCTAATGCGCAGTCTTGCGGATGATGTGGTTTTTGAAAACAACGCCACGGTGGTAAATATTTACTTTAAACGATGATTTCAATTTCGTTTTTGTCGCACGAGGTTAGGGGCCTTCTTTTGGATGATGTTATTAACTCAGTACCACGGCTCATTAGCGAAGAAGGCAAGGAAACAGGTGAAGTGAGTATAATTTTGTGTACCGACGAGGAATTGTTAGCAATAAATCAAAAGCATTTACAACACGATTTTTTTACAGACATTATTTCATTTGATTATAGTTCTGGTTCCTACATTGCAGGTGATCTATATGTTTCGTACGAACGGATTCGTGACAATGCAGCAATTTTTAACACCGCGGAAGATGAAGAATTTCGCCGTGTGGTCTTTCACGGCGTGTTGCATTTGTTGGGCTACAACGACAAAACCGATGAAGAGAAAACCGTAATGACCGAGAAAGAAAATCATTATTTAGCGAAATTGTTTCACGTGAAACATTAACTTCGAATGCTAAATCAATACGATGTAATTGTAGTGGGAGCGGGTCATGCGGGTTGCGAAGCAGCCTTGGCTGCTGCAAAAATGGGGAGTTCCGTTCTCTTGGTCACCATGAATATGAATACGATTGCACAAATGAGTTGTAATCCCGCTATGGGCGGTGTGGCCAAAGGTCAGATTGTCCGTGAAATTGACGCCTTGGGAGGTGGGTCTGGCATCGTAAGCGACAAAAGCGCCATTCAGTTTCGCATGCTTAATTGTTCCAAAGGCCCCGCAATGTGGTCGCCAAGAACGCAAAACGACCGGATGCTTTTTGCAGCAGAATGGCGACAACTGTTGGAGCAAACACCTAATGTGGACTTTTGGCAAGACATGGGAACTGGCGTTTTGGTCGAAGGCACCAAAACGGTAGGTATCAAAACCAGTTTAGGAATTGACATTTATTCGAAATCGGTGATTTTGACCAATGGCACCTTTTTGAACGGACTCATCCATCTTGGTGAAAAGCAGTTTGGTGGCGGTCGGGCCGCGGAAAAAGCCTCACACGGAATGACTGAAGATTTAATTCGCTTGGGATTTCATGCCGGAAGAATGAAGACTGGTACACCCCCTCGGGTGGATGGACGGTCATTAAATTATAGCCTTATGGAACCGCAATATGGCGACCCAAATCCATCGAAGTTTAGTTTTTGGGATACAGAGCCTCTTAAAAAACAATTGTCTTGTTATATCACATATACCAATGATTATACCCACGAACTGCTCCGGAGTGGCTTTGATCGCTCGCCTATGTTTAATGGCGCTATCCAAAGTACAGGACCCAGGTATTGTCCAAGTATAGAGGATAAAATCCATCGGTTCGCCGATCGTGAAAGGCACCAGATTTTTGTAGAACCTGAAGGATGGAATACGGTAGAAATTTATGTAAACGGGTTCAGTACTTCTCTGCCTGAAGAGGTACAACTGAAGGCCATAAAATCCATTCCTGGTTTTGAATCCGCTAAACTTTTTCGACCGGGTTATGCAATCGAATACGACTATTTTCCACCTACACAACTTAAACACACCCTGGAAACAAAACAGATAGATGGATTATATTTTGCTGGCCAAATCAATGGCACTACGGGCTACGAAGAGGCTGCCTGCCAAGGATTGATGGCGGGAATAAATGCCCATTTGAAATGCCATCATAAAGCACCTTTTATTCTGCAAAGAAGCCAAGCCTACATTGGGGTCTTGATTGATGATTTAGTGACAAAGGGCACCGACGAGCCGTATCGCATGTTTACAAGCCGTGCGGAGTACCGTATTTTATTGCGTCAGGATAATGCCGACCTAAGGCTATCGTCGATGGCTGCGGATTTAGGTTTGTTGACCACGGAACAAAAAATGGCCATGGAAAAGAAAGCAAATAATGTTGAGGTGCTCAAGAAATCCTTGAAGACCATTGGAATTGCCCCCAAACAAATCAACGATGCCCTCCAAAACCTTGATTCGGCTCCGATAACCCAACAAGTAAAACTTTCTTCCTTACTTACCCGCCCTGGAATATCCTTAAAGCTCCTAGAAAATCATAGTATTGAATTACATAACTTACTGTGGAGTCATGCCTTTACGGAAGAGGAACGGGTGCAGGCAGAGATTCAAATGAAGTACGAAGGATATATCGACCGAGAAGAAGAAAACGCCGCCAAAATGCAACGACTCGAAAGTGTCTCTTTGCCCCCCGATATCAATTATCGTCAACTCAAAAGCTTAAGCAGTGAAGCAGTGGAAAAACTTTCAAAAATTCAACCCATCAATATTGGGCAGGCTTCTCGCATTTCAGGTGTCTCTCCCAGCGATATTTCAGTACTTTTAATTTATTTGGGAAGATAAAATCGAAATAAATCAATTTAAAACCATTATTTCTATGTAAAACGTAGAATTACCTTGGCAGGTTAGCGATATGCTCTTAAATTAAAAATATAGAGGCCGTTTTTTTTGTACTTTTGCTAAAAATCGGTATGAAGGTCTTTTTTTTGGATCGAGTGCACGCCGTCTTGCAGGAACGGCTCACGAAATGTGGCTATACTTGTGTAGACGCTATAACTCTCCCGATTCAAAATTTCTTGACCTATGGAAAAGAAGTCGAAGGCATTGTCCTTCGGGCAAGAATTTTGTTAAATGCCGAAACATTACAACATTTTCCGAATTTGAAATTTATCGCACGCTCAGGTTCGGGTTTAGAAAACATTGATATTTCCTTTTGTAAGGAACATCAGATTCAATTATTCAATTCTCCCGAAGGAAATAGAAACGCCGTGGCAGAGCATGCCCTGGCCATGCTTCTTTCTTTGATGAATAAATTCCCTCAAGCACAACAACAAATCAAGGAAGGAATTTGGAAACGAGAAGAAAATCGAGGGGAGGAGCTTTCTGGAAAAACCGTGGGAATAATTGGCTTTGGTAACAACGGAAGTGCTTTCGCCCAGCTTCTCAAAAGTTTCAACCTACGTATTTTGGCCTACGACAAATATAAAACCAATTTTGGCAACAACCATGTGCAAGAAAGCACCCTAGATGCCCTGTTTGAACACGCCGATGTGGTGTCCTTGCATATTCCTCAAACTCGAGAAACCCTTGGGTATGTCAACACCGATTTTATTTCCTCTTTTGCAAAGCCATTTTATTTACTCAACCTTTCTCGGGGAAAAATTGTCAATACAACGGACCTTGTGAAGGCCATAAAATCCGAAAAAGTAAAAGGAGCAGGATTGGACGTTTTGGAATTTGAATCCAAGGATTTTGAAACCATGGTGGACAACAGCGAATCCCTGAACTACTTACGTCATTCCAACAACGTGATCCTGACTCCTCATGTGGGTGGATGGACCAAAGAAAGCTACTATAAATTAAGCGACGTCTTGGCCGATAAAATTATCGAGTACTTCGCCTCTTAGTGAACGACTATTTTCTTATGCATGACATAACCATTCCCCGTCAGTTGTAAGGTGTAAAGGCCTCCAGATACCTCTAAAGGAAGCGTTTGATGAATTTGTGCTTTGCGATAGAGTACAAGTTTACCTTGGGCATCATAAAGACGAAGTTCTACGGGAAATGGAATGTCTTTAAAATGTAGTTCTTGATGATCTACAGGATTTGGAAATATAAGGATTTGGTTCAAGGGATTTGAAGGTTCTGGTAGTTGAATATCGGCATGAGGAAGGTATTTCTGGCCATCGGTGCTTTGGGTGGCCACCAATCCTGCTGTATTGCTGGATTTTACATTTCCGTAGTAGATGGTTCCCTGGACTGGATTTATTATGGTATGGGTGTAGCTTGTGCTCGTACTCATGTTGGTCCAGTTCAGCACAGAAGTATTGCCTGCAGGAGTTCCAATGGACAATTCGTACATCGAAATACCAGAATGGGGGTCGCTGGTCGACCAATTGCATTTAAAGGATGCATTGTAAAAACTGTCGATATCGTTGGATGCTCCGTCATTACAATGGGCAAACACTGGTGCCGTCCAATCCACTTGCACGGATTGTTCTATACCATTCGACCAAAGGTCGGAGGAATCCATGGCAATCATTCTTATGTAACCTGAGGGTGATTGTTGGTCGCTTTGGTGTTCTATTTCTTTGTTTACCCCCACACTTACTAACTCTAGATTTTGATGTGCCTTGTACACAAAAATTTGGTCAAATTCTACCGTACATGCTCCCGAGCGAAGGGAAATAGAATTTCCTTGTGCCAATGGACTGTTGTCGTGCCATGTGGCAACAAGTTGATTATCCGTATACACAATAATATTTCCTGTCGCATACGAGTAAATGACTTTAATTTCGTACCACTGATTCGGAACAATGGTAACTGGTGCTTCGGTTTGAAGCGTAAAAACGTCGTTGGTCACTTTGTAAATTTGCACTTTGTCGGTTTCTTCCCTAAAAAATACAAAATAGGAGTTTCCACGGTTGGCTAAAGTCGGATCGCTGCAGAAAAAGTGCATTCCTGCCCGTTGGTTGGCGTTCGTGGAGGTAATGCGTTGCTTCCAGGTGTATAGGTAGGTTTCTTGTTGATTTTGGGTAAGTTGTGCATAAGAATTGGAGTTATTTTGGGTGGCATCGTTCATGCGGAACACACCGTTGCTGATTTGGAAACTACCCGTTTGATTCGTCCATTGGAAAGCGCTTCCGGAAAATTCGTCACGAAAGAAACCATACGATTTATTAGAATATTTTTGGTTGGTTGCGGAGGCACGAGAAGCAACATTGTAAAACGAATAGGCGACACCAGAGCCCACATCGGTGGATTGAAGGCCCACCGTAAAGTCCTGCGTATGCCATGCTAAAGGAAGGGATACCGTAGAAACGGGAGGGGTAATATCGTTATTTTGGATATTGGTGGAAAAATTGATGGCCCAACCAGCTTGTGATGTGCTACAATCCGAACGGAATTCAATAGTTAAGGAGGATCCCGTCGATGAAAGTTGTGGAGGAAGGCTGGTTCCGGAGAAGGTGCCAAGCACAGGGGATTGTAGGTTTGGACCATCGTAGACAATTAATTTATCATTTCCCGATTCGGTGTTGAAAGCGCTAAAGTTTAATTGCACGGTGCCCCCGTTGTTAGGCTGAATAAGCCACACTTTACGTTCGTCGTTGGAATAATTGCCATTCGCACCTCCCGAATCGTAAAGCGTACCCGATACATTGGTAATGATGGTGGGGTTATATGTGTTGTTGATCAACAAATAGTATTTCGCCCAATTCCAATTTATACCTGGATCGGTATGTGTTTGATTAGCGTAGTGTTGGTGACCTTTGATGCGCAAGCAATTGCCTAACACGTTTCCTCCTGAGCTGCTTGGGCCATCGTAGGTGCGCAAAGGATTGATGCCGTAGCCACTCTGCGTGATTTCCTTGACAAGATTCGCGGAGGCTTGGTATAAGGCATTGGTGTACCATGCGGCATTAGAAATATAACCTTCGTGCTCGATTCCTATCGTGTAAGGATTAGCGGTACCCACATGCCATGCTTTGTTGGCTTCTAATACCATTTGGGTTATTTGTCCGTCAGAGCTACGCACCACATAATGATATGAAACCTGCGCATTGCAATTTAATCCCCAGGAGATTGCCCCAGCATATGAACCTTGAACGGTATGGACTGTGACGGCAGAAATCGCGGTTCCGTTGCGGGAACTGAAATTGCAATTAGGCGCTTGCGTCCATAAGGCAGGCGCATAATCTGCAGATTTAAGGGCTACAAGAGACGGATTGTAATGGGTCCCGTTTAGGGTGGATACCTGTTGTGGATTCAATTTAATATGCCGCGCAGAAAGCACAGCGACATTTTGTGAGCCGAAAACCTCTTCTAAATTGAAAGCATGCAGGGGAAAATGAAACCTAGCAGCTTGTTCTTCGTCTTGCAAGAATTGAAGCACATCATAGACGGTACTTTCAAAAGCATAGCAATTTCCAGCGTTCGTTTTTGGAATTTCACTCAAAGCAGCCATGAGCGCATAAATTTGGTGTCCTGGTGTTTTTTGGAGGCGCTCTGGAAGCGCACGCAGCAGGCTGTCGCAGGCTTTGGAGAAGGCAAAGCATTCCATCGCTTGCGATTGTTGGATGGATTCAAGGGGAACACCGGATAATTGACTTACCGTTTTGGCGTTTTCCTTAAAATACCCTTGTCCATCATTGAACAATCCAAATATACCGAATGCTTTTGGCATATGTACACAAGAACTTGGTTCCTGTGCATCTATGGGTTGTAAACGTGTGCGGGTGAAAGAAAAAGCTTCTATAAAACCTTTAGGTATTGAAGGAAAAGCTTGATAATAGGATTGAAATGAAACTTGCGCTAAAGCAATATTTAACGTTAAAGTAAGGACTATAAAAAGAGTGGTTTTCATAAGATAATTTTGGCCTTAAAACGACGAATTGAGCGCAAAATTATGCACTTAAGGTTAATTCAACATGAAAACCGGCAAAAATTAAACTTAAAATTTAAATGTAATTCCCGCCAAAGCTTGCATTGGTAAAACAGGATAATTATAAAATTGGAAATAACGTTGGGCAGCAAAATTATTGATCTGTATAAAACCAGATAAACGCTTACTGTATCGATATTCAACACCGATATTACCATCAATTAAGCTTCCTAAATTAAAATAATATTGATTGTTCTCAATACCCACATTAGGGCCAGCTTGATAGACTTTGGCAAAGCGGTTAAAAGCAAGATGGATATCTGCTTTCACAATCAGTTTATCATATAAATTATATGCACCACCCAAAATGAATTCAACATTAGGCAAATGCCACGCTTTTAATTCATGTTTCATCTCGTAACTATTATAACGCGCAATGGCATTAATATTCCATTTATTACCGGATAAATACGAAATATGGGCTTCTATTTTTGTGTAGTTCAAAGAATCATAAACAAGCGTAAAACGGTTTCCTGATGACAATAAAGTATCTGTCACATAAAACGCTCGATTATTGATTTTAATAAAATTAGCTAATAAACCTCCTTTGAGATTTGATCCTATTCTTGCCTTTATACCCAGCTGAATATCATAGGGATTAATCTCATTATGGAGTAAGACATTAGGATTAATAAAAGGATTGACGGAATAAAGAGAAAAAAGTGAATTTTGGCGAACTTGACCTGAAAGCGTAAGAAATGGAATGATAGCATTATCTTTAAGACCATATTGAAAATAAACAGAGGGAAAAAAATAGGCTTTTGTGGACGAAGCTACATCAATGGAAACAGTAAAACCAACGTTTATTAACAATTTATTTTCGAGCAACAAGCTTTTAATTCCTGGATTAAAATCGAAAATCGGATTCTTACGGATTAATCCACTATCTGATGCCATTAATACAGAATCTTGAATACCATAAGCATATCCATTATATCGCAATCCTATAAGACCTTGAAACTCATGTTTATCCATTCGATAATATCCTTTCACATTGAAATTAAACGCTTGTTCTTTGGCCCGCCATGCATTGAGCGAATCCAAGAAAGGTTTTGCTGTGGTCGTATAACGAAAACCAACATTAGCGGTGGTATTAAATCGTGCTGTATCAAGTGGATGTGTTTCTAAATGTATATTTGCGGCTAAAGTTTGATACCGTTGGGCGAGGGAATCCCCATTCCCATTGGGAAGGTGGAGACCATAATAATGAAATCCATGATTCATGTATTCTAATTGTCCACCAAAAGTGTAGTTTTTTTGAAAAGTTTGGTAGGTGCCTGACAAGGAGGTTTTATCATATCCTGCTGGAGCGAGTAAGAGTTTATCTCGGGTTTTAATTTTCCCAAAAAAACTTTGGTGTTGCGCATGAAAACCGAAATTATTCGTCCTTGAACGCGTAGAATTGGCATAAAACTCTGCAAAAGGCATCAAAGCAGAACCCATACCCATTTTGATAAAACAAGGATAAAGTTTGGAAAGAAGCGTTTCTGTTTCCACTGTAGCGGCTTCTATAGTATCAGTATTAATTTTGGTGCTTTTTTTCAAATCCAACAAGGGACGTGGTTCTATTTTTTTAGGCGGAATATTATCCACAATTTTCGGACTTGATGGAAGGCGAAAACCCCTTTCAATATCCCGATTTCCCTTACCGTCGGTTTCAAATACATCCGACTGAGCAAAGGAAAAGCTACATAACCCAAGAAAAAATAAATACAAAAATATACGCATATTAATTTGTTTTAATTTCTATGGTTTTAATAGGATTTTCTTCCGATTTTTTTTCTGGATTCATTAATTTTTCAAGTTCTTCATTAATTTGTTTTGCTTCGGACAAGATACCATCATCATTTTTTACAGGATAGAAATCGATAACAGAGGAGATGGTTTGATGGGCTTCGACATATTTTTCTTGTGTCATGTAAACTTTGGTTTGAAGAATAAGCCCTTTAGCCACCCAATAAGTATAGCTCGGCTTCATCTTAACTAACTCTTTCGTAAGCAATAATGTGGAATCCAGTTGATTGTTAGAAAAATGGATGCAAGCGATTATAAACTTTGCTTCAGCTGCTTTGACCGTTGTCGTATTTTTTGTAATCCATTTGAGTGAAGGGAGGGCCAAAGAATAATTTTTAAGATAGAAGCCACCTGTGCCCAACACGTATTCCGATTCAAGCCGATTATTTTGTGTAAGTCCAGCGGTATTTTTTACTTGATCGGCATAATTTACAGCCTCTGCATATTTTCCAAGTAAGTAGGCACTGCGCATGATACCCATCTTCGAAGTAAAGATATTATTTGGTTTTGCGGCGTATTTTTCTAGTAGGGTGTAAAATTGATAGGCTTGATTAAAATCTTTTCGGTCATAATAATAAGCAGCTAAACGAAGGGAAACGGGTTCAAAAAATGTAGAAACTGGGCCGGAAAGGTATGCTTGATAATGCGGAATGGCTTGGCTTGTGTCTTTGCGTTTTATGTATGAATTAGCAACATAAAAATGTGCATCGAAGGAAAACCTGCCGTTTGGAAACTTGTTGAGATATTGCTCGAATTTTGGAATAGCTTCTGCATAATTGCTGTCCACATAGTTTTGCAATGCAGGATTGTAGTATAGATTTTCTTTATCATCTGAGGATAATCCCGCACAATCGTATTCGTCTGCCACTTTTTCTGCAGCTTCGGGTTTTTTCATTGCGATATATACATCCATCAATCCTTTGGCAGCCACCGCACAAACATCGTTTTTACCGGAATATTCAATCAAAATAGAGCGATAGGCTTTTTCTGAGAGTTCATAACTATATTGTTTATAATATATATCAGCCATCTCAATTCTACAATTTATTACTTTCGGCGATTGCTTATAAGTTTTAACATAAGTATCAAAATATTCATATGCTTTTGAAAAATCAGATTGAGCCTTGTAGGTCATTGCAAGCTCATATGTGGCCATTTGCACGTATTTGGAACGAGGATATAAGCGGATTAAGTTTTCTAATGTGGAGATTTTCATCGCCGACTGTTTATTATATCCGTAAGATTTTGCCAAATAATAAGCACACCGATCCCCTAATGGTGTGTTCATTGCAGCTATTGTTTTGTAGTAATTTATGGCTTGTTGGTCTTTACCTTGTTGATAATTACCATCTGCCAATTGAAAAAGGGCGTCTAAATATTTTTCCGAACTTTTGTCTTCAGTTTGACAGAATAAACCAAAATACTCAAGCGCATCGGATATTTGGTCTAGTTCGAGATAAGCATATGCCATAGAATAATAGGCAAAAGGTTTTTCCTCTAATAAATTAACAGAAGCGGAATTTAAAAAACCTTTATACTCTTGAATAGATTTTGAATAATTACCATTTCGGAACGATATATCAGCTCTCCAATATCTCGATTTGGCTATAAGTTCTGGTTCCTCTTGGTATTTTTCCACCAACGCAAGCACCTTGTATGAGGAATCGTATAATGATTTTTGGTACAAATCAACGCCTAAATTGTAGGCCACTGTTTGGTAAACACTTTTTAACTGAAGGTCTTTGTTGGGAATTTTGTTTAAGGAATTTAGCGCCTTTTCATAGTTACTCGTGGACGAATAAACATTAACTAAATATTGATAGATATCATTTTTTCGCGTTGAATTTGGGTAGAGTTTCAGATATTTTTCGAAAGCTCTGACAGATTCATCGTATGGGTTGATGTCAATTTGAAATGAAATTATGGCAAATTGGTACAAGGCGTCTTCTGAAATAATGGGATTTGACCGCATGTCGGATGCTTTTTCAAAAGCATTTCGAGCGGGCAAGAGTTTTTCCTTGTCCAAATAACATTGACCAACCTGATACATGGCCGTATGACCAAGACTGTCGTCAAGCCTCCCCGTTCTTTCTAAGTACGCAATCGCATTTTCTGTATTTCCCGATTTCATTAATGCGATGCCGAGTTGGTAATCATCTTCTCGTGATGTTTTTACTTTTTTGTTATATTCCATAAGATAAATGGACGCCGATTTAAAGTCATTTGTTTTGAAATAAGCATCGCCCAATAAATGCAGGACGTCGTTGTAATTTCCTAAATCTGAAGAATCCAATAGGGAGGTAGCATAGGTAATTACACTATCATAATGTCCTTTTTTATGGTTAATTTGCACAATATAATATGGAGCGATGGTGGTGAATGAAGGCTGATATTTCAGCTTTTGAAAGCCAGGCATAGCTTTATCCAATTGTCCTTTTAGATACGCAATGTGGCTGTAATAATATAAACTGGTAATGCCGTATTGGCCTTTGTTATCCTTTACATTTTTAAAAGCTGCCATGGCTTCATCATGACGATTTGATAAAAAATAACCATATCCCTTTTTAAAAAAATAGGAACCCAGATCCGAAGAATCTAAACGCTGTGGGTTTGTTTGTTCAAGATAATTCGTAGCTAGCGTGTAATCTTGTTGCTGAAAGTAAAAATTTGCAATGGCAAAACTTATCGCATTTTTGTATGTGTTTTCGGGATAATTCTTGTTGAATTGATCCAATTGCAAGATGGCATCATTATGATAAAGCGCCAATGCCGCCATGCCTCGAAAATATTGAGCAAGGACAACATAAGGATCATTTCGATCCATGGGTTGATTTAAAAACTTTTCGAATGCGATGCGCGAAGCGGAAAACTGTTCTTTTTCATAGAGCATTTTTCCTTCTTCATAGGGACGATAAATAGATCGTGTACAAAGGGGTTCTTGCGCCATTAGCGCAGGAATGCTAAATACAAGCAACACCAAGGCAAGAAAAACACTCCTCATGCTTACAAAATTAAAGTTGTATTTGTGTTGATCTCGTGGTGGAGTTAAAAGTTTTTCACGCATTTTTGTTAAGAGAAAAAAGGTAAAGCTTAGGTTGATGAATAACCATTAAGCATCTTTGTAATAAAAATATCGCGGTGGAAAAAATAATAGACTTGAATAACGCAACAATTAAACAAGACGCAAATGTTGTACTAAGCAATGTAACTTGCCATGTTCAAGAAGCGGAATTCGTTTATTTAATGGGGAAAACAGGAAGTGGTAAAAGCTCATTATTGAAAACGATTTATGGAGATTTGAAATTATTCGAGGGAGAAGGTACCGTGGCTGGCTATGATTTAAACAAATTAAAAAAGAAAGAAATTCCATTTTTAAGAAGGAAAATGGGTATTGTTTTCCAAGATTTTCAATTGCTGATGGACCGAACGGTATTGCAAAATATGTATTTTGTGCTGAAAGCTACAGGGTGGAAGAACAGAACCGAAATACATAGCCAAGCGATGAGTGTATTGCAATTGGTAGGGATTGAACAAAAAGCAGATCAAATGCCCCATAGGCTTTCTGGAGGTGAACAACAGCGCGTTTGTATTGCCCGAGCACTTTTGAACGGCCCAAAAATCATATTAGCCGATGAACCCACAGGAAACTTAGACGTGGAAACTTCAACCGAAATCATGGAATTGCTTATTGCACTCACCAAAGAGGAAAACACGGCGGTGCTGATGGCGACCCACGATGTACATATGGTGCAAAAATTTCCAGGAAGAACCTTGCACGTGGAACACGGCAAAGTACAATAAACTAAAGCAATTCGTTCGCTAAATTCGCGAGTTCTGAACGTTCTCCTTTTTCCAATTTCACGTGAGCGAAAAGCGATTTACCATTTATTTTTTGAATGAGGTAAGCCAAACCGTTACTGTATTCGTCCAAATACGGCGTATCGATTTGTTGCACATCGCCTGTGAAAATGATTTTTGTATTTTCCCCGGCCCGGGTAATGATGGTCTTAATTTCATGTGGCGTGAGGTTTTGTGCTTCGTCGATAATGAACATGATATTTGAAAAACTTCTACCGCGAATAAATGCCAAGGGCGTGATAATGATTTTTTTGTTCAATTCCATCTCGTTGATGGCCTTGTGTTTCTTTTCGTTTTCCCCATATTGCGATTTGATAAATTTCAAATTATCCCAAAGAGGCTCCATGTAAGGACTGATTTTGTCGTTGGCGTCCCCGGGTAAAAATCCAATCTCTTTGTTTGACAAAGGCACAATAGGCCGAGCCAAAATGATTTGGTTGAATTTTTTTTCTTGTTCTAAAGCGGCTGCCAAGGCAAGCAAGGTTTTTCCCGTACCCGCAACGCCTTGCACAGCCACCAACTTAATATTTGGGTTTAAAAGCGCATGCAACGCAAAGGCTTGCTCTGCATTTTTAGGTTTGATTCCGTAGACAAATTCTTTTTCTATACGGTTTAGCGTATCCTCCGTTTCATTGTAAAATACGAGCGATGAAGCTTTTCCGTTTTTCAAAATATAATAGCCATTCGTTTTTTTGAGGTCACCTAGTATGCCTTTCTCTTCAGTAACCCCTCGCGTGAAAATTTCACGAATTACATCGCTATCTACCCCATCTAAGGTGTTGTTTGTAGCCAGTTTTTCTTTGATTTCATATACTTTCCCAGTTTCATAATCTTCTGCTTGAACACCTAAGGCTTTAGCTTTAATTCTTAAATTGATGTCCTTGGTAACGAGAATGACATTTCGCGAAGGAAACTCTTCCTTTAACAACAGTGCGGCATTGATGATTTTATGATCGTTTTTCACTGAAGAGTAGACCTGTTCAGCATTGATCTGTTTAGGGTCTGCATCCATGACAATACGAAATTTACCTAAACCTACGTTGATTTCTATCCATTCTTGTAGGTTTTTGTTCCCCACAAGCTTATCAATGAAGCGAATGACTTCTCGTGCTGAAAAATTCTTGGTATCATTGCCCAACTTGAACTTATCCAATTCTTCCAAAACCGTAATGGGAATGGCTAAATCGTGTTCTTTGAAATTGGTGATGGCGTGGTGATCGTGAATCAATACGGACGTATCTAAGACAAAAATTTTGGTTTTCTTTTTCATGTTAATTTTTAAGTAGGGATAATTGGTTATAACTTGGTTGGAAGGTTTTGAAAAGGTTCGTATTAGAAACGCGTAAGGATTTTGTGAGTAAATGCCCCATTTCACCGAAGCGTATGTGAATCACAAATGAAGGAATATTGGGTAAGAAAATCTTTTTCTTTTCGGATGCTGCTATAGCGAAGGTGATATCGTTCATCGTGGCACATTCCACCACAGCATGTACCAGGCCTTTAGGGGCTTTGAGGCAAGCAATAATTAATTGTACCGTATCTTCTAAGTGTATCCATGGAACAAGTTGTTGACCGCTCCCTGGCACAGCGCCAAGCCCCCATTTTATGGGTTGGGCTATTTTTTGGTAGGCCCCACCTTTTGGCGAAAGTACCATGCCCAATCGCAAGATTGAAAAGAAGGGCAAAGCTTCGAAAAGACGGTGGGCTTTTTCCCATTCCTTGACTAATTGAGACAAAAAATCATTCCCAAAATCATCGCTTTCATTGTATACTTTGTTGTCTAAAAAACCAAAGGCATTCACACCGGAAATTCCAATGTAATTCACTACGTCCTTGGCATATTTTACTATTGAAACATGCAGAAATTCTGTGGTTCTCGTACGTGACTCACGAAGCTCTTTTTTTCGTTTCTCTGTCCAGCGTTTCTCCGCAATTCCAGCACCGGCCAAGTTAATAACATGGGTTACCTTGGGTAATTTCACTGCATCAATTTTACCCCGTTCTGGGTCCCATCCAATGTGATGCGGCGCAGACGGGGTTCGAGTTAAAACCGAAGATTCTATGCCTTGTTCCTTGAGTTTTTCCCTCAGTGCCTTCCCAATAAAACCGGTTCCTCCCGCAATTAAAACATGCATAGTTAAAGATTGGTCGAATTTACTTATTTTGATTACACCAAAACGGACCAATTAAAAATTATTATAGGTTCTAAATTCTCTGTACCTTACCTGATTAATTTTGTAGAATAATGCGAGTAACTTTTGGTTTCATGCTGCTTTTTTTTAGCTTTTCAGGCTTGGGGCAGTGCCGTTTCTTTGCCACCAGGATGTTCACTGACCCCATAAAGGATAAAATATGTTCGAATGCTCTTTTGGAAGATAGCAAAGAGTTTTATGATAAACTACAGCAGACGCATCCAGATTTGTATCGCTACACACAGCCTAATCAACTAGATTCTTCGTTTTTAATATTGATCAACAAGTGTTCTGAAGACATGAACCTTTTGGAATACGTGACGGCACTGAATCAGTTTCTACAGCAGCTGAAAGATTCGCACACGTTTATAAATGCGCGCGATTTGCTTTTGTACAAGCCTTTTTCCAACTATTATGTGCCCTTTTTTATTCAACAAACCCAGCAAAAATGGTATATCACAAGCTCATGGAAGAACCTTATGCCAAAAGGCGAACAACTTATAGCAATAAATTCTATCCCTTTGTCGGAGTATCAAATCCTTGCTCAAGCGCTTTCCCCAAAGGAATCTTGTGCCGATAGCGCATTTGCCTTGATTAGTAAGCATCTTATGAGCTTGGTATGTAATCTCAGTTCTTCACAAAAGACAATTAATGTAAAGGTATTTAACGGCACAGATACCATTAACCGGGAGGTGAAGCGATTAAAAAGATTAAAAACAATACGACAAACGATTTTTGATATCAACGGCCCTGAAGTTAGGTATATGCGATCCCAAACCTCCGCGATACTTACCATTTCAAGTTTTTCACCCAAAAACATCAGTAGGTTTAAGAAAAAGTTGGAGGTTGTTTTTCGTAAAATAACCCAAGATTCCGTGAAAAATCTAGTATTGGATCTTCGTTCGAATACAGGAGGATTTATTCTTCTCCAAGAATATCTAATGAGCTTTCTCGTGCCTAAAAACACGACTTATACCTCTCAGTATGTGTATAAACGAAGTCCATTTGACCGCTTTTCACAATTATCAAAATTTGAAAAAAGGCAATTTATTAAAACGGCTTTGCGGTTTTATCCTAAAGGCAGCATCTCAAAAGAATATGATTTTTATAAAAAACCAATGGGAACAATAGACACCATTAACAATTTTCTCACTTTAAAAAACGACAAAGGTATCGCATACCTTGGGAATTGTGATTTATTGGTGAATGAACGCTCGATGTCCGCTTCGGCAAACTTTACGGCTTGGTTTTTAAAAACGAAGAGGGGTGGCGTTTACGGAGCCCCACCAAGTGGCACAACGGCGGGAACCTTTGCGAATCCATACACTTTTTATCTTACGCATACCGGATTACCAGTTTCGGTATCAACGATGAAAATAAATTTGTTAACACCAAATGAAAAAGAAATTTCGCTTATGCCCAATAGGGTGATTTACCCCACCTATCTGGATATGAAGCAGGGATACGATCCTTTACTACTTGAAGTATTGAAAATTCAAAACAATGAATAAGGAAACCATAACCCATACAGCAAGCATTTTTTCACAAATGACACAGCTTGCCCAGGAATACGCGGCGATTAATTTGGCCCAGGGATTCCCAAACATGCCTATCGACACCAAATTGCGCCATTGCGTAGAGGACGCCTTTCGTGCGGAAAACGACCAATACAGCCCTTTCCAAGGAAGTCTAAACCTAAGGAATGAAATTACCCAGTTAATCCACCGAAATTCGGGGGAAGATTGTCCTCCACATCAGATTCTCGTCACGGCAGGGGCCACCCAGGCGATTTTTACCAGCATTCAGGCTTTAGTCTCTCGTGGCGATGAGGTCATTCTTTTGGATCCTTGTTATGATTGTTATGAATTGCCAGTAATATTGGTAGGTGCCCATCCGGTTCATGTACCCTTAAATTCAGAATATCTTCCTGATTGGGAACGCATTGAAAAAGCGATAACGCCAAAAACTAGAATGATCATTATCAATTCCCCACACAACCCAAGCGGTAGGGTTTGGAAGGAAAAAGAATTCCATACTTTGGGAGCATTAATGCAGAAGTATGAACGGTTATTGGTACTTTCGGATGAGGTCTATGAATATTTGGCCTTCGATGTGGTGCACGTTTCTGTGAGAAGTTTTGAAAAAATCAAGTCGCGTTCTGTCGTCGTTTCTTCCTTTGGCAAGTCCCTTCAAGCAACCGGGTGGAAAATAGGATACCTCAGCGCAAGCGAGGAGTTATTAATTTCTATCTTAAAAGTCCACCAGTACATGGTTTTCTCGGTGAATTCGTTCCTGCAAGAAGGTATAGCCAATTATTTAAAAGCATTTCATGCCCAAGAGGTAAAGGAAACCTATCTTGCCAAGCGCAATCTTTTTGTAGAAGGATTAGCAGCATCGAAGTTTGAGGCGCTTCCCTGTGAAGGAACGTATTTTCAAACGGCAAGTTTTCGACAAATCAGCCACCAATCCGATGTAGCCTTTGCGCGATGGTTGACCAAAGAGGTGGGGGTTGCTGCGATTCCTGTTTCTGTATTTAACAAGGACCAGATGGACCGAAAACACGTGAGGTTTTGCTTTGCTAAAACAGATGAAACCCTATTTGAAGCGCTCGAAAGATTATGCAACCTTTAACCATTACTTGCGCCCAATGTTTCCAACATTGGGAAAATAAAGAAGCCAACTACCAACACATCCTGCATTTAACTCAGGAATTAAAAAGTGATATTTTATTGCTTCCAGAAATGTTTGATACGGGATTTTCCATGGCCACCCAATTGGCGGAACCTTGGTTTCAAGGCAATGCATCGCTGCGCTTTCTTCAACAACTTTCCATTCGAATAGAAGGGGCAGTGTATACTTCTTTAATGATTAAGACAAAAAACGGCTTTGCTAATCGAGGGGTGTTTGTAACACCTTCGGGAAAGATGGCCTATTACGATAAACGTAAAACGTTTAAAATGGCAGGTGAAGACCGATTTTATACAGAGGGAAAGAAGGAAAAAATTGTGGCTTACAAAGGATGGAAAATCAACCTTCAAATATGTTTTGACTTGAGATTCCCTGAATTGGTTCGGAACAAAAACGTCTTGGGAAACTCCAAGTACGATTTGTTGTTGTACGTGGCCAATTGGCCAGAAAAGAGAATATCACATTGGGACGCCCTTTTAAGAGCAAGGGCAATTGAAAATCAATGCGTTGTTGCAGCGGTGAATCGGGTGGGTGTCGATGGAAATCAATTGCACTACTCCGGAAATTCGAGCGTCATTGGGATGGACGGAAGCGAATGGTTGCCCACCCCAAAACACCAGGAAGGACTTTTTTCTACGGTATTAAATCCGGAAGAAGTAATAAACTATCGACAGAAATTACCTTTTCTGGAAGAAAATTTGGATGAATCAACCAATACGCTTAAATTAGGCGTCAATAAAAAATTAAATTCATGAAAAGATTAGTATCCATTGCTCTGTTTTTTTCGATGTTTGTGGTTTTCGGTCAGAAAAACCCACGTCTTCTTCCTTCTAATACACTTGCTCCTTTTTCCAATGCAACCACCGCTAAACCGGAAGCGACTGATAAAACCCTTGGGGTTGTTTTGTGGTCGGATAATTTCGACAGCACCTCGCACTGGACCATTAACAACAGCGGTCAAGTAGGGATTGATTTCGGTTGGAACATTAATAACGTATCAGACGGTTGGTGGAGTGCTAACGGAATTACTTCCACAGGAGGAGGTAAGTACGCGGAATTAGTGAATGGAGACCCAACGGTAAATCCTGGAACCCAGGCCACCAATGTTACCTACACACTAACAA
>Ga0214917_10001473_pt1 | contig 30037 bp, 28 predicted proteins | sample LL_1208_BB_MetaG_FD_177983 | JGI IMG/M metagenome (GOLD analysis project Ga0214917, IMG submission 177983) | Freshwater microbial communities from Lake Lanier, Atlanta, Georgia, United States - LL_1208_BB | ecosystem: Environmental > Aquatic > Freshwater > Lake | place: USA: Georgia | collected... | reverse complement strand
GCCGAAACATCATCACTCAAAACAACATTCAAACCAACAACATAAGAACGAACATCACCATTAACAGCAGTAACAGTAACAACCAAATCATTCAAACCAGCAACAAGATCCGAATCACCCTCAACCTCAACAGTCGCATCAGGATCAACAGCCACAACAACAACCTCAACCGAAGAAGTGTAAGGAGCTAAATCAACAACATCACCATCACTGACATCCTCACCATTCACCTGGAACACAGCAAGCTCAGTACTATCACCCAACGCAACAACCAAAATCACCGTATAAACCTGTGTAGTTTCACCATCAGCAGCAGTAACAGTAACAGTCAACGTGTTCTCACCAGGCTGCAAGTCTGTGCCACCCTCAACCTCGAATGAGGCGTCCACGTCGAGAGTCTCAACAACAACATCTACTTCTGATGTGTATGGCTCTAAATCAACGCTGTCACCATCTTGAACATCACTACCATCCACCTGGAAAGTAGCAAGCTCAACATTGTTACCCAAGGCTACTTTTAGGACAACATCGTATTCAGCTGAAGAGCCGTCCTCAGCAACAACTGTGACAACTAGAAGATTGTCTCCAGGGATTAAATCCGATGTTCCAATAATCTCAACAGTTGCATTTGGATCTGCGGTTTCTGCGACAACCTCAACTTCAGTTGTATAAGGATCAAGATCAACACTGTCACCATCTTGAACATCACTACCATTCACTTGGAAAGTCGCAAGCTCAACATTGTTACCTAAAGCGACATTCAGAATAATTACGTAATCCTGGCTGGCGTAATTGTCAGCAGCGGTCACGGTAACTGTGAGGATGTTTTCTCCGGCGACTAAATCTGTGGCTCCTGTTACGACGAAAGTCGCTTCTGGGTCTAGGGTTTCAACTGTAACTTCAACTTCAGTTGTGTATGGATCTAGATCCAAGCTGTCACCATCAGCAACATCGTTTCCATTTACTTGCAACGAGGTAACGTTTGTGTTGTCCCCAAAAGCCACACGCAACGTAATGGTGTATTGCTGAGTAGTTGATTCATCTTCAGCCGTAACTGTAATAACCAAATCATTGTCACCAGGCTGTAAATCAGTTGCACCTTCAATTTCAAAGGTCGCATTTGGGTTGTTAGTAACAACAGTTACTTCAACCTCAGTTGTGTATGAGGCAATGTCGATTGATTCGCCATCAACCAAATCTGTGCCGTTGACCTGAAGTGTTGACAAAGCAGTGTCACTGCTGAGAGCAACATTTAGAGTTATTGTGTAATCCTGTGATGTTCCATCTGCGGCAGTAACAGTAACGGTCAGGGTGTTCTCCCCAGAAACAAGGTCAGTGTTACCTGAATATTCGACTGAAGCATCTGGGTCCAAAGCCTCAGCTGTGACCTCAACTTCAGTCGTTCCCTCATCAAGATCAACGCTGTCCCCGTCGAAAACATCAGTTCCCTCGATTTGGAATACCGAAAGCTCGGTACTGTCTCCTAGCGGAACGCTTAGGTTAATTACATAATCTTCAGAAGTAATTCCATCGGCTGCAGTAACTGTTACCAAAAGGGTGTTGTCCCCATAAGCAAGATCAGTGTCTCCAGTAACTTCGAAGGTTGCATCAGGGTCTGTGGTTACTACATCAACCTGAACCTCAGTTGTGTATGGAGCTAACTCAACTGTTGCACCATCTGAAACATCATCACCATTGACTTGCAAAGTATCAACTTCGGTGTTGTTTCCTAGGAGCACATTTACAATCACGGTGTAGTCAGTTGCGGTAACAGCATCCGCTGCCACGACAGTGACAATAAGGGTATTTTCCCCAGCTTCTAAATCGGTGTCACCTGAAACCAAATAAGTTGCATCAGGGTCAACTGTCTCAACTGCAACTTGCACTTCTGTCGTGTATGGAGCAACGTCAATCGAATCTCCATCGATAACATTTTCACCATTGATTTGAAATTTGGATAAATCCGTATCTGTATTAGGTGCAACATTCAAGTTGACGTTGTAAATATCAACCGTTAAATCAGGTGCGGTTACCGTGATTTTAAGTGAATTGTCACCAGTAACTAATCCAGTAGCTCCGGTGACTTCATATGTTGCGTCTGCATCAGCGGTGACGACGTCAACAGTGACACTGGTGGTTAATGGTTCTAGGAAAACATCCTGGCCATCTGCAACATCTGTTCCGTTAACTTTAAACACTGAGAGGGAAGTGTTTGAGCTAGCTGGAGAGACATACAAATTAACTTGGTGGTTTTCTGTTGTGGTTCCATCAGCTGCAGTAACAGAAACAATGAGAGGGTTGTTTCCGCTGCTTAGGCCAGTATCACCAGAAATGGTTCTAGTTGCATCAGGATTTGAAGTTTGTGCAACAACATCAACCGTGGATGTATTTGACGGCAATGTGACGGTTTGATCATCACTGACTGATGTTCCATTCACAGTGAAAACATTCAGTGAAGTATCCGTAAAAGGATCTGCCTTTGCAGCAGAAAGCTTTACTGGAACAATGATTAAAGCAGCGGCGGCAAGTATTGCTACAAGCCCGCGGGTGCGAGAAATTAATAAGCTCAAGGCTCTCCCCTCTCAGGAGTCCATTGAAATGACACTACAGGCCTAGTATGCCACGATTCAAAGACTACGGAAGGGGGATAAACCCCGGAGTTATTCGGCTGTAATAATCCATTTACCAGCGATTCGGCTGAACAAGCGCCTAAACATTGCATTCCCAATAATGCTCTTTTGTTCTAAATCGGTAAGGTTAACGAGTGGAAAAGCCAAGAATTCTGTCAACTGTCTCGTTTGTCATGCCAGTCCTAAATGAAGAAAGCCATCTGGAGTCTGCCGTTTCCAGTATTTTTGAGCAAAAAGGGCTCAAAATGAACCAAATGGAGGTAGTCTTAGCCCTTGGGCCATCCACTGATAACACAAATTCAGTAGCTGAAAGGCTAAGAGCTCTTTTTCCGGTAACAATCGTCCAAAATCCATCAGGTAAAACCCCTTCTGGACTCAATTTGGCCATAAATACCGCTAGAAATCAGGTAATAGTCAGAGTAGATGCTCATAGCCAGCTCTCGCCCAATTACACTGCCCAAGCCTTAGATATTCTTAATGAAACAGGGGCTGCCAACGTCGGCGGTGTCATGAAAGCTGAAGGTAAGACCGCTTTCCAACAAGCGGTTGCCTGGGGATATGGCAGCCGCCTGGGTTTAGGCGGAGGGGCATACCATGTTGGTGGGCAAGCAGGACCTAGCGATTCGGTCTATTTGGGGGTTTTCCGTAAAGAAATCCTAGAAAAACTAGGTGGTTTCAACGAAAAAATGGCTCGGGGGCAGGATTGGGAGTTAAACCTGAGAATTAGAAATGCTGGGGAGTTGGTTTGGTTTGATCCAAGACTCGAAGTGACCTACCACCCCAGATCTAACCTCAAATCCCTAGTGAAACAGTTCTATGACACAGGTTCCTGGCGAGCAGAATTGACTAGATCTCACCTAAATAAGGCTAATTTAAGGTATTTTGCCCCACCATTAATGGTTTTATCGGTTTTTTCGGGTCTAATACTTACTGTTTTTGGTTTTCTTTTCGGTTTAGCCCCCACCTGCCTATATTTCTCCGTGGTATTACTGGCCGCTATTTTCAATCAAAAACTTAGCCTGTCTGCAAGATTGGCTTTGTTGATTGTTCTACCAGCCATGCACTTTTCCTGGGGCATAGGTTTTATAACAGGGTTGTTCCATAAGCGGTGAAACTAGACTTAGAGCAAAGCCAAAGGAAGCTCATGTCTAAATTCAAGGTAAATAAAGCAGTTATCCCAGTTGCGGGACTGGGCACCCGCTTCCTCCCTGCCACCAAGGCCATGCCCAAAGAGATGCTCCCGCTAATCGACAAGCCAGTTATCCAATACGTGGTGGAAGAAGCTGTTCGAGCAGGTCTAAGCGATGTCCTAATGGTCACCGGCCGAAATAAGAACGCCTTGGAAAACCATTTTGACCGTGCCACCGAACTCGAGATGAATCTTGAGCGAAAAGGCGACACGGCTCGGTTGGAGAAAATCATGGCCTCAACCGAACTTGCCAATATTCACTATGTCCGCCAAGGTGACCCTAAAGGTTTAGGTCATGCGGTGTTACGAGCCAAAGCACATATCGCCGATCATTCTTTTGCATTACTTCTGGGTGATGACGTGATGGACTCCCGAGATGTTTTACTTACCAAAATGTTGGGACTGCATGAAGCAACCGGTGAAAACGTAGTTGCATTGATGGAAGTCAGTCCAGATCAGATTCACTTATACGGCTGCGCTGTTCCCGAAGGCAACATCGAAGATGGTGTGGTTCGAGTAAAAGGTTTAGTTGAGAAACCTAAAACCGAAGAAGCTCCGTCTAATCTTGCGATCATCGGAAGATATGTTTTACGCCCAGAAATTTTTGAAATTCTTGAAGAAACACAACCTGGACGCGGTGGTGAAATTCAGTTAACCGACGCGCTCATGGCCGCCGCTCAAAATCCTGAACGAGCTGGTGGGGTTTTAGGTGTTGTGTTCAGCGGAAGAAGATATGACACTGGCGACAAACTTGACTTCATAAAAGCAACTCTGCGCATCGGAGTTGATCGAGAAGACATTGGTCAAGAACTCAGAACTTGGCTTCACGAATTCAACCAAGAAATTTAGGCAACAAAACTTATGACCGCTAACAACATAGTTGTCTGCTCTTTTTACACAGCTGACGAATACTACCGAGCCCATGGTGAGCGTCTGGCAAAGAATCTTGAAGAGCTCGGCGTCGAGTATGTCTTGCGTGAAATTGAAAAGAAAGAGGGAGAAGACTGGGCAGACATCTGCCGCAAGAAAGTTCCTTTCCTTGCTGAAGTTTGCCAAATGCATCCAGATAAAAAAGTTTTCTGGATGGACGTCGATTGTATTCTGCTGGAATTACCGGAATATGTGTTCAATTCAACTGCAGACATTATCGGTTTCCAAAGAGGTTACTCCTCACCATTAACCATCGGTTATGACAAGCGGGCAAGATTCTGGGAGCCTTCGTTCTGGGGTGTGAACAACACCAAACTTGCTCGCAAGATGATTGCCGATGCAGCTGAAATTGAAAAAACTTCAACAGTCAAAGCTACTGATGATTACTTCATGGAAGAAGCATGGCGAGCTAATTGCGACAACATGACTTTCCAGTTCATCCCTTCCAATGCCGTCGTTGGCCTTGGCGTTACTGGGGAGAACAGCATGGGGGCCTTCTTCAAGTTTGGATCTAGTGGCAACGTTGAAAACTTTAAAGGCAAGGTCGAACAGCACTCAGCAAACAAAGGTTTGCGAAAATCCATGCTGAAAATGGTAAAGAAAATTGAAGCCAGGCTTCCTCAGCAAACTTCAAATAAACTGCGCCAAATGGCAGACACAGTTGGTATCACCGGTTTCCTAACCAAGGGTAAATCCAACCCAGAAGCCAGAGCTAGAGCATCACTGCTGGGGGACATTCAGATGACCGCTCAGGCTGGTAACACTCTAAAGTTTGAAGCCAACGTCAAAGCATTCGAGGAAAAATACCTTTTGACCCAAGCCGAAACCAACACCGTTGCAGCGGCTAAGAGTTTCCATTACTACGCCAGCAAACCAAGTAAGGATTCAATTTTACTTTCCTGGTGGGCTAAACCATTTCCAGGTAACTTTGGTGACTGGCTTTCACCGTTGATCTTCTCTAATTACACCGATAAGAAAATTATTTTCCAATCTCCAGTGAAACTTGCCACCAAAGAACACCTAATCGGTTTAGGTTCAATCGGAAGATTCATCAAACCTAACTCGGTTGTAATTGGCACCGGTATTTCAACTGACGAACTTTCTCTTGCTAAAAGCGCTAGGTATGTTTCGGTTCGCGGACCAATCACCGCGCGCGTAGTAAGAAGTTCCGGCGGTCCTGTAGTTGACAGCTTTGGTGACCCTGGGGTTTTGATTTCAAGAATTTTTCCAGCTGAGCGAAGTGACAATGGAAAAGTTGCATTGGTAAGACACTTCACTCACAAGTCAATTCCAATTGTTTTAGCTGAAGGAATGGATGAACTAGATATTTTCATGTCTCATCCGGATGACATCAAAAACCTAGTTGAATCTTTAAACACTTACTCTAAAGTCATTACCTCAGCTATGCACATCTTTATTGCTTGCCAGTCTTACGGCATTCCATGTGCTCTTATTACCTTTACTGGCTTCGAAGATTCTGTGCACGGAAATGGAATCAAGTATGGCGACTATGCCCAAGGTGTTGGCTTGGAATCGATTAGCCCAGTTGCAGTTGGTTTAGATCTTTCTAAGGTGAGTTTCGAAAACCTTATTACCGAACACAAAATCAGCGAAGAAAAACTCGATGAAGTTGAGCAAGCCGTTAAGTCCGGCCTGAGCTTCGTGGATTAAGGAAAAAGATGATCTACTTAGTAAAAACGGTTCTAGTTGCCTTTGGAAAACTATTTCCTAAAGGAAAGCACCGCAACCGCGCAATCTGGTTAGCCTTGATTGCAACGCTGGTGCCACTATCGCAACTTTTTGTGATTCGTATTTTTACCCACATCATCATGCATGGCAAAAAGATGGAGATCAGCGAAGCCATATTTCACTTCACCGTTTTCTTTGGGCTTTTTGGACTATCTCACTTAGCCACATACTGGCAAAAGACCTACCGAGTAAAGGTTTTCAACGAAGCTCTAAAGTCTAGAGAAGGTTGGCGCAGCAAAAACACCGAATCATGGGACTGGGCCCTGGCTTTTGAAACCAACAACCTATTACACACCTTCGCTCAAGTCCTTGTCCTAGCAGTGTTTTTCGCAACTGTTGACTGGAAAATAGGTCTAATCAACATCTTCCTAATTTTGGCAACACTCGAATTCATCAGAATGATGTTCCGACGCCAAATAAACCTTCAAGAACACTTTGCTCTAGCTCACAAGCGAAACGAAAACATCGAAAACGTCACAAAGGTTTCTTCTCGAATCCGCTCTGCAGAAATTGGAACCTTGATTTCTTCTGCCACGTTCATCATCACCCTGGCTGTGCTGTTGATATTTAGCTTCATGGGATTACTCAACTCAGCAGATGCGGTGATACTATTCCTTGGCTTCCGAATGCAAAACTCAAACCTCGGGCAGACCAGCTCATCGCTGATGAGATTTGCCAGAGCTAAAGCCAACAGCGAAGCTCCAGCCAAATACAAGGGTGTTAAACCCGCAAAGATTGATGATGACGAAGAATTCTTCTAATGTCACTGACCTTTGGCTATAGCACCCTAAGTTCAAGGCTGGAAAATATCCAGTTACCTGACTTGTCTAATCATCCAGACTGGATGGTTTTGATAACTGTTCAAAGTGGAGATAGCTCAGAACCCAAATCCTCTAGAGCTCCTGGCCCTGCCAGAGTGCTGGGTTTTCCTGGCCGTGGAGTTACCAAACTTCGTAACGCAGTTATCCAAAACTCAGACACTGATTATTTGATCTTTGCTGACGACGATGTAATTTTTAACCTTGAAAACATTGAACTTGCCATCCAACATATGAAGAAAACTGGCCTTGGACTCCTGCTAGGACAGGCTATCGATGAAACCGGCAAACTCAGAAAGAGTTATCCAACAAAATTAACTCGACTAAATAAAATCAACAGTGCAAAAGCTGCCACCTACGAAATGCTAATTGATCTTAGGCAAATTAAAGCAAGTGGAGTTTTATTCGATGAAGCGTTTGGTGCTGGTGCTGAGACAACTTATCTAGGTGATGAATACATTTTCATCTGCGATCTAGTTTCCAAAGGCGTAATTTGTGAATTTGTTCCAATTACACTTGCGGTTCACCCGAAGGATAGTTCTGGCAGTGGTTGGGGCACTGACAGGGACAGAAGAGCAAGGGCATTGATTTTTGATCGAGCGTTCAAGGGAAATAGAACTCTGCCATATCTAGTTCGAATTGGTTTTGGGCTTAGAAAACTTGGCAAAGAACTCAGCTTTGGTAATTACCTCAAGTTTATTTTCAAAAAATAATCACCGCTAAAGGTGCAACTAGGATTAGCGAATCAAAACGATCGAGTAATCCACCAAATCCTGGCAACCAACTACCAGCATCCTTGACTTCGGCAAATCTTTTGACCCTAGATTCCAAATAATCTCCAAGTAACGCACCGACTATGACTAGCACAAGAGACATGACACTGAACTTAGCCAAAATCACCAAAACGAGAGCCACCGCAATAATGCCAGTTAGCAATCCTGCCAAGGTTTTATTCGGTGATGTCTTAGGAAAAATTTTCCAACTCAATATTCCAGACTTCCCTAGGAGTGTTCCTCCGGTGAAAGCTGCAACATCGAAACAGGCGACGGTTAGAAGTAATGCCAAGGTTTTATCGGGTTGCAAAACCAGTAATGGCCAGACCAGTCCTAGAAGCAAGATTCCTATGAAAGCGACTGGTCCAGCCCAAAGTTTTGTCCTAAAAACGAATAAGGCAGTCAATGCCGCTACAACTAAGACTGCGATGTCGACACTTGCAGGACTAAAACCCAAGAAGCCTTCAAAGAAATGTTGCCAGACCACCAGCATTACGATTGCTGTGATTGAGTCATAGAAATCCATCAGCCGACAAAATTCATAAAGCATGATCATGCCGATAATCAACACCAAAGCTCTAAAGGTGAATCCATTTACTAGATAGCTAAAGCCAAATAGTAAAGCTATCGCCAACCAGGTATTCCAGCGTTGCCAAAGTAACGGCTTCTTGGCAGCTCTAAGTAAGAACCAGGTGACAGTCAAAAGCAATCCGGCAAAGCCTGCGGTTGACAAAAATAGCTGTGTTATTTTCATGCTCGAACCATTTTTAGGTATCTAACCCAAGCGGTAATCAGCGATCCAAGCAGAATCACCAGTGCCCCAAAATAAACACAATTCTCGGTCTGGCCGGTTAGGTTAGCCAACCCAACAATCACTACCACAGCAAAACAACGCTCGGTTTTACCGAACGGTCCACCATTCATCCTTGCCAACCCTCTTCTTACCCCAATTAGCGAAATGAAAGTTGGTGTGGCTGCTAAAACAACTGCAAGAGCGACAGTGGCTGCATGGTTTGGGTGACTTAGAAAAATCAGGCCGCTGAGCATTCCGAAATCGGCAAGCCGATCACCAATTTCATTTTTAGTGAAGCCTGACTTTGGAATATCACTATTGTTTAGAGCAGCTTTAGCCCTGGCGAGAGCGCCATCTAGATTTGCACAGGCTAACCGTAGTATTACAAAAATCAGGACCAGCCAATAATTCAACCAGGTGACTGCAAAACCGGCTAGTATTCCAAATCCAACATTGAGCAAGGAATAGAAATCCGGAGAGATATTTAATCGCAGTGAAATCTTCAATATTGGCTTGAGTGTTCGAGTCAGCCAAGGTTTTAGCGAATATAGCGATTTCACAGCACTAGCCTAACCTTGGACTAGGACACCTATGCATGTTCCAAATCCAGCAAAAGCAGCAGACAAAGTAAATATCCAGCCGGCAAAAGCTCGCCAGGAGAAAAAGAAAGGTTTCAAACTTGCCAAAGTGGCAGCAACTGTTACTGCTAAACAAACCAAAAACATAATCAGGTTCACACACATCAAAAATGCCGTTGGAATAATCGGTGTAAAACCAAACGTTCCAGAATGCAATGCAGGATATTCAAACAGAGCAAAAGCCAAAAAGAAAAAACTTGCTCGGAAACTAACCCGACCCAGTGCGATAGCTGCCCTACTCATCAGAACCCCCTGAAGTATGTCCAGAACCAAATGGACTGAGCTAAGCCAAAAGGAAATGCAATCAAACTAACGGTTTGCACTAAACCTAAGTTTGGTTTCAACCACTTAGCCAAAGTTGTGCCAAGTAACCAACCACCGGCACCGAGAATGAATATTCGCAACACTCGTGGTAGCAATGATTGCAGAACTGCCATGAAAGAAAGATGCAGAGCTCCTGCCTCGTGAGCATAAACCTTCACCGGAATGCCATTCCACATCTGATCCCAAAAAGCGGTGTCGGGGCTATCAATTAGTTGAGCTCTTGCGTAATCAAACATGTTTTCAGTGGTCAAAGGCGATGGCGGGTGGTAACCGTTGGAAACCAACCACCAGGTGATCAATACTCCCAAGATAGAACCTAGGGCTGAAACTGAAATTAGTAGCGCTCCCCGCCAACGAAATCCAACTGTGACTACCAGAAGTAATAGTGGCATCTCCGCAACCAAGGGCCAAAAAATTCCCTCGCCAATAGCCCAAAAGAAAACCACCAGAAGACCAACCCAGCCGAACGCTATTTTCCTTACCCTTGCATAACCAAATCCCGGAGCATTAATTACTGCGTTGGACTTCAGTTCTCGAACTTCTGTTTCAACAGCTTTGGTATCTGCAGCAATGTCGGAGATTTTTCTTGGTTCACCAATACGTAAGTTGATTGGCTTATGTTTTGCACTGATTGCTTTTCTCGGCAGAACTTCTGTGGAACCAACTACAGCAACCGGTAATACAGTTGCCCCGGTCGCCTGAGCCAACCTGAATGCACCGCTGTGGAAAGATCCTACTTCTCCATCATCAGATCTTCCGCCTTCAGGGAAAATCACTAAAACAACTCCTTGTTTCACCAAGTCAGCTGCAGCCATCAAATCTTCAAAAGCTTCATCACTACCTCTTCTGATCGGCCAAATCCCAATCGAGGTTCTAGCAATAATTTCACTAGCCTTATCGGTGAGCCAGTAATCGGCAGCTGCAACCACCAATACCGGCCTAGATCTACCAATCATGGTTACTAAGGCAACGGAATCAATATGCGAAGCATGATTGGCAACAACAATCAATGGACCTTCAGGTAGTTTTACTTTCCTAAACAGCTCTATTTGAGTTTTGCCTTTGAAACTGGTCAGCCCTGCAGTAAAAATGCTCAGGGTTAGTCCCCATGCTTTAGATCGCCACCAAGACAGGCGACGCAATCTAGGAAGACCGCCAAGGCTTATCTTCCTTCGAATAGTTTCAACAGTTTGTGAAACTGAATCCATTGCAACCCCTCTAATTCCCCCTGAAATCAAGTATTCCAAAGAATTGCCTATTGGGTTAGTTAGACTATGAATATCCAGGTTGTGTGCGCAACGCTGAGCTTTGAAAGGCCCTATTTTGCGCAATAGTTCAATGAAATCGCTTCTTGCTGCACTGACAGCAATATTTATGCTGATTGGTACGAACCTTTCCGCTGAAGCGGCAGCTCCGGTGCCAAACTTCAAAGTTGTTTCAACCTCCACATCAACAGTAAAACTTTCTTGGACTAAATATGCTGCTGGCAAAGTCACCAAAATCGAGTTGAATGCCATTTACGGCAAAACTAAGAAGACCAAAACGGTAACTCCTTCCACCTATAGCTACACCTTTGGCGCACTAGTCAACAATCGCAATTACACCTTCAAGATCACTTCCTATAAGGGGACCAAGATTGTTGGCACCTCGACTATCACCGGTAAAACAAAGAAGCTTCTGCAATACAACTCAATCTTCTTTGGCCAGCCAAAGGACATGACCCTTGGTGACAGCGATCAACTACTTTTTGCCCTGCCTAGCGGTGGAACCACAGTGTTCAGCACCACAACTCCAAACCAGTGTTCAATAGTCAACGAATCTTATGTCCACGCCATTGCAATCGGAGAGTGTGTGATTATCGCCAGTAACGATGGTGACGACACCTATGGGCCAGCTGCTCCAGAAACCAAAACCATAAGTATCAGCGCCCCGCTGGCATCTTTGAACCCAACCCTGCTCTGGTCCGACGAATTCAACCAGGCTGAAGGATCTGGGCCTAGCGCGGCTGACTGGAACATCACCACCGGTGATGGTTGTGGCACGGCTGCTGGCTGTGGTTGGGGTAATAGTGAATCTGAATCCTATGCTGCCTGTGCTCTGAAACAAGATGGTTCGTCCATGATCATCACCGCAACTACACCTACTGGGGATGCCAACTGTGTTTCAAATAAGACCTGGACTAGTGGAAAGTTCACCTCATTGGGTAAACGTGATTTCACCTACGGTTACTTTGAATCAAGAATGAAGATGCCTGTCGGTGGTGGGTCCTGGCCAGCCTTCTGGCTCTTAGGTTCGAACATTGACACTATTCGTTGGCCAGCCTGTGGCGAGATCGACATCATGGAATACGCCGGTAACGTTGCTAACCGATCCACTTCAGCTATTCACTACGCAAACTCAAGTGGTGTGCATGATTACAAATCTGGAGCAACAATCAGCCCAACTGAATACTCAGCTGACTATCACACCTATGGTTTGCTCTGGTTACCTAACGAAATGACTTTTTATATTGACGGTAAGCAAAGTTACAAAGTTTCAAAGAAAGACACTCAACTTACCTATTGGCCGTTCGGACCAAACGCTCAGGGTCAAGACCCTAAGATGTATTTGATCTTCAACCTAGCAATGGGTGGTAACTACGGTGGTCGGATTGAAAGTGGTTTGAGAAAAACTCAACTAGCCATCGACTACGTCCGTTATTACAAAGTCGGCGACTACGGTAAAACCAACTAGTTCTGTGGGAAGCCTAGGTTGATTCCACCGTGACTTGGATCTAACCAACGACTGGTAATCGTCTTTTCTTTAGTGAAGAAATTAAAACCTTGAACTCCGTGGGCTTTAGTGTCACCAAACAGTGAGTGCTTTAGACCGCCGAAAGAGTAATAAGAAACAGGAACTGGGATTGGTACGTTGATACCGATCATGCCAACTTCAATTTCATTTTGGAATCTTCTAGCCGCTCCACCATCATTTGTGAAAATTGCAGTGCCATTTCCATAATCTGCAGCATTGATCAAATCAACACCTTCTTGATAACTGTTTACTCTAACTACTGACAGTACCGGACCAAAGATTTCATCCTGATAGACCTTCGAAGTAGTTGGAACTTTATCAATCAGTGTTGGGCCTAACCAGAAACCATTTGCATCGCCATCAACAGTTACCCCTCTGCCATCAACCACTACTTCTGCTGAATCAGCAATAGCCTGGTCAATATAGCTTGCAACTTTATCTCGGTGTTCTTTAGTGATCAGTGGACCCATATCACATGCTCTGGTGCCATCACCGACTTTCAAGCCCTTCATGCGTTCTGCGATTTTTGCAATCAAAGCATCAGCAATCGGCTCAACAGCAACTACAACAGATATAGCCATGCATCTTTCACCAGCCGAACCAAAACCAGCGTTGATAGCTGAATCAGCAACAAGATCTAAATCGGCATCTGGCAAAACCAACATGTGGTTCTTAGCTCCACCTAAAGCCTGAACTCTTTTACCAGCAGCAGTTCCGGTTTGGTAAACATACTTAGCAATAGGTGTTGAACCAACAAAACTTATTGACTGCACATCAGGGTTGGTAAGTAATTCATCAACGGCAACTTTGTCTCCCTGCAGGACATTGAAAACGCCGTCAGGTAACCCTGCAGCTTTTAGCTGCTCTGCAATCCAGAGTGAAGCCGAAGGATTCTTCTCGGAAGGCTTTAGAACAACCGTGTTACCGCTGGCAATAGCGATAGGGAAGAACCACATTGGCACCATGGCTGGGAAATTGAATGGGCTAATAATCCCAACTACTCCCAGCGGTTGCCTAATTGAATAAACATCGATGCCAGTAGAAACTGCTTCGCTGTAATTACCTTTAAGCAGATGGGCTAGCCCGGTAGCAAATTCAACAACCTCTAGGCCTCTGGTAACTTCACCCAAAGCATCAGGCATAGTCTTACCGTGTTCTGCGGTGATGATTGCTGCTAATTCTTCTTTTTTTGCATTCAAGATTTCTCTGAAGCTAAACATGATCTGAGTGCGTTTAGCCAGTGAGGTGTCTCGCCAATTTGGGAAAGCATCACTGGCTGCCTTGATAGCAGCCTTGGCATCTAAAACTTCTGCCAAACCAACATGGGCAGTTACCTGTCCGGTTGCTGGGTTGAACACCTGGCCGACTCGTTCTGAAGAATTGGCAACAAGTTTTCCATTGATGAAATGATTTACGTTTTTCACTTATTGCCTTTGACGTTTTTACCCAAAGCCAAAACCTTGAAGCCGGCATGTTGCCATGAGTTAATATCAAGCACATTTCTGCCATCAATAATCAAAGCGTTAGCAACTTTCCCAACAACTGTTGCAGGATCAAGTTGCCGATACTCCCTCCACTCAGTTGCTAAAACAACTGCTTCAACATCACTGAATGCTTTTTCTAAATCTTGTTGACCAATAAGTTCTGGATGCTTTAGTGCAACTCCCGGTAGTGCAACTGGATCATGAATTACAACTTCAGCGCCTTTAGCATATGCAAGCATGGCAATACCTAGAGCTGGAGAATCCCTGACATCATCACTGTCTGGTTTGAAGGCGGCACCCAAAACTAAAATACGTTTCTTGCTCAGGTTGCCAAGTTCTGCTTCAAGCATCGCAACAACTCGTTCTCTCCTGCGCAGATTTATGTTGTCGATTTCTTTTAGGTAGGCAACCGATTGGCCAACACCAAGTTCTTCAGCTCTTGCCATCAATGCACGGATATCTTTAGGAAGACATCCCCCACCAAAACCAACACCGTTTCTTAGAAACTTATTTCCAATTCTTTCGTCGTAACCAATAGCCTCGGCTAACTGTGATGCATCAGCTCCAGCGACTTCAGCGATTTCTGCCATGGCATTGATAAAGCTGATCTTGGTGGCTAAGAAAGCATTAGCTGCTGCTTTTACTAACTCTGCGGTTGGAATATCAACAACCAGAAATGGAATACCGGACGCAATCATCGGTGCAAATACTTCTCGAAGTGCAGCTTCGGATCTTTCATCGTTGACGCCCACCACTAAGCGATCAGGACGAAGGGAATCTTCTAATGCAGTTCCTTCTCTTAGGAACTCTGGATTCCAGGCAAGGTGCGGTTCGAAACCGGTTAGTTCGGCAAGCCTGGAATGCAGTGCTGCTGCCGTTCCCACTGGAACTGTCGATTTACCAACTACAACTGATTCAGGTTTTAGATGTGGAGCTAAGTCTTCAATGGCAGAGAAAAGGTAACTGGTGTCAGCAGCAAGTGACTCTTTGGTTTGCGGTGTGCCAACACAAATGAAATGCAGATCCGCGGCTGCTGAATTTTCATCATGGTCAGCCTGAAAAGTTAGTCGACCTGATGCGATTTCAACTGCCAGAGCTTCATCTAAACCAGGTTCAAAGAAACCGGCTTTACCTTGCTTCAGTGACTCTAGCTTTGCTGGATTTTTCTCAAGACCAATAACCTGGTGACCGGTTTTGCTCATTGCAACAGCGTGAGTAGCGCCAAGATATCCAAGCCCAATTACGGTTATTTTCATTGCCATTAGGCAAGTCTATTTGGAGATATGCAGGGTTAGCTCGTTGGTTGTTACTATGCCATTCTTGGTCTTGATCTCTGCCCGATAGATTATGTCACCGAGTCTGCCTGGGTGAACTCTAAACACTACGGTATTATCTGGCTTAGTGGCGGTATAAGACTTGATGACTTGCCAAGCACCGGCACCTCTACCTTCCAACTGAATTGGATACTTGCCAGTAGTGGTGTCTTTGAGGTTTAACCTGATCGCGATCTCAACACGTTCATTTAGTTTGCGGTTGACATCGTGGTTGTTATATAAACCAATTGTTGCTTCGGCACTATTTAGTTGATCTTGTTTTTGCTGAGCTAACCAATTAGGAACAATAAGAACAGATGCAACAGCAAGGACGAAAGCTAGAATCGCTGCTGTTACCCAAGTGCCAGGTTTAATCTTTTTTAGAAATTTCATTTTTCGTTCTCCGCTCTGAAAACCATAACTATGGCGTTGGCATGCCCGTGGCCCATTCCGTGTTCTGTCTTCAAAAACTCAACTTGTTCCATATGTTTCAAACCTTTTTGCTTTTTGAGTAATTTCATCCAGTAATCTATTGGCTTTCCATATTTTGCCTCAATTGAAGGGAAATAACTCTTAGGACCTTTTACTTTCTCAGCCATTACACAGCCTTTGCTCTTGAATCGATAAATACTTGAACACATTTCTCAATGTCTTCACCTGAATGAGATGCAGATAACTGCACTCTAATTCTTGCCTTACCTCTTGGCACAACCGGGAAACTAAACGCTGTCACATAAACACCGTTGTTGAACATTTCATTGGCAACCTTGCCGGCTAGCTGGGCATCACCAAACATAACCGGAATGATTGGATGTTCACCTTGCAGAAGATCGAAACCATCATCAGTCATCAGCTTTCTAAACAACTGGGCGTTAGCATGCAACTTGTCTCTAAGCTGAACGCCTTCATCACCACCGGCGATTCTGATGGCTGCCATGGAACCAGCAATGATGCTTGGCGCTAGCGAATTAGAGAACAAATAAGGTCTTGCCTTCTGTCTCAAATACTCAATGATCTCTTGGCGTCCAGAGACATAGCCACCGGCAGCTCCACCTAGTGCTTTACCAAAGGTGCCGGTATAGATGTCGACCAGGTGTGAAACACCAGCTAGCTGTGGTGTTCCCCCGCCTCGGTTACCCACAAGTCCAACCGCATGAGAATCATCAACCATGACTATGGCATTGTATTGCTCGGCTAATTTGCAAATCTCTTGCAATGGAGCAAGGTAGCCGTCCATGCTAAAGATGCCATCAGTAACAATGATTCGGTTTCTGGATGATTGCGATTCTTGAAGACAACGTTCAAGGTCAGCCATGTCACGGTTTAGATAGCGGAATCGTTTAGCTTTACTTAGCCGAATACCATCGATGATGCTGGCATGATTTAGCTCATCGCTGATGATGGCATCTTCTTCACCAAACAGTGCTTCGAATACACCACCGTTGGCATCAAAACATGAACTAAACAAAATGGTGTCATCGGTATCTAAAAACTTAGAAACCTCAGCTTCTAGTTCCTTATGAATATCTTGCGTGCCACAGATAAATCTCACTGAAGCTAAACCAAAACCTCGTTCATCAAGAATCTGCTTAGCCGCATCAATAACTCGTTGATCATTGGCTAAACCAAGATAGTTGTTAGCACAAAAGTTCAATAGCTCTTTATTTGCTGATTCAATGTGAGAGTGTTGAGCGGAGTCAATCTCTCGCTCATATTTATATAGGCCAGTCTCTTTTAGTTCAGCTAGGTTTGCTTCTAATTGTTTCTTTAGTTCAATAAACATTTACAGGGAAGTCCAATCCAAAACTACTTTTCCACCGCTACCGGCACGAGCAATTTCAAAACCTTCGCGCCAATCCTTAGCAGGCAACCGGTTAGTAATTACAGAGGAGATTCTTTCTCGAAGAACATCACTGGATTTCAGCATTGAGCTCATTGCGGTCCAGGTCTCAAACATTTCACGACCATAAATACCTTTTAGGGTGAGCATGTGAGTAACTACTTTTGACCAGTCGATGTCGATTGGTTCTGAAGGTAAACCCAGCATGGCAACTCGGCCACCGTGATTTAGGTTTTCAATCATCTCCGGAAGAGCACTCTTATGCCCTGACATTTCAAAACCAACATCGAAGCCTTCAACCATGCCTAGTTGAACTTGGGTTTCAGCGATTCTGTTTTTACTAACATTCAGAGCAATGTCCGCTCCCATTTTTCTAGCTAGTTCCAGACGAGGTTCAGAAATGTCGGTAATAACTATGTATCTTGCACCAATGTGTCTGGCAACAGCTACCGACATCAAACCAATTGGTCCTGCTCCAGAAATCAAAACATCTTCGCCAATTAAACTGAATGCCATCGCGGTGTGAACGGCGTTACCAAACGGATCGAAGATTGCACCTAGGTCTGGGTCTATCGGATCATGATGCACCCAAACGTTTGACTCGGGAATCACAATGAATTCAGCAAAAGCTCCATCACGGTTTACCCCAACACCTAAAGTTCTAATACACATTTGTCTTCTACCAGCCCTACAGTTACGGCAGATGCCGCAAACAATGTGTCCTTCACCTGAAACTAGAGCCCCTACTGACACTTCATGAACTCGAGCACCAACAGCAACTACTTCGCCAAAGAATTCATGGCCAGGAACAATCGGCGTCTTGATGGTTTCGGCTGCCCAGTTGTCCCAGCTGTCGATATGCAAGTCAGTACCACAGATACCGGTTCTCAGCACTCGGATCTTGACGTCGTTCTCGCCCATTTCTGGTTCTGGAATTTCAACTAGTTCCAGCCCAGGACCTGGAGCTTTCTTCATCAGTGCACGCATGATTCAACTTTCATCGTTGAGGGCGGCCTAATACTGCCACCTGCATCAAGCCTAGAAGTTATTTTTGATTACCTAGGACAACTAAACCGAAATTCATAAAGTGTTCGGTCTAGCATGAAGCCAGAAAGGATAAAACATGATTTCTGTTCTTCGTAAAGTTCTAGCCACCGGAGCAACCGTATTTGGTCTAAGCGCGCTGATGCTCTTGGTAGCTCCAGGCCTATTCAATGAATTGTTGGGACTAAGCACCAACCCCCCTCTGGAGTGGGCAATGCACATGATTGCGATTACTCTAGTTGCGCTCTGTGGCAACATGCTTTCAGTTTCGCTTAGAGGCAAGGACGAAGCTGTTCTTTTCTCAGCCAGGGTGATGGCAGTTTCAGCAGCAGCGCTTGGAGTTCTGACCTTGATGATTCCGGTTACAACGCTTACCTGGTTTGATTACAGTTATGCAGCTGTTGGTTTCGGCTTTAGTCTTGCCTACCTGATTGGTTTGCTGAAAAAGTCCTAAATTGTTTTAGCCAACTGATTCACCATGGTCTTTGCCGCGATAACCATCTGATCTATTGGCATAGTAAACAAACCTGGAAACTCTTCTTGCTGTTCTGTCATCAGTGGAACGTGAACAAAACCACTAATGATGTTTTTACCTTCTAATGCTTTCTGCATCTCATAAAAGATGTGATTGCAAACAAAAGTTCCAGCTGATAGTGAAACAGCGGCAGGAATACCTTCTGCTTTTATTGCTGCAACAAGTTCCTTTAGGGGCAATGTGGTTTCAAAAGCCGTTGGTGAATTCTCATGAATCTTCTGATCTGTTCTTTTGACACCAAAGTTATCCGCAATACCGGCATCATCCATGTTTACGGCAAAGCGTTCAACAGAGATTGCTGTTCTGCCTTCTGCTTGACCAAAACTTATTACAACATCAGGTTTATGTTCTTCAACCAGGGCTAATAGCTCTTCAGCTGATTCTGCATATCCAACCGGCAGAACTTTCGTAAAAATCTCAGCACCTGGAACATCGTCTTTGTTTATATGTCTGACTATTTGTTCACTGGGGTTCAATTTGCCATTGTTGAATGGTTCAAATCCGGTAAGCAGCACTCTAAGCATGGGGACAATCTATAACACTTTCGCATCGGGAGGGTTTCCCCTGCTGACTCTTTCAAACTGACTAACTAGGCTTGCCGAATGGTAAATAAATTAGGTCCCGGTATCGCTGTTCTTAGAATCCTGATGGCTTTAGGTCTATTCGGATCTGTCTATTGGCAGGTCAGTGACCGGTTATCTCATAATGTATTCAGACCGAGTGAATACTTCACCTTCTTCACCATCACCTCATGTTTGATTAGCGCAACTGTCCTACTTGTTTCAGCTATCTCTTTGCTAAGAAAACAAGTTGAAACAGAGTTGCTAAGCATTTTCCGTCTAACAGTTGCGGCCTCAATGGTTGTTGTTGCTGTCATCTATAACGCCCTTCTTGCTGGTAGCGCTCCAGATGTTAGAGACGGTAACTATGAATGGCCGGTGCTACCCAACCTGATCATGCATAACTGGATGCCAATAGTGATTCTCATTGAGTATTTACTGGTTGACTCAGCCGCCAAGCTTCCTCTAAGAAAAGCCTTCTGGGTCTTGGTTTACCCAATAACATGGCTTATTTTCACCCTGATAAGAGGTTCAATCCAGGGCTGGTGGCCTTACCCGTTCCTAGACCCTCAGTATGGAATCCCAAACATGCTCAAATGGATAGGCATAATTTCAGCGTTTTTCATAGTTTTGGCAACCGGTTTGCTTCCTTTGCAAAGACAAATTGCCAAAATTTACCCAAAAAATTAGCTTTTTTATCTCTCTTTTTGCACGGCGTTAACCCAAAATACGCCTTTATTGCGGGTATAGGATTACAAGCGCAGTCCCAATGTCGGGCGCTCTTCGGTTGCCCGACCAAATTTAATGGAAAGGCAATACAGAAATGGATAATCTCCTATCTGATGTGATGACGGACACTGAGTTCAGCATCGTATACAACATGCTTTCACTAGGTATCGCTAGCATGCTGTTCACATCGATCTTCTTGTGGGTAGCAAGAGATCGCGTTCTACCAAAGTACCGTCTGGCTGTAATGGTTTCAGCAACAGTAACTTCAATTGCTGCTTACCACTACTTCAGAATGTTTGACAGCTTCCACGCAGCTTATGGAGGCATGCATGAAGGCGATGTTCCTGGAATCGTTCAGGCATTCGCACACTACAACGTTGGCTACCGCTACGTTGACTGGTTCCTAACTGTTCCACTGCTACTAGTTGAGCTAGTTGCTGTTCTAGGTTTGGCTCGCGAGAAGCAGTCTTCACTGTTGAAGAGACTTGTCCCTGCTGCAGCTTTGATGATCATCTTGGGTTACCCAGGTGACTTGAAGTTGAACCTATTCGGCATCGACGCACATACTTCTTCAGGTGCAGGCATCTGGGGTGCTCTATCAACAATTCCATTCCTATACATCTTGTATGTTTTGTGGGTTGAGTTGTCAAAGAGCCTTTCAGGTCAGTCAGACAAGGTCCGCAGACTATTCAGCGGTCTTCGTCTATTGCTAATCGCTACCTGGGGCGTTTACCCAATCACCTACATCTTGGCGATGGGACACGAGTACCCAAGCGCAAGCGATGTAGTTGCTAGAGAAGTCGGTTACACAATTGCTGACATCTTGGCTAAGTGTTTGTTCGGTTTGATCATCTTCACAATTGCAAGAATCAAGTCTTCGGAAGACGACAAGAACTTTGCAGCACAAGAAGGTCACTAACAAATAGCTTTACCGGAAGGGGTCGCAAAGTTGCGGCCCCTTTTGGCTTTTAATAGGTGATTTCTATTTCGCTGCCAAGTTGAGCTTTAATCATCGGAATAACTTCCTTGGCGTAAAGCTCAATTGAGTGCATTAACTGTTTTTGGTTCATTGGGCCGTTGGCATACTTCAAATCAAAGCGGTTAGCACCGGTTGCCTGGATTGTTTCGATGATCTTGTTAGCAACAGTTCTTGGATCTCCAACATATAAAGAACCGTTATGAACTTCGTTAGCGAAATGTTCGTAGGTCATCGGACCCCAGCCTCGTTCTCTGCCAATGCGTCCAAAAGAGGCTAGGTAGTTTGGCCAGAGTTCTGCCATAGCCTGCTCGGTGGTGTCAGCAATGTGACCCGGTGAATGAATCCCGATTGGCATTTGGGGTTTATCAAACCTTTTTAGCGATTCTCTAAATAGGCCAGCGTATGGAGCAAACCTTGAAGAGTGGCCACCAATGATGGCTAGCGCCAAGGCAGCACCATGTTTAGCTGCTCTAATTACAGAGTGGGGAGATCCCCCAACCCCAACCCGAAGCCCAATAGGGGTTTCCGTTTTAGGGAACACTTCTTGGTTAGTTAGAGTTGCCCTAGTGCCACCTGACCAGGTAACTGGCTGTTCTTTCAGTAGTTCAACCAAGAGGTCTAAGCGCTCTTCAAACAATTGCTCATAATCGGAGAGATTGAAGCCAAAGAGCGGGAAAGACTCTGTAAAAGACCCTCTACCGGCGGTTATTTCAGCTCTGCCCTTAGCCAGAGCCGAGATGGTTGCAAACCTCTGATAAACCCGAACCGGATCTTCACTGGAAAGCACAGTAACACCAGTGCCTAGAACAATGTTCTTGGTCACTGTTGCGATACCGGCTAAGACTGTGTCAGGGGCTGAAACTGCAAAGTCGTTTCGGTGATGTTCACCAACATTGAAGTGGTTGATTCCTAATTCATCGGCAAGCTGTGCTTGCTCAACAATGTTTCGAATGGTTTGACCTGCTGAAAGTGGTTGACCAGATTCACTATTGGCCATATCGCCAAAAGTGTCTAAACCAAATTCAAGGGGTAGTTTCTCCATGGCTTTACTCTAGTGAACAACGGTATTTTAGTCAAGGGGGGCTTTACTGAATTACTCGGTAGCGGCTAGCTGCCCACAGGCTCCATCAATTTCTTTGCCCCTAGTGTCTCGAAGGGTAGTTGGAATTCCAGCACGTTCTAAAGTATTCACAAATATGTCTGTTGTTTCTGGTGTTGATGCTGTCCAGATAGAACCAGGAGTTGGATTTAGAGGAATTGGATTTACGTGCACCCAGCCTTTACCCCTTGCGTTCAACTTATCGGCGAGCATCTGAGCTCGCCATTTGTGATCGTTCATGTCTCTGATTAATGCATACTCAATGGAAACTCTTCTACCGGTAACTTCAAAATAGTTTCTAGCTGCATCAAGTGCTTCATCAACTTTCCAGCGAGAGTTAACTGGAATCAATTCATCCCTTAGTTCATCATCAGGTGCGTGCAGTGATAATGCAAAAGTAACAGGAAGTTCCTCTTCAGCAAGTTTCAAAATCGCTGGCACTAAACCAACTGTTGAAACAGTAATGTTTCTTGCTGACATTGCCAAACCATCGGTGGCAACCATGGTTCTAACCGCTTGCATCAAGCGGTTGTAATTAGCTAACGGCTCACCCATTCCCATGAACACGATGTTGCTAACCCGTTCTTCATACTCGCCATCTTTTTTGCCACCAAGTTCCCCAGCAGCAATGACTTGATTAGCAATCACAATCTGTTCAATGATTTCACCGGCTGACATGTTTCTAGTTAGACCTGCTTGACCAGTTGCACAGAACGGACAGTTCATACCACATCCTGCTTGTGAACTAACACAAAGAGTTATTCGTCCTGGATAGCGCATTAAGACAGATTCAACTAAAGCGCCATCGAATAATCTCCATAGAAACTTTATGGTGTCACCATTTTGAGTTTTTAATCGCTTCACTTCAGTTAGAAGTTTTGGCAAAAATGTAGCAACAAGTTCTGCTCTGCCTTCTGCAGGTAGATCCGTCATCTCATCTGGATTGTTGCTGTAATGAGTGAAGTAATGTTTAGCAATTTGCTTTACTCGGAAATCTGGAACACCCAGTTCTTTAGCTTTAGCTAAAGCTTCATCTTTAGACATGTCAACGAGATGGACAGGAGGCTGCTTAACCCTAGGTTTAGCCTCAAACTCTAGGACTGGCCGACCAGCAGCGTCTTTCTTCTGCTGCCAGCCTTCAGTAGCAGGCCTTACCTGCCTCTCGTCAGACATCTAGATTTCCTATGGTGATGGCCGGCCGGCGTAGCGGAAGAGATCTCCTTGGCGCAAAGGAACAATTCTCACTGTTCTCAACGGGTTAGGTGCTTCAAGCATCATGTTGTCACCTAAATACAAAACCACGTGATACTTATCCCCATCAAAATCATCAACGTAGGAATACCACATCAGATCTCCAGGTTGAGCGTCCTTAATTGGAATCAATCTCCGCTTAGCAGCCATAGTTCTAAATTGGTTTGTGGCTGAGTGAGTTCCAATATAAATTCCAGCAGCTTCGTAACTTGCTTTAGTAATACCGCTACAATCCCAAACGTTTGGACCGATGCCGCCAAGAACATATCTTTCACCAAGTTGTTGCTTAGCAAAAGCAAAAGCAATATCCACCTTGTTAGTATCTGGTGGACCAACATCGTAAAGACTTGGTGCATCGATAGGACCGGTGCCATGTTCTTGACGCCACTCATCAATCAGACCTTGGATTCGCTGTTGTTCCAACGAAGCGCTTATGTTTTCAAGTCGGGCTAGCTGCGCGGTGAAGGTAACGTTAAGTCTCTTCTGCTCATCTACTTTTGCTTGCAAAGCATTCGCTGCATTCTGTGCTTGTCGAAGAGCAGTTTGAGCAACTTTGGTTTTAGCAGCAAGTTCAACTTTGGCAACTTTTAGTTGAGCCTGAAGAGATTTTGCATATTGCTGCCTTTGAATAGCAGTTTTATAAATTTGATCGCTTGATTGAGCAATCTTTTCCTGAGCGCCTAGTTGATATAAAAGGTTGCCGGCTTTTTTGGAATTCAAAAATAGATTCAATGAAGTTCCAGCAGCGCCATCGCGCCACATCTGACTGGCAATTCTGCCAAGTTGGGTTTGAGCAGCATTAGCTTCAGCGGTAGCTGAATCAACCTTCTTCTGCAAGGTTTTTACCTTGGCGGCTACGGCGTCCTCTTCGTCTTTGGCTTGGTTGTATTTCTCAGCCTTGATCATGGCGACTTTTTCTAAAGCCAGTTGCTCTTTGGTTAAATCTTGGATGATGGTTTGAAGGCGCTTGATCATGGCCTTCTTTTTGGCAACATTTTTTCTGGCGTTTTCAACCTCTTGGGCACTTGGATAAGGCTTTTTAGCCTCAGCCGAATCTAAAGCCAATGGGGTCAAAATCAGGCCACCAACCAGGAAAAGACCGATTAGGCGCTTGGCGGGCAATCTCACAGCAGTCTCCTCCCCTTATTTAGTGGCTTTTATCTAAACTAACACCGCAACGCCTGTTCTTGAGGTTGCTCAACCTGAGAAAACAAAGTAACCTAGACCCTTGGTGCTGTAAAGCACAACGCTTTGCCGGCCCCATCGTTTAGTGGCCTAGGACGCTGCCCTTTCACGGCAGTAGCACGGGTTCGAATCCCGTTGGGGTCACGATAGCGTTGTATTTGTAGTACTGATGGTCCTGTAGCGCAGTTGGTTAGCGCGCCGCCCTGTCACGGCGGAGGTCGCGGGTTCAAGTCCCGTCAGGATCGCTGCGATTAATAATCGCTCAGCCTGAATCTAGGTTGAGGCTGGATAGCTCAGTTGGTAGAGCGAACGACTGAAAATCGTTAGGTCCGCGGTTCAATCCCGCGTCCAGCCACAGTTATTTTTCAACAAATCTCTTTTGACCCTCTCGGTGTCTTTGAAACCGCAGGACTAGGCTTGTCTAGGGCTAAACCCCTCTTTTGCGATGACGCAAATCAAATACTAGAAAGTTTCATAATGGCTGTTTTCTCCCGTTTACGTTGGATCGGGCTTGTCTTCATTTCGATGGCAATTTCTTTGGTAATTATTGACGGAACTATCGTCAACACCATATTCCCTAAAGTGCAGAAAGCATTGAATCTAGATAGCAGTCAGATTCAATGGGTTCAGGAAAGCTACGTTTTAGTTTTCGCGGCATTACTTCTAGTCTGGGGTTCGATAGCTGACCGCATCGGTCGTCGCCTGTTACTAGTGATAGGTATCATAATTTTCATCGGTGCCTCAGTGTGGGCTGGATACAGCAATGATGTTTCCCAGATGCTAATTGCACGTATCTTGCAGGGATTCGGTGGCTCTATGGTTTTGCCAACAACTCTTTCTTTGGTGAATGCTAACTTCCAGGGCAAAGAGCGCGGAATTGCTTTTGCTGTTTGGGGAGCAACTATCGGTGGCATGGTTGCCCTTGGCCCTGTGCTCGGTGGTTGGCTAGCTGGTATTAATGATTTCTTTGGACTCGAAGGATGGCGCTTAGCCTTTGCAATTAACTTGCCATTGGGTCTGCTGGTTGCAGTTGGTCTGCTCTTGTTTGTAAACGAATCAAAAATGCAACAGCGATCTGGAACTCCAGATATTTTAGGTTCGTTCCTATCTGTTGGTTTGTTCCTGAGCTTGGTGTTCGGGTTGATTGAAGGTCGCAACTTTGGTTGGTGGAACGTGAACAAAGAGTTCAAGATTGGTGATTGGAGCTGGGGAACCAGCGGAATCTCAATCATTCCAGTTGCTCTTGGTCTGTCAGTTATTTTCGGTGTTATGTTCGTGCTCTGGGAAAGAGCCAGGGAAAAGGCACACAAGCCAGTCTTGCTTGATCTCAATCTTTTCAGTGTTGCATCATTCCGTAACGGTTCAATCGCAGCATTGATTATTTCTATGGGTGAGTTTGGAATTCTCTTTGCAATCCCTCTTTGGTTGCAAAACGTTCTAGGGTTATCCCCGGTTGATTCAGGTCTAGTGTTGCTTTGGCTAGCCGGTGGAGCATTCCTAGCTTCTGCAGTCGGTGGTGCACTCAGCGGAAAGCTAGCTCCCGCAATGGCGGTAAGAATCGGTGTTGCTCTGGAACTGCTAGGTGTCCTAGGTGTTGCACTATTCGCTAACGACAGTGTTGGTTGGGGCCCATTGGCTCCATGCCTATTTGTTTACGGAATCGGTGTTGGTCTGGCTACCGCCCAGTTGACCGGTGTGATCATGGTTGATGTCCCAATGGATAAAATCGGTCAGGCTTCAGGTTCGCAGAGCACAGTGCGACAGATTGGTTCAGCTCTGGGCATCGCTGTGTTAGGAACTGTTTTGTTCACTCAGATTCAGTCCATTATGACTGACAAGCTGGCAGCAGCTGGAATGCAAGCTGATTCAGCTAGCAGATTCACCAGCGGTGTTGTTGAATCAGCAGGTGGATACATCCCGAGAGCCGAGATGACTCCTGGCATTACTGCAGAGTATGTCCAGATTGCTAAGGACTCTTTCACTGCTGGTGTGCAGTTTGCGGCAGTGGCTGCGGCTGTATTCCTAGCACTGGGTTTCCTAGCAACATTCAGACTGGCTAAAACTCACCACGGTGAGAAAGCCAAATAGGTAAGAGGAAATGCCAAACACTAAGCACAAGCACGATAAAGAAGCACCAAAAAAGATCCACCCGCTAAGAACTTTCTTTTTAGGAAGTGCACTGAGAAATGAGCGTTTGGAGGGTGAGCTTCTGCCGAAATCTTTAGCATTACCAATTTTTGCCAGTGACCCGCTATCTTCGGTGGCCTACGGTCCGCAAGAGTTGATGATGATTCTGACTCTCGGCGGTCTGTCATTTCTAACCTTCGCGCCAGGCATTGCCATAGCAGTTGCGCTGTTGCTAACGGTTATTGTGCTCTCCTACCGAAAAGTGATTCAGGCTTATCCTTCCGGCGGTGGCGACTACGAAGTGGCCAAGTCAAACCTCGGTCGTGGTGCATCGTTAACTGTTGCTGCAGCTTTGCTGCTCGATTACATCATGACAGTTGCAGTGTCTATTGCATCTGGAACAGACAACTTGATTTCAGCATTCCCAGAGATTGCTCCATACCGCGTTGAGATTGCTATCGGATTTCTGGCTCTAATTTTTGCCATCAACCTTAGAGGCATCAGAGAATCTGGGGTATCTTTTGCAATTCCAACATACGTCTTCATCACCACCGTGATGATCATGATCGGAACTGGACTATACAAGTTCTTTATCTTAGGTCAAACTCTAGAGGCAACATCGGCACACTATGATTTGATTCCAACTCTGGAATTCACCGGAAACCCAACTCAAGTTGCAGTAATACTTTTACTACTTAGAGCATTTGCCTCGGGTTGTTCTGCTCTTACCGGTATTGAAGCTATCGCCAATGGTGTTCCTGCTTTCCGTGCACCGAAAATAAAAAACGCCAACATCACCATGGCTCTAATGGGCAGTATTGCCATCACCATGTTCCTAGGAACCACCTGGTTGGCAATTACCTCAGGGGTTAAGTATTTGGAATCTGAGCACCAATTGGGTAACCCAGCACAAATACAAGAGTTTCTAACTAATCCACAGCAATCGCTGATGGCGCAGATTGGTGTTGCCGTGTTTGGCGATAACTCCATAATGTTCTATATCCTGCAAGCTGCGACTGCGGCGGTATTGTTGCTGGCTGCAAATACCGCATTCAATGGATTCCCCCTGCTGTCCTCAGTGTTGAGTAAGGATGGCTTTGCTCCAAAGATGTTGCAGACTAGGGGTGATCGTTTGGTTTACTCAAACGGCATGCTTTCGTTGGCAACCGTGGCTGGTGCCCTGATATTGGTTTATCAGGCTTCGGTAAGCGGTCTTATCCAGCTTTACATCATCGGTGTTTTCACATCCTTCACCGTAGGTCAACTTGGAATGATCAGACACTGGCGTCGTGGCATCAGAGAGAAAACCATTGCTCGTAAAGAAGCACTATCTGGCTTAATTATCAACGGGCTAGGTGCATTTATGACTTCATCGGTTTTAGTCATCGTCACCATAACGAAATTCACCCACGGAGCTTGGATTGTTTTCATAATCATGCCTTTACTTTGGATTTTGATGTATGAAACCAAGAAGTATTACACCGAGGTTGAAAAAGAAATTCAACTGCTACCTGACATGAAGTTTGGAAGCAAGGGTGACTATGCGATTGTTTTGATGGACAAGCTAACTGCCCCGCAGCTGAAAGCTTTGGACTACGCTCTTTCCAGCAAGCACGACAGGTTAGAAGTAGTCCACATTGCTGTTGATGACGATGCTGCGGCTCGATTCGAAAAAGAGTGGACCGAATATGGAATCCAGGTTCCACTTCGAGTAATTCCTTCACCGTTTAGAGATTTCGGCGCACCCCTTTCGGAATACCTAACCGAATACAGATCAATGCATCCGGAACAGCGTATGGCGGTATACCTACCTAAGTATGTTGTTGGTCACTGGTGGGAACACATCTTCCATAACCATCGTGCGAACCGTATTCGCAAACAGCTGATGTATGTTCGCGGTGCGATGATCACTATCGTCCCTTGGCGTCTAGAATCAGCAGACAAGATCGATTTGTTCTCTAGAACTCCAATGCCAGGTGATGCTCGAAGAGGTGAACCGCTTCGTGGTCGTGGTCAAATGCGCAGACACAGTGGTGGACAAAACAAAATCATCCGGATGAAGCCAAAAGAGAATGCAACACCAGATGACATTCTCGACCCTAATGAAAACGAATAATTATTTTCTAGTTTTCTTAGGTGGCGGTTTAGGTGCTCTGCTTAGATACCTAATTGCCAGCGTGCTGGAATTGACTATTGGCCATGACATTACCGGTTCGCTGTATTTGTTTATTGTGAACATTGCTGGAGCTGTTTTCTTAGGCCTAGTTGCTGCAATGAAAACCGAATCTCAGAGAATTTTCTGGGGAGCAGGCTTTACCGGTGGTTTCACCACCATGTCTGGTGTTGCCATCTTCCTCTATACCCAAACACCTCAAGTGGCACTACCAGCAGCTGCAATCATGTTTGGTTTAGGTTTCATCGGTTATGCAGCTGGAGCAAATCTAGCCAGAGTAATTAGGAGCAATCCATGAATTACTTTGATCCACTTTTGCTTTTAGGAATCTTTGTTTTGGCTGGGCTTGGTTCAATGTTGCGGTATCTCATGTCTAAATGGGAAGGGGCAATGCCCTGGGGCATCTTGACAGCAAACATACTGGCTTCCTTTATCGCCGGTGTTGCCTCTTCTAGATTTCAGGCAGATCTAGGTCTAACTGCATTTATTGTGGTGGGTTTTGCTGGTGGTCTATCTACCTTTAGTTCCTGGGCTGGAGCTTCGGTTCAGCTAGCGGCTAAAGAAAAGGCTGTAATAGCGGGGCTTTACACGCTATTTACCCTGATACTTTCCTCCACAGCTGCATATTTGGGTCTTTTAGTGCGCTAACGCCTGATATACTCAAAGGCAGATTTATTGATTCCTGAACTTCAACAGAGTTTAGCCAAGTGAAAAAGGGGGTCTCGCCATGGGGCGTGGCCGTCAAAAAGCGAAAAATACTAAAGTCGCACGCGAGTTGAAATACTTCAGCCCACAGACAGATTTATCTGCTCTGGAAGCCGAACTGGCCGCTAAGAGCGATAACGAACCAGACTACGAAGACAAGTGGGCTGACCTTTACCCTGACGAGGGTGAAGAAGAAACCACCCCCGAAAATCCTGAAAACGGTTCAACCGAGTCAAACTAGACTTGGCAAGATTTCATCAACCAACAGCCCAGGCTAAAGCCCCTATTGGTAAAGGCCGGTGAGCCTTACCGCTCCTCCATCAACACCTTTAGCGCCTTGGACATATCCTTCGAGGGTGCAGTCGTTTGATTCGAC
>Ga0214917_10001472_pt1 | contig 30056 bp, 21 predicted proteins | sample LL_1208_BB_MetaG_FD_177983 | JGI IMG/M metagenome (GOLD analysis project Ga0214917, IMG submission 177983) | Freshwater microbial communities from Lake Lanier, Atlanta, Georgia, United States - LL_1208_BB | ecosystem: Environmental > Aquatic > Freshwater > Lake | place: USA: Georgia | collected... | reverse complement strand
CTGTTTCCTTCGCCTAGGAAAGTAGAAAATAAACCCGCGCTATCAGTCCGCAAATAAGTCACTGATTTAATGAACTATTATTTTTCCCCGCTTGCGGACTTCGGATTTCACGTAGCACCAGGCGGTTGCACATTGAGCCTGGGTGATTGCTTATCCACTTGGGATGCAAGAATATGATCAAATCGAAAAGTGACCATTTTTTACCTATCAGTTGGAAGCAAGCATATGGCTCAAATTAACGGAACCCCTGGCGCAGAGCAACTTACCGGCGGAGCAGAAGACGACACCTTGACGGGTGGCTTGGGCAACGACTCTCTAGATGGCGGACTCGGTAAGAACACGGCTGTTTTTTCCGGAACATTGTCGGGTTATTCAATCCGGCCTGACGCCAGCGGCACCAAGATTTTGGTTGTCGACACTAACACGGCAGATGGTAACGACGGGACCGACACACTTACCCATATTCAAACGCTTAAATTCAGCAACGCAAGCGTGCAAGTGGCCTTGCCCAAAACCACGGAAACACAAGTCAACAGTTTTACCAATAGCGACCAAAACGCGCCTTCCTCTGCTGCTTTGATCGACGGGGGTTATGTGACTGTTTGGCAGTCACAATCGCAAGATGGTTCTGGTTGGGGAATTTTTGGCCAACGATTTGATGACAGTGGGGTTGCGGTTGGCGGTGAATTTCAAGTCAATACGTTCACCAACAGCAATCAGTACTTTTGGAATTGGGGAGATGAACCTCTTAAGCGCATTGCTGCAACAAGCGATGGCGGCTTTGTGGTTGCCTGGCACTCTTACTCCCAAGATGGTGCTGAATGGGGCGTTTACGCTCAAAAATTCAATGCACTGGGTGCTAAAAGTGGTTCAGAGTTTTTGGTGAATACCACAACAGCTGGCCAACAGCTGGACCCCGCGGTTGCAGGCTTGGTCAATGGCGGCTACCTGATCGCCTGGACTGACAATGTCAAAGACGGTTCAGACTGGGGCGTCTATGCCCAGCGCTTTGACAGCAATGGCGTGAAAGTCGCAGGTGAGTTCAAAGTCAATTCGCAGGTTTCTGTCAGTCAATACAAGCCCTATGCCATTGGCTTATCCAACGGCGGTTTTGTCGTGGCTTGGCAAGATGACAGCTCCAGCAACTCCATCGCTCAAATCTACAACGAGAGCGGGGCGAAGGTTGGCAGTGAGTTGACACTCAACACCTATCAAAACGACTGGCAAAACAACGTCAGCATGTTCGCCTTGAGCGGAGGAGGCTTCATCGCCGTTTGGCAATCCAATGGCCAGGATGCTTCGGGCGCAGGAATTTTTGGGCAAATTTTCAGCGCGACTGGTGCCAAGTTGGGGACTGAGTTTGCAGTCAACACAACCACCCTGAGTGAACAAACGCGTGCAGGTGTTGCTGCGCAAGCCGATGGCAGCTTTGTGGTGGTCTGGCAGTCCCTGTCACAGGCTGGCTCAAGTTGGGACATTTACGCGCAGCGTTTCAATGCCAACGCCCAAAAAGTAGGCGCAGAGACGCTGATCAATACCACGCTAGACAACGAGCAATCTGGACCTGTGGTCGTGGCATTGTCCAATGGGGATTACGCCATCTCATGGCAGTCCAGTGGACAAGATGGATCGGGTGGGTCCGTTCAGAGTTTGATTTTGAGCCCGGCGCAGCAGGGCGCATTTGGCATCAACACGGGCCTCCAAATCACGGGTGATGCCAATGCCAACGTGCTCAACCAGCCCCATGCCGCACTGATTGACGGCGGGGCGGGGGCGGACAGTATGACTGGCGGCAGTGGCAACACCATCTATGTGGTGGACAACGCCGGCGATCAAGTGACAGAACCCGCAGCCGGCGGCAACGATGAGGTGCGTGCCAGTGTCAGTTACACCTTGCCAGCCAATGTGGAAGCCATCACATTGCAAGGCAGCACGGGGCTGGTGGCCACGGGCAACGCCTTAGGCAACGGCATGGTCGGCTCTACCGGCAATGACACCTTCATTGGAGGCGCTGGCAACGATTCCATCGATGGCGGCCTGGGTGTCAACCGTGCGGATTACGCAGGGCCACAGTCAGACTATGTGCTCAAGGCGAGTGCCGACATCTCCCGCGCCATTTTGGTTCAAGATAAAAACACCACCAACGGCGATGAGGGCACGGATACCCTGACGCGTATTCAAACCCTGCATTTCAGCAATGGTGACTTGCAAGTACAAGTTCAGCCTAAACCTGACTTTCAAATCAACACTTACTCGAGCAGCGCACAAACTGACTCCAGTGTGGTGAGACTTAAAAATGGACAGCTGATCACTGTGTGGCAGTCGGCAGGCCAGGATGGATCTGGCTATGGCATTTATGCCCAGCGGCTGGATGCCGGTGGGACGCCCCTCGGTTCCGAATTCCGAGTGAACACCGCAACCAATGGCGATCAGACTCTTCATTATCACGGAATAACACTCAACCAACGTGTTGCCGCCTTGGGCGATGGTGGCTTCGTCGTGGCCTGGACTTCCCGAGATGGAGATGGAAGTGGATCCGCCATTCTTCTGCAACGGTTTGATGCCAATGGCGCTGCCATTGGTGGGGAGGTTCGTGCCAATACCACCACCCTTGGCGAGCAAGTGGACCCAGCGATCTCTGGTTTGACCGATGGCGGGTTTGTGGTGGCTTGGACCGATGACCGCAAAGACGGGTCAGGTTGGGGTGTTTACTCCCAAAGATTTGACAGTAGCGTAAAAAAGGTTGGCACAGAGCTGCAAGTCAACACGCAAACCAACAGCAGCCAATACCTTCCTGTGGTCGCTGGTTTGAGCAATGGCGGGTATGTCATTGCGATGTGGGACGAAGGAGCCTACGACTCTACCGCCCAACTTTTCAATTCAAATGGTGTATCGCTGAAGGGTGTTGACTTTAAGCTCAACTCTTACACCAGCGATGTTCAATTTCAACCAGCGATTGCAGCCTTGCCCAATGGTGGCTTCGTCGCCGTTTGGACTTCCAATGGGCAAGATGGATCGACATCTGGCATTTACGGCCAACGCTTTGACGATTCTGGAGAAAAACTCGGTGATGAATTCATCGTCAACACCTGGCGATTGGACGCGCAAGACTCTCCCAGTGTGGCCAGTTATGCAGACGGCAGTTTCGTGGTGGTTTGGGAGTCTGCCAACCAAGATGGCTCCGGATGGGGCATCTACGCCCAGCGTTTCGATGCCTCAGGCAACAAAGCGGGACAAGAGACCTTAGTCAACAGCACCACCGAAAATTCGCAGCAACGACCATGGGTCGCGACCCTCGACAATGGGGGATTCATTGTGACTTGGCAGTCCAATGACACCGATGGCACGGAATGGAACATCAAGTCCCAGGTTTGGGATCCCGTCACAGGCTTTAACTCTTTGTCGGTGACGGGAGACGCCAATGACAACGTTCTAACCCAGCCCAACGCTCAACTCATCGACGGCGGTGCAGGATCGGATGTCATGACAGGTGGCTCAGGGGCCACGGTCTATGTGGTGGACAGCGTGGGTGACCAAATCATCGAGGCGGTCAATGGAGGGTATGACGAGGTGCGAAGCAGCATCTCCTACACAATGCCCTTGAATGTTGAAAAACTCAGCCTGCTGGGGCAGTCAGATCTGCAGGCCACTGGAAGTGCCAATGCAGACCAATTGATTGGCAATGCAGGCAACAACAGTCTCGCTGGCCTTGCAGGCAACGACGTGCTCTCTGGCATGGCCGGCAACGATACGCTGATAGGCGGCGCCGGCAATGACAACTTGGATGGCGGTGCCGGCATCAACGTGGCCATTTATGAGGGCACGGCTGACTTTTTCAGTCGAAAGGTCAATGCCAACGGTGACTGGATCATCACCGACATGCTGACCGACGGGTCTGATTCGGTTGATGGCGGTAACCAGGGGGTTGACACGCTTCGCAACATTCAAATTTTGAAGTTTGTAAAACCTGACGGAACAGTGGATTTTGTTCAAACGCTAGACGATTACAGCAACGTCGCCGATGCGTCCAATTACTCCCTCAATTACGGAACCTTGATCACAGGGCGTATCAACTACTTCACCGACTCTGACCATTTCCAGTTGTCCACGGTATCGGGCGACAAGGTTATGTTTACGGGTTACTACACCAACGGTGGCGTGCGGTTGAGCAGTTATGTGGGTATCAATCGACATATGGAAGAAAGAGGTGTCCTGACCCTTTCTTCTACTGGCGTCTACGATGTGAATGTCTATGGGGGTTGGGGAAATCCAACCAGTACCTCGCCAACCAGTGCGGCCACTTACGCCTTCTTCATGCGGCGCATGGCGCCCGACGGAACGGTGGGCCCGGATCGCATGGAAGCGGGCACGGGATTTGAGTACCTCAACGGTGATGCTGGTGATGACACCTTGTTAGGGTCGGACCGCTCGGATTTGCTTTTGGGTGGATCGGGCAATGATCTCATCACAGCAGGTGGTGGCAACGATGAAATTGATGGTGGTGGTGGTTCATCCAACATCGCAACTTTTTCTGGAAAGCGCTCGGACTATTCGCTGGAGTGGAAAGCCGCCTCGGATGGCATTCAGTGGCGAAATGAAGGAGGTTATTTCCTGAGCGTCACGCACCTCAATGGTGGCAGCGATGGGGTCGATTCGCTTAAAAACATTCAGACGCTTCGGTTCAGAGATGGTGACCTGACCATCGATGCAGAAAGCAACACACCTGAGGGTGCCAAAGTCGTCGCGCTTGGCGAGGCGATTTCAGGAACCTTGTCTGGAACATCGAATTGGGGATGGTTGAACAACGACACCGATTATTTCAAGCAAAAACTGACCGGTATTTCCACCTCCACAGCGTTGCGCATCAAAATTCAAGAAACCTACGTCAATGCCAACGCTGGCGAATTGCGGGTGGATTTTTTTGCAAGTGATACCCAGGATTCTCTTCGTTTTGCAGATGTGGGCAACCCCACGACATACACGACTTTAGGCGGCTGGCGTGGTGGCATCACACAAACCTATAGCTACTTTGTCAAGCCCACAGGTTACGCCAGCGGTGCAGACTTCGGCGGCGAAGGCGTGGATGTGCGCATCTCCGGGTGGTCGCAAATACAAGACATTACGGGCGGCTTGAATTACCGCGTAGTGGTTGACCGCGTCCAGCTAGGAACAACGGCTGCCGACACTTTGATTGCCGATGGCAAGTCCTCTTTCATCGATGCCAAGGAAGGCAACGATTCTGTGACTGGCAGTGCTTTGTCGGAAGAAATCGTTGGCGGTGCGGGCGATGACACCATAGATGGGGGTTTGGGGAACGACATACTCACGGATAGTGCCGGCCGCAATCAACTTAAGGGTGGCTCGGGCAATGATATTTTTGATATTTCAGGCGCTGCATCTCCCACTGGTGGTGCTTTTCCAACGGACACCATTGATGGCGGAGACGGCACCGACACACTCAAAATCGCAAGCGATACGAGCTTTGCAGGGCTGTCTCTTACCAGCGTGGAAGTGCTCGATGGCAGCGCCGGGCGGACATCGCTTTCAATTGAGCAAGTCAAACAACTCGGATTTGTTTCGGCCAAAAACATCACCTTCAGTTTGGCAGCAAGCTTGGAGTCGGGCGGTACGATCGACGCCACCACATTGGCAGGGGCCTACAACCTACGTGGAACCAATCAAAGCGATCTGCTCAGAGGAAACAGTGCAGACAACACCATCTACCTCGGTGCAGAAGAGGCCCTGGGTTCGGGTTACGGCATTGACAGTGTTTACGCCGGCGCTGGAGACGATCAAATCGTTTTAAGTGTCAGCAGAACTGTCACGCGACCGATCGGATCGCAAATTTTCTCTTCCTATGACCTCTCCAAAAGAACTTATTTTGAAAAGGGTGTCGTCGATGGTGGTGAGGGCGTTGATTCAATCATTGTCGACCTCTCGAATCCTTGGTGGGCTCATGCCTGGGGTGGCGATGCTCTTTATTACTCAGGGGCTACTACGCCTGTTTGGTACCTTGACCTCAGCCAATGGGACATCACCAATGTTGAAAAGCTGGAGATCAAAAATCCAGGCGATCTGACGGATCATCCTTGGGAATCGCCAACCGAAATCATTTTGTCGTCGACGCAAATTCGTAGTCTGAGCAGTGCCATCGGTTTGAAGGCCGTTTCTATTGTGGGAGGTGGTTCACTAGACCTGGCGCATTTGGCCGATCTCGCCATTTCCTCCTGGCGCATCGGAGACGCCTTGACCTACACAGTCACGGGTACCCAAAACGGCGACAGCCTCACGCTGAATTCTGGCGTGATGAATGTCAACCTCGGGGCGGGTGACGATGAGTTCGTCATTGACGGCAAAGCCTTGGTGGTTGACACACTGATCGGGGGCGCCGGCACCGATCTGCTCACCATCCGAGGAGACGATGTTGACCTCTCAGGCGCTACGCTTGCAGGAATCGAGTCCATTTCGGTATCGGCCAAATCCTTGTCGATGACCGAAGCGCAGTGGTCGGCTTGGGGCAGCATGGTGCATCGGGTGAATGGCGCCAACACCAGCTACATCTTATCGGTGAGCGCTCCAGGCAGTGTCACGCTGCAAGAGGGGTCTTCCTACGTTGGTTTGACGGGTTCAGATGGCAACGATCGTATCACCGGCAATGCAGGCGACAACATCCTGGTGGGCGGCGCCGGCGATGATTTGCTGCTTGGCCTAGGGGGCACAGATCGCTTGGTAACCGGCGCAGGCGTTGACTCGCTGTATGGCGGCGATGGCAACGACACACTTTTGGTCGCCCAAAAAACCACGGTTCGCGATCTGCTCAGTGGCGGTTCGGGCACTGACACACTTTGGGTGCAAGACGGCCAGGACCTGTCGCTCGCAACGCTGTCGGACCTGGAGGTTCTGCGGGGCAGTGGAACGGTGACGTTGTCGCCCGCGCAAGTGGCGAGCCTTCAGGCGATCAACGGTGTATCGGTCATGTTGACGGGCACGGCTTCTGCATTCAGCCTGGGCAACCTCTCTTTGTCTAATGGGGCGAAATTGCTGATGCCGCAATTCGATCCCCAACTGACCAGCACCAGCACCGGTGTTTTGGGTTCGCGTGGCGACGACTTGATTTCGGGTGGGCCCGATGGTGACTTGATTTCTGGCGGTCGTGGTGCCGATTACATTGACGGTGGACAAGGTCCGGACACGCTGATCGGTGGTAGCGGAGTGGACACCCTGGTAGGCGGCGTTGGAGACGATGTATTTCGGGTGGATGTTGCCGAATTTGATGCAGCAAGTGCCAGTGGGGGCGTGGTGTATGCAGACCGCATAGACGGATCGTCTGGCAACGATTTGTTGGAGGTTAATTTTTCGTCCGCTTCTAACATTCGGTATGTTGCCTCTCAGGGCGCGCTTGCCAATGTGGAATCTTTGAAAGTCAACTCCTCTGGATGGGATCAATACGTAGAGTTGCCCGCGGCAGTGTTCAGGCAATTTGCAAAACTGGAATTCAATGCCAGCAATGCCGACTATCGATACTCCTGGCCCAAGTTGATCATTCAAGGTGATGGGCAGGACCTCAACTTCAATGGCGTCTCCGATGCCAGCAAGCTTGAGCGCCTGCTCCTTCAGGGGGAATTTGCTGACATTGACGCAACGCATATCAATATTGGACCGACATCCAATTACCTGGAACAGTGGTACAACTTTATTCAAGTCAGCAGTTTCGACAGCATCACCCTCTCCGCAAGCGACAACCGCTTGCGCGTCAGCAGTGACAGCCTGTTCACGGCCGACTTGGGCGCCGGTAACGACGTCCTCAGTGCAGACAACGTCCGCGATTTGCGCGCCACCATCACCGGTGGCTTGGGTACAGACACTTTAAACCTCAGCAACAACAGTCTGGTCGATATTTCTCGCGCCACCTTGACGGGCATCGAAAATATCCAGCACGGGACGGCAACCGTGATTGTGAGCCAGGCGCAAATTGACACGCTGTCGTTCGATGGCTCAGGTGCCAAGTTTTTGCGTTCTGGCGATTTGATCGTTGGATCTGCCTCTGCTGACAACTTTACTGGGGACGGCACGGGTTCTTTCCAAGGCGGCAAGGGCAACGACAACATTTCCAATATTGATACGGCTGTATTCACTGGCAACTATGCTGACTACAGCGTGGTGCGCGCGGGCAATACTTTGACCATCAAGCAAGAGCGTGGCTCTCTGGCGGATGGCACGGACACGGTCACAGGTGTGTTGAACCTTCAATTCGCTGACACCACGTTGGCCATTGATGATGCGCCCAACGATTATTGGCAGTACCGAGCAGAACTCGCTTACAGCAAATTGCAAGAAATTGACTACGGCAAGCGCATGTCCATTAAAAAGGACTATGCCATCGATACCGACGTCTATGCTGCAACCCTCGTTCCCAATTCGCCTTTGTTTGTCGACGCTTCATCCCCTAATGGCAATTGGTGGTCGATGAATTTCTTAGACAAGGCGACAGGGCAGCAACTTCAATTCAAGTCGCTTGTTTACGGGGGGTTCGCCGGAGATTACAACCGCAACATGTCGGCCGACCAAAAATGGCTGCCCATGGTGAACGTGAATGGCGTCATGCAGCCCTACACCGGTGGTGAAGTGGTCCTGCAAGTGAACGTCAACACCGACGCCAGCGTAGCCAACGGCGTCACGGATTTCGCATTTACCCTGAATTACCTTGACGACTACGCAGGCAGCACCAGCACCTTGGGCGTCATGAATGCGGAGGTGGGACAAGTCAAAGGCTACATCGGTGACATCGGCGACACCGATTGGGTGCGTACCCAGCTGATAGCGGGAACCAAGTACGAATTCCATTTGAACGGATTGTCATCGGGGGGCGGCACGTTGGTGGACCCCTTGTTGACCTTGCTCGATGGCAACGGTCGCGCATTGGAGCAATCTTCCGGCGTGTTCGACTTGGCGAGCGATGCCGTCGGCAACGACGACGTGCTGATTTTCCGTCCCAATGCCTCTGGCACCTATTACCTGGCTGTGTCTGATGTTGCCAAGATCAACAAAGGCTCATGGACATTGACGCAAGCCAGCTTGGACACCATCCCTGGCAACTTGAGTTCGGTCGAGCGCGCCGAATGGTCTGCCGCCAAAATGCTGAGTGTCAGCAGCGAAATCAACACGCTGGGTGACCATGACTGGTTCCGTGTCTGGCTAGACAAGGGCATGACCTACAACTTCCGCGCCCAGGGCACCTCCAGTGGTGGAACCTTGGCCGACCCCCAGTTGTCGATCCGCACCATCACGGGCATTTTGCTGCGTCAGGATGACAACGGTGGTGGCGGTGCCGATGCGCGGGTGGTGTATTCGGCGCCTGGGTCAGGATGGTATTTCCTGGACGCAGGCGCGTCCGGTAACGCTGGCAAGGGCACATACACCATTTCTGGATCTACGCTGAAGGACGACTACAGCAACGATGTTTTGACAGAAGGCTTGATCCAAGCGGGCACGGCCCAATTGCCAGGGACGCCTCTGCATGGCCTGGTTTCCTACAACGGCGACAGCGATTGGATTCGCGTTGGCCTTAGCAAAGGTACGACTTACATCGTTGACCTGACCGGCGACATCAGCGATGGCGCGCAGCTGGACCCCTTGGAAGACCCCGTGCTGACCCTGCGCGATGCCACGGGCAAGGTCATTTCGGTGCACGACGATTTTGGCGGCAGTTTGAATGCCCGTGCCTACTTCACGCCGACCGCCAATGGCTTGTATTACCTTGAAGCCAAGAGCGCCTTCAAATACGACATCGGCGCCTATCAGCTCAGCATCAACACCGCACCTGCAGACGACTACGCGCAAGCCTTCAATGCGAGCACGCAGGCGCTCAGCCTGGGAAGCCCTTTGTCAGGCGCCATCGGTATTCCAGGAGACCGCGATGCTTTCAAAGTCACGCTTCAGGCTGGCAGCGTTTACCAATTCAATGTGCAAGGCCTTTCAGGGCATCAGGGCACATTGGCCGATCCCTATTTGCGCGTGCTCGACGCCCAAGGTCGCATCGTAGACTTTGACAACAACAGCGGGGACGGCAACGATGCGCAGTTGTATTTGGCACCGGCCCAGTCAGGCACCTACTACGTTGAAGCTTCTGCCAACAATGACCGCGGCATGGGCACATACAAAGTCTCGGTACTGCAGCGCGATCTTCCCCCGGACGATGCGGCCGGCGACCTCTCTACCCAGGCAAGCATCAGCCCTGGCCAGAGCTTCATTGGCAATTTGCTGACGCATGGCGACCAGGACTGGTTTAGCGTTCGATTGACGGCCAACCAAGACTATGTGATGTTGCTCAACGGCGCGCACAGTGGCGGCGGCACCTTGACTTCACCCGTGCTTGAAATTCACGCGGGCAATGGTGCTTTGTTGAGCACGGTGGATTTGCAGTTGACCACGGGTGACCCTGCTGCGCTTTTCACACCTATCGCCAGCGGAACCTACTACCTCGCAGTCAAGTCCGCCACACCCCAAACCGACACGGGCACCTACACCCTGGTGGTCCGCGCGCCCGATGATTACAGCAATACCAAATCCGCGGCCAATGTCTTGACTCTGAATCAGACACTGGATGGCGCCATTCAATGGTCGGACGGCGCATTCGGTGCGCGCGCATTCGATTCATTGGGATTGGCCACCGATATGGATGAAGATTGGTTCCAGTTCGACGCGACGCAAAACCAGGTGCTTTCCATCAGCGTCAAATTGGCCCAAGGCAGTTCGCTCAGCCGTCCCATGATCGAGGTGGTAGATGCACAAGGTCGCTCCTTGGCCATTGGCGATGGTCTGGAGACCACCAGCGGTGAGGCCTTGGCAACATTCAAGGCTGCGGCGGCTGGCACTTACTATGCGCGCGTCGTTGATGGCGCCGGTGCCACAGGCGCTTACAACGTCACCTTGAGCCAAGGCGATGCATCGGATGAAGATGCCGTCGCTGCGGTGGCGCTGAATTTCGTCAGCACCGGTCAAGTGGCGCAAGCGCAAAGCAATGCACGCATCGGCTTGTCGGGTGACACCGACAATTTCACGGTGGCTTTGCAACAAGGCCACAGCTACCGGTTTGAAACGCTGGCCGTGCGAGATGGTGCGCGCGCGCCGCTCACCGCCGCCAACATGACCTTGGACTTCAAGGCTGCCGGCGCAGCAGCTTCAGAAAATGTGGCTGTGGTTCGCGATGTTGGCACACCCAGCTCATTTGATGCCATGCTTTACGAGGCCAGCGCTTCTGGCTTGATGACGGTGAATGTTGCTGCGGTCAACGCCAATGAAACGGGCAATTACAAAATCCGCGTCATCGATCTTGGCGCAGCACAAGACGATGATCGACCTGACACCGTTGCGCAATACAGTGTGAGCCGCGATGGCCTGCTGGCTGCCAATGAAAGTCAATCGGGCAAGGTGGACGCGCTGGACGATGTGGACCTCTTTGCGATCAATCTCTCTGCTGGCAACGTTTACGACTTCTCGGTCAAAGGTTTTGCCGACGACTTGGGCACCCTAGGACAAGCCAACCTGAAGTTGCTCGATGGCAATGGCTTGCTGGTGAGCAGCGGTCAGTTTGACATGCTCTCCGGCAGAAACGATTTGGCCGTCTCCGTTTTCACCACGGGCCGTTATTACCTGGCCGTCTCGGCTGCCAACTTGCCCGTCAATACCGGCACCTTTGTGCTGGATACCCGGCAACGCGATCTGAGCACGCCTTTGGAGGATGACCTATCTGCCGACACGCGTTCAGGTGCAATCGCAATGCCTGGGCGTTCAGCGACAGCGCGTATCAACTACGCTGACGATCTTGACTGGGTCAAAACCAGCCTGCAGGCTGGCAAGGTCTATGTCTTCGACGTCCTGGGCTATGGCAGTGGCTCGGGTGGAACGCTCAAAGATGGCACGCTCAGGTTGTTGGATGCCTCTGGCAACGAACTGGCCCAAGATGACAACAGTGGTGCCGGCAACGATGCGCACCTGCAGTTCACTGTCACCAACACTGGCGACTATTACCTGGAGGTCAGCGGCAACAGTTCGCAAACCGGCACCTACACCATGCGTGTGCGTGAACTTTACAGTGGCGTGGCTGACCCGCTTCAATCGGCGCAATGGTATTTGCCCGCCCTGGGGCTGGACAGCTTGCATGGCGACATCACGGGCGCGGGTGTCACCGTGGGCGTGGTGGACGACGGCATTGACACCACCCATCCTGACTTGCAAGAACAACTCTTGCCTGCGTTGGCATTTGACACGCAGTTTGACACTGCCGATGGCCGTCCCAAATACCCTGTCTGGGTGGGACCTCCGGACAACCACGGCACGGCAGTGGCGGGCATCATTGCCGCGCAAGCCAACAACGAAACAGGCATTGTCGGCGTAGCCCCGGATGCCGATGTGGTCGCCACGCGTGTCAAATGGTCCTGGGACCAAATCACACAGGCCTTGACCTTGCAATCGCAGTTTGACGTCAGCAACAACAGCTGGGGTGCAACGGCCCCCTTCGCCGACAACTTCAACAGCACCTTGCTCACGTTTGCCTACCAAGCCTTGCGCACCGGCGTGGAAGATGGGCGCGACGGACTGGGCACCGTGTTTGTGTTTTCTGCTGGCAACAGTGCCGCCTATGGCGAAAACACCAACTACCATAACTTCCAGAATGCACGCGAAGTCATCACCGTTGCAGCAACCAACCAAGACGGCAGTGTTGCTGGGTTTTCAACACCGGGTGCCAGCGTGTTGGTGGGAACCTATGGCGTTGGCTTATTGACCACGGATCGACATCAACCTGGCTGGGGTTACGAGCCCAGCAGCAACTACACCAACTTTTCTGGTACCTCGGCTGCAGCACCGGTGGTTTCGGGTGTGGTGGCCTTGATGCTAGAGGCCAATCCGCATCTGGGCTACCGCGATGTCCAACAGGTCTTGGCGCTCTCGGCCACCCACCCTGAGAGCATGTCCTGGAAAGTCAATGGTGCATCCAACTTCAACTTGGGTGGCATGCAGTTCAACGATTCGTTGGGCTTCGGTCTGGTCGATGCTTACAGCGCCGTTCGTTTGGCCCAAACCTGGACGCAGACCGATACAGCCATCAACGAAGTGTCTGCCTCAGCCCGCGCCTTTGGCATTCAAGCGGCCATCCCCGACGGCGACAGTGCGTACACCAAAACCTTCCGCATCGACAGCGATCTGCGGGTTGAACACATCGAACTCGGCGTGGACCTGCGGCACACCCGTCTGGGTGACCTCATCCTGGAGGTGACATCCCCCAGCGGCACCGTGTCGCGCTTGATGGACCGCCCCACCGTGAATGCCGAGCAGCCATTCGGCTTGAGTGGCGAGGACAGTGGCGTGCCCACCCACCTCCTGTGGGACTTCTCCAGCGTGCAGTTCTGGGGCGAAGAAGCCGCCGGCGACTGGACCATCAGCCTCAAGGACGTGCGCGCCGAACAAACCGGCACGCTCTCCAGCCTGTCACTGCGCGTCTATGGCGAGCGCGACACCGGCAACGATGTGTACGTTTTCACTGAAGAGGGTTTTAAAACGGCCACCAACCGCGTGCTCAGCGATGAAAACGGCAACGACACCTTGAATGCTGCTCCCATGCAGAATGACCTGTATGTCGATCTGCCCAAGGGCTTGATTGCGGCTGAAGGGGTCACCTACACCGTGGCGCCCTGGTCGGTGCTGGAAAACATCATCACCGGCATCGGTGCCGACAACGTCATTGCCAATGACAGCGCCAACCTGATTCGCACCTTCGAAGGCAACGATACCTTGCAAGGTGGCCTGGGCAATGACACGCTGGACGGCGGCCAAGGCTTTGACACCGTCATTTACAGCGGTGCCATTGGCGAATTCACTGTCTCCTGGAGTCCCACGCTCAAAACCGTGACGGTGGTGGATGGCAAACTCGACAACGGCAATGAGGGCACCGACACCCTCCAGGGCATTGAGCGCATTGTCTTCAGCAACGGCGAAATGAATCTGGCCAGCAAAGTGGGTAACCAGGCGCCCACCGTGACCCAATCCTTGTTCGACAATCCCGTGACCGTCGGCAAGGGCATGGGCATTGACTATGCCATTCCAGAAGCGGCTTTTGCAGATTCAGAGCAAGGCAATGCTGCCGATTTGCAAGTCACTGTGACCAGCGCATCCGGAGGGGAGTTGCCCGAGTGGTTGACCTACGACCCGGAAACACGCTCTTTCTCGGGCGTGCCACCGCAGGATTACCAAGGCCAGTTGAAACTCTTGGTGACTGCCGTCGACGATTTCAACCAATCGGTGGCCGATATCCTCACCCTTCAATTCGGGGATAACCAAGCGCCTTTGCTGGACAACCCGAGCGAGCTGTCGCTGCGCGAGGACGCACCCAGCAGCAGTCTGGGCTTGCACATTCCCACGGACCCCGAAGGCAAGACGGTCAAAGTCAAAGTGTTGGAAATCCCCACCCAAGGCAAATTGCTGGACAAGCTGGGCAACACTTTGGCTGTTGATGCATCGTTGAGCGCCGACGGCCTGAGCGAAGTGCACTATGTGCCCGCTGCGGACGCCTTTGGCGACATGGGCTATTTCCGCTACCAAGCCACCGACGACGATGGCGTGGCCGCAGAATCTTCCGTGCATGTGTTCATTGACCCCGTCAACGATGTGCCGCGTTTTGCTACAACAGGCAGCAAGCTGGTTGTTCAATACCCGCTGTCACAAGCCGTCACCCTGGATGTGTCACGCCCTGCGGACCCTGAGTCGACGCTGAGCAGTGTCAAGGTGGTGGACTTGCCCGCCATGGGCGTGGTGCGACTGGACAGCGTGGCGCTCAGCTTGAACCAAGTACTCAGCTTTGAACAACTGAATCGCTTGAGCTTCACGCTGGCAGAAAACGTTAACGGCCCGATTGGAGGCCTGACGCTGCGTGCGACCGACCCCGAGGGCTTGTCCACCGATTGGACACTCGCGCTGGAAGTACAAGGCAACCTGGCCAACAGCTCTGGCACGGCCGGTGCCGATGCCTTGTATGGCAGCGTTGGCAACGACACGCTGTATGGTCTGTCGGGTGATGACACCTTGACGGGCAACGCCGGCAACGACCGCCTCCTTGGCGGCCCAGGCAACGATGCCCTTTATGGCGGCAGCGGCAACGATGTGCTGGATGGCTCGAGTGGCAACGATCTGCTTGATGGTGGCACCGGCAACGACACCCTCAGTGGAGGTCCGGGCAATGACACCTACATGGTAGACAGCACGGGTGACGTGGTTCTGGAAGTGATTGCAGGGGGTGCGGGCGGCAAAGACCTGGTGGTCACCTCGGTCAGTCTGACCGCGCCGGACAACGTCGAGAACCTGCAAGCCGCTGCAGCCAGCGCGATCAATTTGGTGGGCAACGATCTGGACAATATTTTGTCCGGCAACGAATTGGCCAACAAGCTGGAAGGCAAGGCCGGTCGTGACACGCTGTTGGGCGGTGCCGGCAACGACACCCTGGATGGCGGCTTGGGCGTAGACCGGCTGGCCGGTGGTCTGGGCGACGACACCTATCTGGTCAACTCCCGCTCGGACATCATTGTGGAATTGGCCAATGAGGGCGTCGACACCGTGCGCGCCACGGCCAGCTACACCTTGCCATCTAATGTGGAAAATCTGGTGCTAGAGGAAGGTGGCGACTACAGTGCGGGTGGCAACTCTTTAGACAACCACATTTGGGGCAACGCTGGCGCCAATGTGCTGGCGGGAGGCCTGGGCCGCGATACGCTGGAGGGTGGCTTGGGGAACGATACCTACGTCATCAGCGACACGCTGGACACCATCATTGACACGGGAGGCATCGACACCTTGCGCTCCAGCCTAGACGTGACACGCTTGGCCGCCGACCTGGAGAACATTGAGCTTGTTGGCCTGAATGATTTGATGGCCATTGGCAATGCGGCCAACAACATTTTGGTTGGCAACAGTGGCGACAACCTGCTGGAAGGCGGAGCCGGTGTGGACACACTCACCGGTGGTGATGGCAGCGATCAATTTGTGCTGGCCTACAACGGCGCGGGCAAAAGTGCAGACACGGTGACAGATTTCGTCACCACATCCGACCTGCTGGTCATTGACCTGGCCAGCTTTGGCATCACCGCCGCACAAGCTGGGTTGCTGTCCTCTGGCACGGTGGCTGCTGCATCCTTTGTCAAAGGGGAGGGTGCCCGTGCGCTGGACAACAACGACTACTTCCTGCTGGACACCGCGCGCGGTGTGCTGATGTTCGATCCTGACGGGTCGGGCCCAACAGCCTCTATGGATGTGGTCCAGTTGGTGGGAACCACGGCGCAAAGCGTGGTGGCGACAGACATTTTTGTGGCGATCTGATCCATGACTTTGTCTTTGTTGCCGGCACCGAATGTTGCGGACATATCGGTAGGCGGTGCCTCCATCGGCTTTATCGAGCCTTTGGGGTTCTCTGCGGACAACCGCCAACTGTTGGTCCATGTCACTTTCACAGACGATGGCGACCCGGGGTCTGGTCTGCACCATGGCGTGTGGTTGTACGACCTGACGCAACAAGCCTACGTTGCGTGCTTGAACACCCTGATTGCCGGTAAACTCGCCGCATCGAGCGTGGACGTGAAGTCTGCGGTCATTGCGGGCTCGGGCAGCAGCTTGCGTGTGGTGGCCATGAGCCAAGTTCGAGGTGCCAGTGACGAGATGGCGCTTGCGCAAATCGATGCTGGCACGCTGACACGCGCCAATGTGGTCAGCGATTTGCTCAACGAAGTCGCAATGCCAGTGGTGTCGTCCATGGCATTGAGTGCGGATGGCCGCTTTCTGGCATTGCAAACGGACAGTGCACGTCTTGCGCCAGATCAAGCACCTGACGCCAACGATACCAGCGATGTTTACCTGGTCGACCTGCAAACTTTGCAGACGCGCAGAGTGACCTTGGCTGGGGGCATTGAAACGGATGCGGCGGCGACCTTGGGTGCTGTGTACAGCGATGGCGCAACTGTGCGTGTGGCATTTGTGTCCGACGCTGCCTTTGTGTCAACGGCCAAAGACAAGAACTCTGCCCTTGGAAGCGAGACCACGGGCAACATCGCCAGCGATCTTTACATTTGGAGCAATGCTTTTGATGCCAGTGGCTTGACTGGCGCACCCGATATCAAGCTCGCTTCCATCACGCCAAATGGGGTCGCCTCCGGCCTGGTGGATCCAGCCCTGCCCGTGGCGCTCAGTGCCACCGCTGCTTGGTTCTCAAGCACCAGCAATGCCTTGGTCGCTCCGGACGCCAATGGCAGCGTCGATGCCTTTTTCTACACCTTCAACACCGCGACTGTCGAGCGCATCACTGCACCGCGCGCGTCCGAGTTCATCGGTGGCGCTTTCTTGGCAGATATCAACACCAGTGGCAATGCCCTGGCTTTGCTCACAAGCAGCCCAGACCTGGTCGGCGCTTCAGGGGTGCAGCAGCTTGTTTTGTGGGATCAAACCAAAGGCTCGGCCAGTTTGCCATCCAGCAGCACGGGCAAGGTTGCTGATCTGGCCAACGACCTGATCCTGAACACAGCGCTTTCACCAAGTGGCACCACGGCGGCCTACAGCACCGCGGCAGACAACCTCGTTTCGGGCGCCACTGGCGACTATGGTTTGTATGTTTCCAGCACAGTGGCCCAAACGCTGACTGGCAAAGCATACTATTGGAACAAAACCGCTGCGCAAGGCACTCACGCTGCAGGCCATGTCCTGCTGTCCCAAGTGAGTGTGGGCGCAGCCGAGCAAGTTGTGAGTACAGACGCATTCGGCCAGTACAGCCTGCCTCTTGCGAGTACCGATTTGACCAACATCAGCGCCGCACGCCTCACCACCGATACGGCGATGAAGGCCAGCATCAAGGACGCCATCAACCTCAGCGATGTGCTCGACTGCCTCAAGCTTTACCTCGGCAAAACGGTCAGCAGTCCTTCGCCCTACAAACTCGTCGCGGCTGATTTGGATGGCAATGGCAAAGTTGATTTGACCGATGTCTTGAACCTGCTGAAGAACTACCTGGGCAAAACAACCACGGCCACACCCCAATGGGTTTTCATAAACGAGGTGGCCAACCTGTCAGCCGTGAACAAATCTGCCACCACGTTGCCTGCTTTGCAGCACGATCCCACAGTCGGAGGGGAACTGAACATGGTTGCCGTCTTGCGTGGCGATGTCAATGGCAGCTGGAAACCCTCTGTCAGCGAAGATTACAACTGCTTGCCCGACAGTTACTTTACAGACACCAGTGTGGGATTGGTTGCACAGCATCCATCTGAATTAACACTTGGCCAGTTCGGGTTTTTCTGACTCAAGTTATTGAGTCAGAACACGGCATCCCCAAGGGTCTGCCTTACCTCACCGGGTTTGTGATTCACTGCGAGATCGTCGAAGAGGCTTTGGCGGAATAGCTCAATGAAGCCCACCACCAGCCACCAACTCTCGCACAGCTGAATCCGGCATGCCCGCACCTTTGGATAGTGGCCCACATGGCACGCCTGCCAACTTCAGCGATAGGGCCAAGGGATCAACAAGCGTACCCCGGTCACGGAATGCCTCGCCGAGAAATGAGAACTCCTTCAACATGCCGACCAAACTGCGGTTTGCGGTCTTGGCGTAGACCACTTCACCCATGCCATCCATCTCGGCTTGAATGAAGTCGGCAGGCAGATCCAACGCCTGCAGTACCTCTTTCAGGGCAGCAGGGAATCTCTTCGCCAGTGTGGCAGCGGGGGCCAGCGGCATCACCACAGGCAACAGCGTGCGCTCATTGACCAACAGCGCCATTTGAGGCTTCCAAAACAATGCCGTGGCGTACCAGTTTCCCAATCTCGTGGTGGGTGTGCATGGCGCCACAATCTCCGGATGAATTCGGTCGAGCAACTTCTTGGTGCAATGAAGCGTGAACATGGTGACGCTCAGGGCTGATGACCAAGCGGCGCCAGCTCGTAACTGGTACTGCGACCGCTGGCAGCGGACTTCGTGAGCACACCGCGCTCCACCAGTTCGGTGATATCGCGCAGCGCCGTGTCCTGTGAGCACTTTCCGATGGCCGCCCACTTGCTGCTGGTGAGTTTGCCGTCGAAGCCATCGAGCAATTTGTTGAGCAGTTTGATCTGCCGATCATTCATCGGCATGCCCGCCCAGTGTTGCCAGAACCGTGCCTTGGCCAACACCTGCGCCAGCGTTTCTTCGGCGCCTTGAACGGCCCGCAGCAGGCAGGCCAGAAACCATTCCAGCCATTCGGTGACATCCATGTCGCCTTTTTGCGCGGCTTCAAGGTGGTCGTAGTAGTCGTTTCGCTCGCGTTGGATCTGGCCCGACAGGCTGTAGTAACGCTGCGTCGACTGCTCGGCGCGCGCCAGCGCCATGTCACCTACTGCCCTTGCGATGCGGCCATTGCCGTCTTCAAAGGGATGGATGGTCACGAACCAGAGATGCGCCAGACCCGCTTTGATCACCGGGTCGTCGTGTTGGTCCACATTGAACCAGTTGAGGAAGTCCATCATTTCGGCATCCAGCAGTTGGGCTGGCGGTGCCTCGTAATGAACCTTCTGTCGATGAATGGGGCCTGAAACCACCTGCATGGGGCCTTGCGCATCGTCGCGCCACTGTCCAACACGAATCTTGGTCAGACTGCTGTAGCCGGTGGGGAACAGCGCGGCGTGCCAACCGAACAAGCGCTCCTGTGTCAGCAGTTCGTGGTGCCGTTGGGTCGCATCGAGCACCATGTCCACCACGCCGTCCACCTGACGGTCTGCGGGTGCCAGTGCACCGGTGTCAACGCCCAATCTACGAGCGATCGACGAGCGGACCGAGTCGGGGTTGAGCTTCTCGCCTTCGATCTCACTGGTCTTGAGCACGTCCTCGGTCAGGACACGCAGCGTCGCCTGGTCACGCAAATCAAGCCCCAGGTCGTGCATGCGCCCCAACAGATGACCTTGCGCCCGATGCACCTGGGCAAGCAGCGGCGCCAGCCGCTGGCGGTCATAGACCCAGTGCGGCCAGTCGCTTTGCTGCCAGATGTAGCGCTTATCTTCGCTTTTCATGCGGTGATTGTGGCCCGCATTCGCCGCGCCGTCAAGACAATCACCGCATTTATTGCGTTCTTAACGAGATAGATTCACCGCATCTACGGTCGGAAGATGGCCTGTTTGACGAACCCGCAGGGCTTCGAAAGTCCGGCGCAAGGCGTAACTTCGAACGACCGATACGGCTGTGAAGATTGAGCCGATGAGGAGGTTTTCCGTGATTGACACGGCGATACCAAACAACGGGAACACCGCTATCTGCGTGGCCACCGCCACGCCATACCCGACCAGCACATTGGCCAGCGACTCCACCAGGGACATCAGACGCGACTGTTTCATGCGTGGGCCTCCTCCGAATCTGCAGGGGTCGCCATGCCCGCCGCTGCCGCCAGGTCATTGAACTTGACCGCATCGGCTTCCCGGTAGGCCTCCTGCCCAGTCCAATCCTGCCAGCGTCGCACGATCACGTCCACGTACTTGGGATCGAGCTCGATCAGCCAGCCGATGCGGCCAGTTTTCTCTGCCGCGATCATGGTGGTGCCGGAACCACCGAAGGGATCGAGCACGATGTCGCCGGGTCGACTGGAATTGCGGATGGCCCGCTCGACCAGCTCCACCGGCTTCATGGTCGGATGCAGATCGTTCTTCTGCGGCTTCTTGATGTTCCAGACATCGCCCTGGTCACGGTCACCGCACCAGTGGCGGTTTTGCCCCTCGGGCCAACCGTAGAGAATGGGCTCGTACTGGCGCTGGTAGTCCGCCCGGCCGAGCGTGAAGGTGTTCTTCGCCCAGATGATGAAGGTCGACCACTTGCCACCGGCAGCACGGAAGGCCTGCTGCAGCGTATCCAACTCGCTCGAGGACATGGCGATCGCCCCGGCGCAGCGTTCCAGCATCGGGGTCAGGGCGGCCAGAAGGAAATCGTAGAAGCCATCGCCCAGGTTGTCGTTCAAGATCGGGCGGTCCTTGCCGCGCATCTTGTCCTTGGCGCTGTTGGCGTAGTCCACGTTGTACGGCGGATCGGTGAACACCATGTCGGCCTGGGCATCGGCCATCAGGGCCTCATAGCTTGCCGGGTCGGTGGCATCGCCACACAGCAGGCGATGGTTGCCCAACTCCCAGACATCCCCCGGTCGGGAGATCGGCGTGACCGGCACCTCGGGCACCGCGTCCTCGTCCGTGTTGCCCTCGACCGTGGTCTCCTCACCGGCCATGATCTCAGCCAGGGCGTCCGCGTCGAAGCCCGTGATGTCCAGATTGAAGCCATCCTCTTGCAACGACTGCAATTCGATGCGCAGCATGGCATCGTCCCAGCCGGCATTCTCGGCAATCCGGTTGTCCGCAATGATCAGCGCCCGGCGCTGGGTAGGGGTCAAGTGATCGAGGACGACCACGGGCACCGTTTCCAAGCCCAGCTTCTGGGCGGCGGCCAAGCGACCGTGCCCTGCGACGATCACGCCGTCGGAACCGGCCAGGATCGGGTTGGTGAAACCGAACTCGACGATGGAGGCCGCGATCTGCGTCACCTGCTCCTCAGAGTGGGTGCGGGCATTGCGGGCGTACGGCACCAGTTTTTCTGTAGGCCAGCGCTCAATGTGGGTGGAGAGCCAGGGTTCAGACATGGACCAACCCCGGCTCGTAGACCGTCTTGCCCTGCGCCAACTTGGCCGTCAGCAATTGGGTGCGCTCGCTCGGCAAGGCCACCGCCAGATGCGCCCAGCGCCCGAACTCGTGAATGATCTGCACGCAGGGCAATTTCATCTGCTGAGCGGCTTGGCAGACGGCCAGCGGCGTTAGCCCCGGCACGATGAGGTCAGCGGCGCGCCCTTGCATGTGGTGACTGGTCTTGCTGCCACCTACGGCGCGGTTGAGTTCCGGCGAACGGTACCCAGACGTGATGACCACCGGGCGAGCGAGCTTGATGCGCAACGGCTGCAGCACCAGCTGACACAGCCGACGCAGGTTCTCGATGACCTCGGGTGTTGGCTCGTTGGTGATGCCACGGCGCGCGGCAGTCTCCGAGACCAGAAACTCGGCCAGTTCGAAATGTTCAGACAGTTGCATGGTTCTCTCGTCGCTGGGCAGCGACGACCTCAAAGGGCTCACCGGTGGCGGCCAGGGTGACCGGCACACCGGGGAAGTTCTGTTGGAAACGGATCAGCGCCACATCGACGTACTCGGGCGCGATCTCGACAGCCCGGCCGATGCGCCCGGTACGCTGCGCGGCCATCAGCGTGGTGCCGCTGCCACTAAAGGGTTCGAAGACGATCTCGCCTTCCTGCGTGTAGGCATCGATCACCTCCACTGGCAGCGTCACGGGAAACACGGCCGGGTGATCAATGTCCTGGCCGATTTTTCCTTTGTGTCGCATGACCCGGATCACCGAGTCGGGGATGCGGTGGTCCTGGGTCGGCTGACCGGCAGCGGTCCAGCCGTTGACCTGACCGTCCTTGCCGCGCATGGCGGTAGACGATCCATCGGCGCGCAGGTGGGTTTCCTGGCCAGCGAACTTGCAGGGCACCGTCTTGTTGGGTTTACGGGTCTGACGGTTGAAGTGGAAGATGAATTCGAAGCTGGGGGCCAGGCGTCCTTGCCAGTCCCCCGGCATTCCCGGCCCCTGGTCCCAGACGTACCAGGCAAAGCGCCGCCAGCCTTGGCTGCGCATCCAGACAAGCCACTGGTCCCAGTACGGGATGAACTCGTTGTCGCGGTGGATCAGGCCGAGGTTGACCAGCACCTGGCCATCGGCCGTCATGGGCAGTTGGGCGAACACACCGCGCATCAGGCCGTCCCAGTCGGCAATGCCACCGGAGGTGTAGTCGCGCTGGTTGCCGTAGGGTGGCGAGGTGAAGCACAGGCTCGCCTGCTCGCCCTGCATCAGGGTGGCGATGGCGGCCGGATCGGAAGCGTTGCCGCAGATCAGGCGGTGCGAGCCCAGCTGCCAAACATCACCAAGGCGGCTGATCGGCTGCTTGGGGGGCTCCGGGACCTCATCGCCTGCTTCCGGATCCGCCTCCTGCTCTGAAGCTTGCGCATCACCGTCACCAAGATCAGCCAGCATCTTGGCCAGTTCGTCATCCTCGAACCCGGTAAGCAGCAGGTCGTAGCCTGCCTCGGACAGCTCCACCAGTTCCAGCGCCAGCAGTTCATCGTCCCATCCGGCATCCAGGGCCAGACGGTTGTCGGCAATCACGTAAGCGCGTTTCTGCGCCGGGCTCAGATGGCCAAGCTCGATCACCGGCACTTCGGCCAGTTCCAACTTGCGCGCCGCCGCCAGGCGACCATGGCCGGCAATGATCCCGTTGTCGCCATCGACCAAGATGGGCTGGGTCCAGCCGAACTCCACGATGCTGGCCGAGATCTTGGCAATCTGGGCCGGCGAATGCGTGCGCGGATTGCGCGCGTAGGGCAGCAGCGCATCGATCGGTCGGTATTCGATCTGCAGGTTTGGCGTCATGGAATTGAAAAACCCGCCGAGCGTTGCCGCCGGGCGGGTTGGAAATATTCAGGGGGTGGTAACTGTCAGGGGTGGTGGTAACCACAGGCCGGTAACCTGGCTGGGTGGTAACCTCATTTCAAGGGCAGACGCTATCGAAATCTCGCGCTGTTGCCCCCCGCATAGCGGAGGCGACCGGAAGGACCCATCAAATATGCGTCGGATGTGTCAGATGCGTCAGAGATTCATGGCCGTCAGCGTCTTGCGCTTCTTTCCTGACGATAGCTGAAAATGTACCCCGAAATGGGGCTTCATGCTACATGGGCAGTTTTGGAAAACACCCTCATTCACAGGCAATTGGCAGTACCCATACCCAACTTCATCTAACTTGCCGCAACTTGCCTCACCAGACAGGATTCAGAGTTTCTCTTTTCCTGCTGGCTTGCCAAAGCCGAACTCCTCATGGAGGTTATCGGACTCGGCACCCAATGATCTGATTTCGCGCATGATGCGATCCGTCTCGGTCATGTCGGCAATGAATTCACTGCAAGCCGGACAAAAATCTGCGGTCACAGCTGGAATGACGATCGATTCGCCGTTGCAGGTGTGTGTGATGTCACGGGTATCGTGGATCAAATCGGCTGCGCCGCAAACTGGGCATTTCATGTCATTTTTTGGTGACTCGCGGATTTATCCGAGAGTAGCTACCAACTCGATTTTTGGCGCCACAGCGCGCACCACCTTCTGGATGCCATGCCCAGGATTGGCCTCGCGGTTTGAAACGATCAAACCCAGCTTTTCGAGGAGTCCAATATCCTTGGTAATGGTCGAGCGATTTCGCCGCAGTCGCGAAGATAGTTGGCTGATGGTTTGGGGTTCGTGCATCACTTCAAGCATCAGTTTGCAGCGGGCTTCCGACAAAACGGCAAACATCCGTTGTGGGTCTTCAAACGACAGCGTGACGCGACCGTCAAAGGGCTTGCCCTGATCTGCGCGACGTGCCGCATCCTTGGCGCGAGCAAAAAAGCCATTCACGTCTCCTGTGCATGCAGCCACCTTTTTCATAGCGTCATGCAACGATCCGAAAGTCGGTTCCTTTTGCGATGGGCCTCACATGCCTGTTCTCTCGCCTCATCTCGACAAAACCGTAGTTCGACATTGTTTTCAGCGTGCGCGAAAGGTTGCCTGGCTTGCGTCCAGTGATATCAGCCAAGGAGGAGATGGACTGTGGCTTGGCCTCCTGAATCACCTTCAACAGGGCTCGGTTGTCATCGCTGAGGACCTCCGCCAAGGAACGCATTGAGGTGAACCATATTTTGGGCTCAGTCGCCTTGGGCTTGTAGTGACCACGAGCGATGGCCAGCACGCGCTCGCGAATTTTCTCCTGCGGCATGATTCCAACAACGATCGTCTTCATGGTTTCCTAATCTCCTCTAACACGCGGTCTACTTCGTTGAAGAAGTCCGACAAAAGCTGGTGTGCGTCTTTGAACTCGTAGGGCACGCCCTTGTCGCTGACATGCCGATGCTTGTGGTCGTACGGCAAACGTGTTCCTGCATATTTGAATTTCTTGGGTGGCTTTACCGCATGGGCATTGTCATAACCAAGAATTCGTTTGCCATAGGGCTCATGCAATGTCAGCGAATAGCGAATCCCGTGCGGAATGTCCGTCGACGCATCAACAACCCATGCCTCGATCTTGATCCAATACCCACCCCCTTGATCGATGATCTGATCATGGAGGTCGATAAGGGTGGATATTCCGTGGTCTTCACGCATGCCGTAGTGTATCAGCGGTTGATAAACCATTCAACCGCCAAGCCACCAACTCCATGAGCCTGCGCCAACGCCGCGCTGCCGTGTTGCGGTCGCAGGCAAACCGCCTACCGATCTGCTGCCACTCATAGCGGTTGGCCCGCATCCAGACCAGATGCCGCTGCTCCACTTCCAGCCACTGCACCCAACGCATGGTCTCAAGCATCCGCTCCACGGCTTGGGGGCTGGGCGGCAATGGTCGGTACAGCCGCTCGGGGTCAGGATAGCGCTCGGGCACCTGCGTGGCCAGCGTCATCCAGGGGTTGAAGTACCCACCCGGGCGGACCCGGGGCAGCTTGTGTGCAGTCTCGGCGGCCTCGGCAAAGCGGGCTGCCACGTCATCAACCGTCCATTCGGTTCGGGTCTCAGTCATGGCGCTTGCCTCCATCCCCGTAGAGGCGTTCACCCAGGCGACGGACGAACTGCTTTTCCACCCAGTCCAGTCGGTCGTGGTGCTCAGAAACCACCAGGATGTGGTCATTGCGCCAGCCCTCGCGTTTGACGGCATCCAGATCCGGGGTGGTCGGCTGCAGATTGCCCAAGGGGCAACGGTAGCGGTATTGCGGCACTTTCATGTCACACCCCCTCTGCGGCTATCTCACGGGCCAGGTAAAGCAAAGCGATCGCATCGGCCTCGTTGTCGTCTGCTGGGCTATGGCCACGTGCACGCACGGATGTGACCATTTCATCCTTGCCGGCGTTGCCTTTACCGGTGGCGTGCTTCTTGATCGTGCCGACCGGGATGCCCTGGTAAGGGATCTGGTGGTGCTCGCACCAGGGAGTTAGCTGGCCCATGAAACCGCCATAGGCGTGTGCAGCGTCGACACCGACGTGACGGCGGACCTCTTCGAAGACGACTTGGTCAATGCCGTCGTTGCACTGCTTGATGTCGATGAGCCAGCGCTTGAACCGCAGGAAGCGCATGCCGCCGCCTTCGAAGCGTTGGGGCTTGAAGGATTGGCTGCCACTGGTGAGTCTGCCGTCGCAGCTGGCCAGTGCCCAGCCAGTTTGGGTGCCCAGATCGAGGGCGAGGATAGTCGTGTTCATGTTGTCAGTCCTTGTTTTTTGTTCGGTCTGACGGATCGGACAGGTTTTGACGTAACTTGCGTATTCCACGCCCAACTGGACATCGATTCCACGAGGATCTGGACAGTGATTCCATGAGGATCTGGACAGCGATTCCACGACAACCTGGACACCTACTAGAGAGGGGTTTGGCTGATCGTTGATTGATCGCGCAGCGTGCGGATAACCGTGGCACCCTCGGCGCCTTTTTGCCGAGGACCACATGGCCAAGAGGTTATCCATGCGCAAGATTGCAGAAGTTTTGCGGCTGCACCACGAATGCTCAAGCAGCCATCATCGACAAGGCCCTGTGGGACAAGGTCCATGAAGTTCTCCAAAGGGATGGCCACGACCGCTCTACAGAAACCAAGGCACGTTCGCGCACGGGACGCATTGCTGCGTGGCCTGCTTTACGCACCAACAGGCGAACGGATGTATCCAACATACGCAAGAAAGAACGATCAGAAGTACCGCTATTACTTTTCCAAGTCAGAGGCAAAGTTCGGCGCCCCTGGAAAGTGCTACTCGCGCCTTCCCGCACTGGAAATCGAAGGTGCAGTTGAGGCCCAGATCCGCACGATCTTGAGCAGCCCGGAATCTATTGAATCAGTCGTGAGGTACATCACGCAAAGTGGCGAACAAATTGACGAAGCCACGGCGGTCGTGGCCATGAGGCAGCTCCACAAGGTGTGGGATCAATTGTTCGCTGTCGAGCGCCACCGGATTGCCAACTTGATGATCGAGCGCGTCGATATCGTCCACATCGGAGAGATGCAAGGCATCAAGGTGAAGTGGCGGGAGCTGGGCTGGAACGCCCTGATCGAAGAATTCACACCCAACAGCATTGGTGCTGAACTGGTGGAGGCGGAGGCCTGATGGAAAAGAAGCTGGAAACCTTCCTGCCCTTGCAGTTCCGCCGCCGTGGCGTGCAACGCGTGATCGTCGACGACCGGTACGTGCATGACGTGAAGTTGCTGGAGGGTGTTGCTCGCGCTTTTTACTGGCAGCACCTCTTGGACACTGGCGTGATGAAGAGCGGCTCGGACATAGCCCGGGCGGAAGGCTTGCATCCCTCGGTACCCAACGAATTGATGCGACTGACGCTGCTCGCACCCGACATCATTGAAAAGCTGATGATGGGCAGCCAGCCACGTCGAATGAATTTGATCTGGTTTCGGAGCAACTCGCTACCGGTCGATTGGTCAGCGCAGAGGAAGATCGTTCAGCGCTTTGAGGAAGACGCATGAGCAGAAGGCACCGTGGCCAGGTCAAAGGAGATCCGGTCACCTACCAATTGCCAGGACCTGCCGGTGGCGTGCAACTGGAAACCTTTGTTCCCTGGACCTTGGTGAAACGGGGCATGAAAAAGCAGGTGATCACGCCAATAGATGCACCCCAGGCATTTCTGGCGGAAGCCAACCGCGCCCGCGAAATGAAGATCACGGCGCAGGACACTGCGCTCATGCGGGCACTTGGTTTGGCCCATCATTGGCAGCGCCTGCTGGATGAACGTCGGGCACGCTCCGTGGCTCAGATCGCCGAGGCTGAAGGCGTGGATGTGACGCACATTCGGCGGTTGATGCGATTGACACTGCTGGCGCCACAGGTCTTGGAGCAAATGACGAGGTCATCCGACATCGTTCTAGAGAAAGTGATGCGCCGGCCTTGCCCCAACGGCTGGGGCGATCAGTTGCAGGTATTGGCTTCGTCCAAATAATCCTGCTCGGGCAATTTCAAATTGTTTGGAGCAATCTGGGCACGGAACCACCCCGAGCGGGAATATTTCACCGAAACAGGTTGTCGCCCACTGAATCTCAGTCGTACCCCATCTTCAGCTCTTGCGCCTGAGCCGCGAGTTCGTCGAGTGCCTGCAGGCGTTGAGGATCAATCCTTTGCCTCTGCTCATAAGCTTCGACACGCTGTTTCAGCGCCAACAGGTGCCGATCTTGGGTTTCATCCGTGACGTTTGCAGTCAACGTGCGAATCATCTCCAGTACATGCGTGTATTCGGCATCCGAGCGAATTGGCATGACATCTTCAGTGCGATAAATCTCAGCAGTTTTCATGGCTCACTGATGTTGTGAGTGTTCAAGTCACCGGCTTCGACCACAGGCCGGGTTCGACCATGGCGTTCGACTCGATGTACCAATTTTCCATCTCGTCATAACGGTACGAAACCGGATTGGGGTTGGCATAGGCCGCCTCGGTGGTAAGAAACCGTTGGATAAACGCGTTGACGACCTCGATGGTCAAGTAAGGCACATCGAGCGTGACATGCAGTCCGATTCCGAATCGGTAGTCATGATGCAGCGTCCAGCCTTCGTGGACTTCGATCGCCCCTTCATTTGCGATGCTCGGGATTTGACGCTCAATCCACTCCCTCCGTGACAACCCATCTAAAGCAGCGAAGCGTTCTTCTTCAGGGGGTGATATCGCCCACAAGCCGGAGATCGGATCCTTGACGGCATGGTCAAACAGACTGCGTTCGCTGGGGGGCAACAGCGCATAGGATTGCTCATAGGCCAACTCCCGAACCTGCTCCTTGTATGCATTGCGTGTGGTGTCGATCACACAGTTGTAAAACACCGGCGGTTTGCTGCCTAGGAAGAAGCAGTCGATCCACCCGTTTTTGCCGTGCAGGTAGTCATCGGTTGAGAAAAGCCCGCCAAGAACTCCGGCATGGCGGCGAATTTCGTTTTTGACGGAAATGAACGCCGCCTTGCGCCGCTCTCGAGACTGAGAGCCAAAGGGAAGTCGGCGGGATTTGAAGTGCATCGCTGTCAATTGGACTGGGCTGAATTGATCGCTCGCACGCAGACCTGGTCGCAGTCCGATAAGGTGCGCCCCGAGCCGCTGCCTTGCGCTTCGCTGGCATGATGCAGCAGCCATCGCGTCGACGCTGGCTTTCCGCAGCCGAGCTTCTCAAGGCGTTGGGTCGCTTTCAGCGCCTGGGGCACCAAAATGTTCATTTACCGGCGGCCCAAACAGGTTGCCTAGAAAACAAATCCGCCAAGCCAGGGTTGTCAGACTCCGGGCGATCCAGCATGGCCAGAAGGGCTTGATATTGGCTGCCAGAGACCATGAACAGGCGCTGATTGAGCAAAGTCTGTTCCGCGGCTTGGTAGGCGGCATCGAGAATGAAATCGGTCAGCGACTTGTGGGCCACTTCGGCTGCACGGCGCACTAGGGTCTCCTGCTCTGGGGTCGCACGCAGGCCGAGGCGTACGGAACGGCTGCTTGCAGTGGCGCTAGTCATGGAAGAACTCCGGTAAAAAAGCAGCCGACGCATAACTGTCAAGTGACACGCCCCCTGGCCGAAACCGATCCTCTGGTTACCAATGTCACTGGTGAACTTCGAAAATTTGTAACGTTGCATGGGTCACTTCATGGGACGCAATCGATGACTTACTGGCAGTCAGCGACCCAGTTCTCCAGTTCGAGCGCTGGTACCCGCTCGAATTCCGCAACGTTGTTGGTCACCAGTACCAAGCCTTCGCTCCTGGCGTGAGCTGCAATGTGTAGGTCATTTACCCCGATGGATTGACCGATTTTTTCAAGCGCTGCGCGGATGGCGCCATAGTGCTGGGCGGCCTTCATGCCGTAGGTCAGCACTTCCAAGCGGCTACAAAAGTCCTCGATGGCCGCCAAGTTCTCATTCACACGCTGACTTTTCTCCGCGCCGTGCATCA
>Ga0214917_10001471_pt1 | contig 30058 bp, 24 predicted proteins | sample LL_1208_BB_MetaG_FD_177983 | JGI IMG/M metagenome (GOLD analysis project Ga0214917, IMG submission 177983) | Freshwater microbial communities from Lake Lanier, Atlanta, Georgia, United States - LL_1208_BB | ecosystem: Environmental > Aquatic > Freshwater > Lake | place: USA: Georgia | collected... | reverse complement strand
AAAGTTGGAAGGCCCCTTCTTTTTTCCGATCGATCAATCAGGTCGTCATGGACCAACACGAAGGCATGCAGCAGTTCAAGGGAAAGAGCCGCTTGAATCAAGGTCCTGTCGGACAAATCCTTGACCCCCCCCAAGGCGCGGTAGGTGAGAAGAAAAAGCAAGGGACGTATGCGCTTTCCTTTTCTTCCGACAAATTCGCACATGTCGAAAAAAATCGGCTCAAAGAGATCCCCGTATTCATATCTCTCCTTTTGCCGGTGGAAGAAGGCCTGTAGCTCCTGCTCCAAAAGCCCGGGCAGCCGCTCCATTTCTTGGGAAAGACGGGACGAGTTCACAGGAAATCCTACGGGAGAAAGAAGGGGAAAGGCGAACCAGAAAAACAGGGGTTATTCAGATGGTGTATTCGCTGCCTTGAGGCCGTTCGGACTTGGGCATGATTTTCAGTGCCGCATGTTCCGCAAAAACCAGATGATGAGGGGGTACGCTTTTCGTCAGAAAAACCCCTCCCCCGATGGTGCTCCCCTCTCCTACCACCGTTTCCCCTCCCAGAATGGTCGCCCCCGGATAGATCGTGACGCGATCTTCAATCGTGGGATGGCGCTTGCGGCCCCGCAGGGATTGCGCTCCTGTGACCGAACGGGCTCCCAGGGTCACCCCGTGGTAAATCCGGACTTCTTTTCCGATTTCCGTGGTTTCCCCAATGACAATGCCGGTTCCATGATCAATGAAAAATGAGGGCCCAATCACGGCTCCCGGATGAATATCGATTCCAGTTCGGCTATGGGCCCATTCCGTCATCATTCGGGGAAAAAGAGGCACTCCCAAAAGATGGAGTTCATGGGCCATTCTCTGGACGGCAATCGCCTCGACGCCCGGGTAAGCCAGAAGGATTTCCTCCACGTTTCGGGCCGCCGGATCACCGGTCATGACCGCCTCGACATCGGTCTTTAAAATTGCCCGGACTGCCGGCAACCTGTGTAAAAAGGCCAGAACCTTGGCCTCCGCCGACTCTCCGGCCTTCGGTAGACTTTTCCCGATTTCCCGGATCAATGCCTTTTCAAGCGACCCCAGAAGATCGGTGATGGCCGGTCCCAGTTCTTTTCCCTCAAGATGATCACCATCATAAAATCCTGGAAAAAGCAGATGCAGAAGATCTTCTGTAATCGCCGCCACAGCCGCCTTGGAGGGCAATTGCGCACCCCCCAAATGATTGATGGCCGCTAATTCCGCATAGGAACGGATCATTTCGGAGGCCAATGGATGGTGCTTGCTCAAGAACTCATGGTAAGGGAAACCCGCCGTTCGGGCAACTTGGGTGACGAGCGTTTTTGTTGGGCGGGAAAGCGTTCCGATGGCTCAATGGTGGGGTGCCCACCGAAGTTTTCACCCCCGAATCCCTCCCCCCTCTCCAATCCGGAAAGATTCGTTACGGCGTCATCGGGTCCCCGATTGCCCACTCCCTCTCCCCCGCCATGCAAATGGCGGGATTTCAGGCCGCAGGATTGGACGCCGAGTACTTCCGCGTCGAAATCCCCAAGGATGATCTCGCCAAGGCAATCCCGCGTCTGCTCGAAGCAGGATTTCAAGGATGGAACTGCACCTTGCCTCATAAGACGGAGATGTTCCGGATCGCCACCCAAAAAGACCCTTCCGCGATCGAAGCCCAATCGGTCAACACCATCCGGGTGGAAGGCCGTCAATTGCATGGATTCAGCACGGATGCGGGAGGCTGGGAGGCGGCCATTCAGGAAACATGGGCCGTGCCATTGAACCATCTTCGCATTCTTATTCTCGGTTGCGGAGGCGTCGGCCAATCCATCGCGCGCCACATGGCCCGGGGCGGTTATGGTTCTTTGATCCTCATGAACCGGGATCCCAAGAGGGCCGAGCAATTGAATCTCGAATTAAAACCGATTGTGGACGGTCGCTTCCCTCTTTCTTTTCTGCCCTGGACCGATACCAATCTGGAAATCACCTTAAACAAAACCGACCTGATCGTCCAAGCTACCAGCCTCGGTCTACGGGAGACGGATCCCTTGCCCATTCCGGCTCATTTCCTCGATGCCAAGTTGAAGGTCTATGACACAATTTACCGCAAAGGATACACTCCATTGATCCGTGCCGCTCGGGAACGCGGTTGTTCCGCCGAAGACGGTCTGGCCATGCTCCTCCACCAAGGGATTTTATCGTGGGAAATATGGACAGGTAAAAAAGCGCCGAAGGCGGCCATGCGCCAAGCCCTTTGGCAGGCCGCTGACAGGGAAAAATGATTCAGCCTCTTTTTTTTGGGTTCATGGTTTTTGTGTTCGGCGCCTGTCTGGGCTCCTTCCTGAACGTCTGCATTCTTCGCATTCCGCTCGGACAATCCATCGTACGCCCCCCATCCCGTTGCTCGGCCTGCGGATTGAAATTACCCGGGTATTTTAATCTGCCTGTCTTGGGATACTTTCTATTGCATGGAAAAGCCCGTTGTTGTGGCGCCCGTCTGGATCTCCGTGATCCGCTCGTCGAGGCAGGAACCGCGGTTTTTTGCACGGCTCTTTGGTTTATTTACCCGCCGCAACTTTTTTTTGTCTATATCTTGCTCGTTGCAGGACTGATCGTTGCCTCGGGAATCGACCTCGATTATCTCGTCATCCCGGATGCCCTGACCATCGGCGGGGTGGTGGCTGGAATCTGCCTCAGTTATTTGATCCCGGAACTCCAAGGCCGGGAGGATCGGGTCGACGCCATGATTTTCTCCTCCCTGTCAGCCGCCTTGGCGGGCGGACTTCTTTGGTTGGTGGCCCGGACGGCTTCCTGGCTTCTTCAAAAGGAAGCCATGGGGATTGGGGATGCCAAACTTCTTGCCGCTTTGGGGGCTTTTCTCGGTTGGCCAAGTTTACCCTTTATTTTGGCAGTTTCCTCCATGCTCGGGACGGCGGTTGGGATCGGCATTCTTTTGCCCAGAAAAAGAAAACTTGGAGTCAAAGTGCCCTATGGTCCCTACTTGGCATTGGCTGCCGTCCTTTGGTTATTGGGCGGACACCAGATCATGATGAAATATCTTCTCAATAATCCCCTCTTTCCTGTTCGATAGAGCTAACCATCAGACGCTTGCAATTACATTGATCTGGCCATTCTTGTCGACAACCCCCTTGGGCAAGGTTCGACAATTCCTCCCTTTTTCCCGCTTATAGTGGGATGCAAAAGGGGAGAACTGCCATTCAACGACTTGGGGTATTTTCCCTTTTTCTTTTCTGCTCCCACCCCGTTTTTTCCGGTTCTATGGCCAATGTTGCCATCCAAGAGGATGGCTCGTTCATCGTTCGAGATGCCCAAGGGGGAATCGCTGAATTTGTGAAACAAGGCACCCCTCGACAATCCATCCAGCTCAACGGACAAAGTTGTAATGTGAGTTTTGGATTTAATTCCGCCGGAAAAAAAACCATTCTCGTAAGCCTGCCTGCAAGCGCTTCGTCCCCTGTAAACTTTCATCTGGAGGATTCCAACGTCACCCTACCTCCAAAGTCAGGCCTTCGGATCACACTCTCCGATTCCAATCGGGTGGATCGGATGGATGGAAACCCCTCAGGGATGGTCATTTTCGAAAAGACTCCGTCGCCCGCTAATCTCCCAATCCCCCAGCCTCCGACGCAAACCTCGCCCGTGCCCACGCCTGTGGAGAGCGCACCCTCCGCTGCTGCCCAAACGGAGGTCCCTCCTTTAAATCCTCCAACTGCTGAATCCAGCAGTTCGCTGATGTCTCCCGAAACCAATCCGGTCGAAATGGAAATTGGCTGGCCCGGAAAATTACTCGAACACCCCATCTCAACCAGCCAGATGGAGGAGGACATGTTTTATGCTCGGACGGAACTCGGCGCCCGTTTCGTGAGCCCGATGAACCTCGTCAATGTCGTCGGACCGGGAGGCCCCTCGAATCCAATCATTGAAAAGAAAATTGCCTTTAGCACCGGCTATCGTCAGGACTTTGACATCGGAGTCTGGCTCACCCCTTGGTTCGGTCTTAGCGTGGAAACAGGCTTCGCCGTTAATGCGATCCGGGGAAATACCCAAAATATGACCGTCTCGAGTAGCACCTACTGGAGCGTTCCGATTCTGGCCCAACTCTGCTTCCAATACCCCAACTCAACCGGCTTTATCCCTTATCTGAATTTGGGGTTTGGGGGGGGATGGAACTACTTCAACATCGGGAGCATCACCTACCCCGGAGCCATTACATTATCCGGTTCCGGCAACGACATGGACAATGCCTATCAAATCACCGCCGGATGCCGTTACCGCCTCTATGAACAGTTGAGTCTGACTTTGGCTTACAAGTTTTACGGCACAAGCCAACCCACCGTGGACATGGGAGACAACCAACAGATCACGTTCGGTTCTCCTGTGACCAATACGGTCGAATTGGGCGCCAACTTCGCGTTTTAAATTATTTGCGGAGCGATCCGTTCTGCGCACGATCCCGCAGATAGTGATCCGCCAACACCAGGAGGGTCATTGCCTCCACCATGGGAACCGCCCGGGGCAGAACGCATGGGTCATGCCGTCCACGGGCTTTTAACTCCGCCCGTCGGCCTTTCACATCCACTGTTTTTTGCATCTTGGCAATGGTGGCCACGGGCTTGAAGGCCACCCGAAAGACAATGTCCTCCCCGTTGCTGATTCCGCCCTGTATCCCACCGCTCCGATTGGTCCGCGTCCGCACCTTCTTTCCCTCCAGATAAAATTCGTCATTGTGCTCGGAGCCGCGCATCCGTGCTCCGGCAAATCCCGAACCAATTTCGAACCCCTTGCTGGCCGGCAGACTCATCACAGCCTTGGCAAGATCCGCTTCCAGGCGATCAAAAACAGGTTCTCCCAGGCCCGCCGGACATCCCCTGACTACGCACTCGACTACACCACCTAGGGAATCCCCCTCGGAACGCACCCTTTCGATCAGTTTCACCACCTGTGCCGCCTCCTTCCCATCGGGCCACCGCACAGGATTCGATTCCACCTCCCGCATATCCACACGTCCCGCATCCATCCTGGCCACGACAGCACCCACCTGCCGAACAAAGGTCGTAACCGACAGACGGGGGGCCAGTTGTTGAAACATCATCTTGGCAATCGACCCCCCGATGACTCGACCGATCGTTTCCCGGGCCGAGGTGCGCCCCCCTCCCTGCCAATTCCGGATCCCATACTTTGCCTGATAGGTGTAGTCCGCATGGCTGGGCCGGAACATCGTCTCCATCTCCCGGTAAGCTTCCGGTCGGGCATCCTGATTTTTCACCCATACAGAAATCGGGGTGCCCAAGGTTTTGCCACCGAAAACACCCGAAAGAATTTCACAACGGTCCGCCTCTTTCCGGGGAGTGACAATTTTACTCTGCCCGGGACGGCGCCGATCCAGATCCGGCTGCAGATCCTTTTCCGAAAGAGGAATTTGCGGAGGACAACCATCCACTACCGCACCCACACCGCCTCCGTGGGATTCCCCCCAAGTGGTGACCCGATAAAGGTGGCCAAATGTATTTCCCATACCCCCCATCCTGCCTCAAAACCTCTGTTTTCCCAAGCCTTGGAATTGCCACCGCACTCGCCCAAATCCCCGATCCCTGCCACGATTGGATCGTGAAGAAGAAATGCCACCTCTGGCTTTTGGGTCTCAGCGGATCGGGAAAAAGCACCCTCGGCCCCCTGCTCGCGGACCGCTTGGGTCTTCCTTTCGTGGATACGGATCAACGGATCACCGAGGTAGCCGGATGTTCGATTGCCGAGATTTTTAAAAACGGCGGGGAAGCACGCTTCCGCCAGCTTGAAAACCGGATTGTTTCCGAGGTTTCCAACCTGCAACCGGCCGTTGTTTCATGCGGTGCGGGAGTTGTTCTCGATCCCGTAAATCGGCAAATCATGTCCACCCACGGAATTCGAATCTATCTGCAGGCATCTCCTCCCGTTCTCTCGGAGCGTCTGTCCGGATCCAACGACCGCCCTCTTCTTTCCTCCGGCCCCCTCCTGCCCCAACTTCAGGCCCAATGGGAAAAAAGAAGGAACGGATACGAGGAAAGCGAGTTGACGATCTCCGTGGATGACGGTACCCCCGATCAGATTCTCGGGCGAATTCTTGAAAAACTTTCGGATGCTTGATTGATGGACCAAAGCGTCGCCTTGCGGGAATCCGCCCGCCGCCTGGGCTTTGATGCCCTTGGAATTGCCCCTGCACAGATCCCTCCCGGAGCGGAACATCTTCAGGAATGGCTCTCCCTTTCGTATCAGGGAGAAATGAACTGGATGGCCAAAAACACACGGCAGCGATCGGATCCGTGCCAATACGATCCTCAGGCCCGAAGCATCATCATGGCAGGAGTTTCCAGCCGACAAGTCAACCCTTCCCCGCGTCGTGGCCGGATCGCCGCTTATGCCCAAGGCATGGATTATCATGAAATTCTCCGGTCAAAATTAATGCAACTCGCCGAAGAAACCATTGTCCCTTGGGGCGGTCGGTACCGTATCTGCGTCGACTCCTCCCCGCTGATGGAAAAACCGATTGCTACAATGGCCGGATTAGGATGGCAGGGAAAAAACACTCTTTTGATCCACACGGAGCATGGTCCTTGGCTCATGCTGGGAGGCATTCTCACCGATTTGATCCTTCCACCCACCCCACCCTCCTCGGATCACTGTGGATCCTGCACACGCTGCTTGGACGTCTGCCCAACCCGCGCCTTTCCCCAACCCTATGTCTTGGACGCTCGACGTTGCCTTGCCTATCTCAGCATCGAACATCCAGGCTCCATTCCCGAAGAGTTCCGCCCCCTGATGGGAGATCGCCTATTTGGTTGTGATGAATGCCTCGAGGCCTGCCCCTGGAACCGGCATGCCCAGCAATCCCGGGAAATGAATTTTCAGACCATTCCTCGGCCCGACTTAACTGAAATGCTGAGTTGGGATGATACTATGTTTCGCCGTCAATTTCGTGGAACCCCTATTTTCCGGCTTAAGCGCGGGAGGTGGCTGCGTAATATCTGTGTCGTTCTTGGAAACATCGGAACGAAAAAGGATTTACCCGCTCTGGACAAAAGTTGTGCCGATGCGGATCCTGTCGTCAGGGAACACGCAACCTGGGCAATCAGGCAAATTGAATCCAGGAAAAAAGGGGAACAAAAGGAGCCCCCTTTGGAATTCTAATTCTTTTTGGTCTCCGGCAAGAGCGTCTTGAGTTCCTCAATTTTGGGCTTCTTATTTTCCTCAACGGGAGCCGTGTTCTGCTCGCCGGATAGGTACCCCTTTTCCACCAGGGAATCCGCAAAAGTGGAGTTGGCATCCCCCGGATAAATCCGATAGGCCGAAGCAACAAATTCCATGCCGGCCGGTTTGTCGCCCCGATGAAACGCCTCGGCCGCCTTGGCGAAATAATAAAGGGGGCTGTTGGGGCTGGGTTCCAAGTTGGAAAGAAAATCATCGGATTTGGCCTTGTTCCCACCCAAAAGGTCGCAGAGATAAATTTTATAAATTCCCAAGTCGTTCTTCGGTTGGCTGTTGAGGAAAATCTGAAATTTCTCCCGTGCCTCGCCGTACTTGTTGTTCAGGAAAAGCACCTCCCCAAGGTTGAATTGGGCCATCGGCAAATCCGGTTGCAATTGTAAGGCACTGCGAAAAGACGATTCCGCATTGGCCCAGTCCCGTTTTCGGGTGTAAATCGCCCCGCGCAGATTGGCATTGCTGGCCTGATTCGGTTTCGCCTGATCCGCCAGTTCGAGATACTTCAGGGCTTCGTCCAGATTGTTTCTTGAAAAGGCCTGGGCTGCCTTGACATAGACCACCTTGTACCGCTCCTCCTTATCCTCAGGTAGGCCTTCCGAGGTCTGCCCGGAAACAGATGGACTTGCCTTGTCTCCCTGCTTTTTCCCGCAGGAAACCAAGCCCAAAAATGAAAAAAGCAGAACGGGCCAAAAGAAACGTTTCACAAATGAATGATTTCAGATAACCCACCATATCTCAAATCAAAATAGCAATCTTTTCAAAGCCCGTTTCATCGGCGAACTTTGGGATATATGCACTTTCTAATCACAGGAGGCGCCGGCTTTATCGGCAGCCACCTCGCCCGTCGTCTTATGTCCCAGGGAACGGTCACTATCTTGGACAACCTTTCTTCGGGACGGGAAAACAACCTTGCGGGATTCACTGGCCGATTTCTCAAGGGATCCATCCTCGATTACCGCCTTCTCGATGAGGCGTTCACCGGAATCACGCACGTCTTTCACCTGGCCGCCATGGTCAGCGTCCCCGAATCGGTTGCCCATCCTGCCCGCTGCCACGAAACGAATGTCGAGGGGACCCGAAAGGTTCTCGAGGCAGCGGGTCGCGCCGGCGTGAAGCGCGTCGTTCTCGCCAGTTCCTGCGCCATCTATGGCAATGAGCCAACCATGCCCAAAACCGAATCTCTCCCACCCGCCCCGGCCAGCCCCTACGCAGAATCCAAACTGGCGGGGGAAAAACTCTGCGCGTCTGCCCGGATCCCTGCCGTCTCTCTCCGCTTTTTCAACGTGTACGGACCCCGCCAGGACCCTCACGGTCCGTACGCGGCCGCGGTCCCAAAACTTCTGGAAGCTGCCCTCGCCGGCTCCCCGCTCCCCATCCATGGAGATGGCCAACAAACCCGGGACTTCGTTTTTGTGGAGGATGTTGTTTCCGCTCTCCTGCAAGCCGCCTTCCACCCGGATATGAACGGCATCTATAATGTCGCCTCGGGTGAATCCACCTCGATCCTTCAGCTCGCCCGGGGAATTCTCGATGTCACCCGCTCCGGGTCACCCTTGGAACACCTTCCCGCCCGCCCGGCCGATGTTCGTTTTTCATCCGCTTCGATCGCACGGCTACAGGCCACCGGATGGCGTCCTTCTTTTTCTTTGATCAAAGGGTTAAGTCGGATGGTCGAAAAAAACTGAACTCTTCCACTTTTCGCCCATTCGTTGCATTGTTGTCCCATGTCTGCCCGCATCCTCGACGGAGAATCCTTCGCCGCTCAAATTCACCGCGAAACCGCCACAAGGGCCGCCGCCCTGACCCAGAGGGGAATCATCCCGGGTCTTGTTTTCATCCGGGTGGGGGAAGACCCCGCCTCCCGGGCCTATGTCTCCCGCAAGGAAACCCGCGCCAGGGAAGCGGGCATTTCGAGTCGCACCCTCGTCCTGCCTGAATCAACCTCGCTTCCCGTTCTCCTCAAGGAAATCGATGCCCTGAATGCCGATCCCAAAGTCCACGGCATCCTGATTCAATCGCCCCTTCCTTCAGGCCTCCCCAACGACATCGTTTATTCCCGGGTTCTTCCGAACAAGGACGTCGACGGATTCCACCCCGTCAACTTCGGCAAACTCCTCTTGGGGGACGAATCCGGTTTCCTCCCCTGCACTCCCGCCGGCATCCTGGAAATCCTTCGCCTCGGCGGGATTACCACCCGGGGCAAACATGCCGTTGTGGTGGGACGCGGACAGATTGTGGGTCGTCCCCTCGCCATTTTGCTCGCGCGAAAATCCCCGGGGGCCGATTGCACGGTCACCCTGGCCCACTCCAGCACGCCGGATCTCCCCTCCATCACAAAACAGGCCGATATCCTGATCGGTGCTCTGGGCCGCCCCCTTTTCCTGACGAAAGAACATGTGAAACCGGGAGCGGTCGTCATCGATGTGGGGGTAAACCGAATTCCCGACAGCACCAATCCCCGCGGCTACCGCCTCGTGGGAGATGTCGACCTCCCCTCCGTCCAATCCATCGCCGCAGCCATCACTCCGAATCCGGGGGGAGTCGGTCCCATGACCATCGCACTTCTTCTTTCCAATACCCTCCGGGCCGCCGAGGATGCCAACCGATGAGCCAACCACGCGCCGACGGTCGATCCCCTTCGGATCTGCGCCCCCTCGCCTGCACATGGGATATCGCACCCCAGGCCGTAGGCTCCGTCTTGTTGAAGTGCGGAAAAACCCAGGTGATTTGCACCGCCAGTGTGGATGAAGTCGTCCCCCGGTGGATGAAGGAGCAAAATGTCCCCGGAGGCTGGCTCACAGCCGAGTACTCCATGCTCCCCGCCTCGACCTCAAGCCGAAAACCCAGGGATTCCGCCCGGGGCAAGGTGGACGGACGTTCAACGGAAATCCAAAGACTTTTGGGCCGAAGCCTCCGGGCCGTCACCGATCTTGCCGCCCTCGGGCCCCGCAGCATTTGGATCGATTGCGATGTGCTCTCTGCCGATGGCGGCACCCGCACCACCGCCATCACGGGCGCCTGCCTCGCCCTCCGCCGGGCCATCGAACGCCTGCAACTTTCCGGAAAAATGACCGCGGATCCACTCCGCACTCCGGTCGCCGCGATCAGTGTCGGCTTGCTCCAGCACCAACCCATCCTCGATCTGGATTACCCGGAAGACCGCGATGCCCAGGTCGATATGAATGTGGTCATGACCGGTGCCGGACGGCTCGTCGAAGTCCAGGCCGGAGGAGAAGAGCATGATTTCAGTCATGAAGATTTCCAATCCCTCCTGACTTTGGCCGCACAGGGGCTGCAAAAAGTCTTCGCCTTCCAGGAATCGTCCTGGAAATCCCGCCCACCTGCCCGGCCCCTCTCTGAACAACAAGCCTGATCAGGCTTGTCAAAACTCCCCTAGGCTGGCATTCCGAGAGGCTCCCTTTTTATTTATGCCGACCAAATCCAAGAGCTCCAAAGCGAAAAAACCCTCCTCGAAATCCGTGAAATACGTCTATTCCTTCGGGAACGGAAAAGCGGACGGCAACGGGAAGATGAAAGCCCTCCTGGGCGGTAAGGGGGCCAATTTGGCGGAAATGACCCGGATCCGTCTTCCTGTTCCCCCGGGATTCACGATCAGCACCGAAGTCTGTACTTATTTTTACGACCATAACCGAACCTACCCCCCCGCTCTCGAAAAACAGATCGACGAGGCAATTCGCAAGCTGGAATCGTCGATGGGGAAGAAATTCGGGGACGCCACCAATCCCCTGCTGGTCGCCGTTCGTTCAGGCGCCCGCGACTCGATGCCCGGGATGATGGACACCATCCTCAACCTTGGACTGAATGACCGCACCGTCCGGGCCTTGGCGGAACGCAGCCGCAACGAACGCTTCGCCTATGACTGTTACCGCCGGTTTTTGCAAATGTACGGGGATGTCGTGATGGGGGTACAAAAACGCCCCGGGGAAGATCATGAACCCTTCGAGGTCGTGATCGAAGAACTCAAAAAGGAACTGTTCCCCAACGACCCGCATGTTTCCGACACCAAACTCGATGCCCCCGCTCTCCGTACCCTGACCGACCGCTTCCGCAAGCTGATCCGGGAGCGCACCGGAAAGGATTTTCCCGAAGATCCAAGGGAGCAACTCAGGGGTGCTGTGGGTGCCGTTTTCGGTTCCTGGAACAATGAGCGGGCCATCATTTACCGCCGCAAATACAATATTCCCCACGAATGGGGCACTGCCGTCAATGTTCAGGCGATGGTCTTCGGAAACACTGGAAACGATAGCGGATCAGGAGTCTCCTTCACCCGCGATCCTGCCACGGGAGAAAAGGTTCTTTACGGGGAATTCCTCCTGAATGCACAGGGGGAAGATGTGGTTGCGGGAGTCCGTACTCCCGAACCCGTCCTCCAGCTAAAAGTGGAAATGCCCGAGGTCTACCGGCAGTTGCAGGATGTCCGCCATACGCTCGAAAGCCATTTTCATGACATGCAGGATTTTGAGTTCACCGTCGAACAGGGTCGACTTTTCATGTTGCAGACACGGAATGGGAAACGCACGGGTTTCGCCGCGGTCCGGATCGCCGTGGAAATGGTGAAGGAAAAACTGATCAAGCCCGACGATGCCGTCCGTCGCATTCCAGCCGATTCCCTCAGCCAGCTCCTTGCCCCCGTTTTTGACTCCAATGCGCGGAAAACAACGCAGGTCATCGCCCGCGGTCTCCCAGCAGGCCCAGGCGCCGCCTCCGGAAAGATTTATTTCTCTGCAAACGAGGCTGAAACAGCCGCCCAACGGGGGGAGAAGGTTCTTCTGGTGCGTATCGAAACCAGCCCGGAGGACATCCGGGGCATGCTCGCTGCCGAGGGGATCCTGACCGCACGGGGCGGAGTCTCCTCTCACGCCGCACTGGTCGCCCGGCAAATGGGCAAGGTCTGCGTCTGCGGCGCTTCCGAGCTCCAGATCGACTACTCCACGAACTCTCTGCATGTCCGTGGCCAGAACTTCCGTAAAGGGGATTACCTCTCGATCGACGGCACCACGGGGGAAATCTTCCCTGGGGAGGTGAAAACCTCGCCGTCCGATATTGTCCGTGTCCTGATCGACAAGGATCTGACCCCAGCCGAAAGCCCCATCTACCGCGTCTTTGCCCAACTGATGCAATGGGCCGACCAACGCCGGAAACTCGAAGTCCGCGCCAACGCCGACCAACCGGATCAAGTGGGGCACGCAGTCGCCTTTGGAGCCCAGGGTGTCGGACTCTGCCGTACGGAGCACATGTTCTTTGAGGGAGACCGCATCGACCATGTCCGCGAAATGATTCTGGCGGAAAATGCGGATGAACGGGGCAAAGCCTTGGCCAAACTTCTACCCGCCCAGCGTTCCGATTTCGCAGGGATTTTCAAGGCCCTGAAAGGCCTCCCTGCCACCATCCGATTCCTCGACCCCCCCCTCCATGAGTTCATCCCCCACGATGAAGCCTCCCAAAGGGATCTGGCCGAAAAACTCGGAATCTCCCCCGACCGCGTCGCCCGCCGTGTGAAAGAACTGCATGAATTCAATCCGATGCTCGGCCACCGCGGTTGCCGCCTGGGAATTGTCTACCCGGAAATCTCTGAAATGCAGGCTAGGGCCGTCTTTGAAGCCGCGGCCGAGGTTCAGGCCTCCGGAATCAAAGTCCGACCCGAAATCATGATCCCCTTGGTCGGTTTCCCCAGGGAACTCGAACTTCAGATCGCCCTCGTCCATCAGGTCGCCCATCAGGTCCAAAAGGAGCGCAATGTGAAGCTCTCCTATCTGGTTGGCACCATGATCGAAATCCCCCGCGCCTGCGTCGTGGCGGATGAAATCGCCAAATCCGCCCAATTCTTCAGCTTCGGCACCAACGATCTGACCCAGACTACTTTGGGGATGAGTCGGGACGATGCCGGTTCGTTCCTCCCCCGGTATCAGGAGGAGGAAATTGTCCGGCAAAATCCATTTGCCGTACTCGATCAGGGCGGTGTTGGTAAATTAATGGAAACCGCCGTGAAACTGGGCCGTTCGACCCGCAAGGACATCAAGTTGGGAATATGTGGCGAACACGGGGGCGAACCTGATTCCGTGAAATTCTGCCATCGCCTCGGCTTGGCCTATGTGTCCTGCTCCCCTTTCCGCCTCCCGGTAGCCCGCTTGGCCGCTGCCCAAGCCGCTCTCAAAGAGTAGCTTCCCCTTTTCTTCAATTCCGCCCATTCTTGCTGCATGGGCGACTTTCGTGATGGTGCCTTGGGGGCTTACCTGAGGGAAATCGGGGAGATTCCTCTCCTGACCCGCGCGGATGAACAGCGCCTGGGGAAAAGAATCAAAAAAGGCGATCGAGCGGCCCGGGAACAGATGATCCGCGCAAACCTCCGCTTGGTGGTCAAAATCGCACAGGACTACGCCGGGCTGGGTCTTCCGCTCCTCGATCTGATCAGCGAGGGCAACATCGGCCTGATGAAGGGAGTCGAGCGGTTTGACCCCAACCGTGGAACAAAATTCAGCACCTACGGGGCCTGGTGGATCAAACAGTCCGTCCGCCGTGCCCTTGCCAATCAGTCCAAGACGATCCGACTTCCTGTTCACCTGGTCGATAAACTGGCCAAGATGCGCCGGATCGCCGTCCAACTTTTTGACGAACTGGGCCGGGAACCCACGGACGAGGAATTGGCCAAAGAGATCGGCGTCACTGCCCAACGGGTGGCCCAACTCCGGCGTATTTCGATGCGCCCCACTTCCCTGAATGCCATGGTCGGAGATGAGGCCGATGCCGAACTCGGGGACCTGATTGCCGATGAAACTGCGGTCATGCCCGGGCGGGATCTGGAAAGCCGGAATCTCCTCAAAGAACTGCGGAGCGTCCTCCATATCCTCGACGAACGGGAGCGTGCGATTCTCTCCCTGCGGTTTCCCCTGTCCGACGAAACCCCGCCCACGCTCGAACAGATCGGAAAAAGATTCAAGGTCACACGGGAACGGATCCGCCAGATCCAGAATGTGGCGTTGAAAAAACTCCGGAAAGCGCTGGAAACCCTGCCCCAAGGAGGGAAAAGCCCCTCCCTGGACGACGAAGATTGAAATCCCCCGCCCTCCGCAGCACCCGGGACCGGTTGCTAGGATCGATTCGGACCATTGAAAGTGCGCGTCATGCCGGCGAACCCAGTTACATCACCGATGGGATCTATCGAGACGGGCAACTCTTTCGCTTTGCATGCGCCGACATCAATGAGCGTTACCAGCGCCGCCGGATTGAAATGGTCATCGCCTACGATTCATCCGCCCTGACTCTCGCGGCTCCCCTTGCGTATTTTGCGGGATGCGGCCTGGGAGTTATCCAGCCCTCCAGTCGCGGTCCCCTTATTGATCTTCAGGAAATCCCCCCCGGGTGCCGACTCCTCCTTGTGGCGGACGTCCTTCACCGTGGCAGCCAACTCGCATCGGCCGCAACCCTTCTTCGCCAGAGCAAAGGGGAGCTCGTCGAAATTGTGACCTTGTTGGAAGTGGCGGAAGCCAAGGGAGCCCAACGACTCGCCCCTATCTCGACTTATTCGGTCTGCTCCTTGCGCTGACTTTTTTTAGGCCTGGAATACCGGACCGAGGCAGGCCCCCTTTTTTTTGCAGGGGACTCTCCACCGCCCAACTGGTGCGTCCGTTTCCAGTCCTCAATTTGGTCCCGCAAAAGTGCCGCGCGCTCATACTCGAGTTTCTCCGAGGCCTCCCACATCTCTTCTTCCAACTGTTTCAACACCTCCCCGGCATCCGCTGATTCCTGACCTCCCCCCACCTTTTCATGAATCCCCCGTGCCGTACGGACAATCGTCTGCAGGCTTTCCTGCACCCCCCGAATCACGGAACGCGGAACCAGATTGTGCTCCCGGTTGTAGGCCTCCTGCCTCTCCCTCCGGCGATCCGTTTCCCGAATCAGCGCCGCCATCGATTTTGTGATTCGATCCGCAAAAAGCACCACTTCCCCGTTCAGGTGCCGGGCCGCCCGACCAGCCGTCTGAATCAGGGAGGTTTCGGAACGAAGATATCCCTCTTTGTCGGCATCCAAAATACAGACCAGAGAAACTTCCGGAAGGTCGAGTCCTTCCCGCAATAAATTGATTCCCACCAATACATCAATTTCTCCCGAACGAAGTTCCCTCAGGATTTCCACCCGCTCAATGGCATCCACCTCGGCATGCAAATACCTTGCCTTCAATCCGGCCTCCTTGAGGTATTCGGACAGGTCTTCGGCCGTTCGCCGAGTCAACGTTGTCACCAAAACCCTTTCCTGCCGGGCGATTCTTTCGCGACAAAGGGCGATCGTCTCATCCACCTGCCCCTTCAGGGGGCGGACACGGACGGGTGGATCCAGCAATCCCGTCGGCCGGACAACCTGCTCCACCACCTGGCCTTTGGCTTTGCCAAGTTCAAAGGGCGCTGGTGTGGCCGACACATAAATCACCTTTTGGAGCATTTTTTGAAACTCTTCCGCTTTCAAGGGCCGGTTATCAAGTGCCGAAGGAAGGCGAAATCCATGTTCCACCAGAACCGTCTTCCGACTCCGATCCCCCGCATACATTCCTCCGACTTGGGGCACCGTGGCGTGACTCTCGTCCATCACCACCAGATATTCATCCCGAAAGAAGTCCATCAGGGTATGGGGTTTCTCTCCGGGATTCCTCCCGCTCAGATGACGGCTGTAATTCTCAATTCCGCTGCAGGTCCCCATCTCCTCCATCAAATCCAGATCATACTCGGTCCGCATTTTGAGCCTCTGCGCTTCCAGAAGCTTTCCTGTGGATTCAAATTGGGCGACCCGCTCGGTGAGTTCCTTTCGAATGGCCATAACCGCCCTCTTCATTTTGTCCTCTGGAGTCACATAATGACGGGCAGGGGTCAGAATTTCCCGTGTGGGTTTCCCGATTTCCTCACCGGAAGCCGGTTCATAACGGGTCAACCGGTCAATCCTGTCCCCCAATAGCTCAATACGGATCCCGGCATCTTCATGGGCCAACAAAACCTCAATTGCGTCGCCCCGCACACGAAACTGCCCGCGCTCCGGAGCCAAATCATTTCTCTCATACTGGATCTCCACCAGTTTGGCCAACAACTCCTCCCGGGAAAGGGTCATGCCCGGTTCAAGAAAGAGAAACATTTTTTCATAATCTTCCGGAGAGCCCAGCCCATAGATGCAGGAAACGCTTGCCACCACGATAACGTCTTTGCGGGTAAGGAGACTGGTTGTGGCGGAAAGCCGCAAACGCTCGATCTCCTCATTGATGGAGGAGTCTTTTTCAATATACGTGTCGGTTCGTGGGATATAGGCCTCGGGCTGGTAGTAATCGAAATAACTGACGAAATATTCGACCGCGTTGTGGGGAAAAAAGCCCTTCAACTCGCTGTAAAGCTGTGCGGCGAGGGTTTTGTTATGACTCATGACCAGGGTCGGCAACCCCAGTTCCTGGATCACATTCGCAATGGTGAAGGTTTTTCCTGATCCGGTCACCCCGAGGAGCACATTATGCTTCTCCCCTTCCCGGAACCGCTTCAGCAGGCCGGCTATGGCTTTGGGTTGATCCCCGGCGGCGGGATAAGGGGACTCAAGTTGGAAGTTCATGGGGAGATTGGGTCGTGTAGGACTCGAACCTACAACCTACTCCTTAAAAGGGAGCAGCTCTACCATTGAGCTAACGACCCCGACTTGAAAAGGTAGCGGATTCCCGGATTCCGTCCATCCCGCCTTACTGTTGTCAAAACAGGCTTATTTTTCCTTCATCACCCAAACGCCGTCCCACTTGTCCCCAGGGGGCTCCTTTTGGAAATGCCCACAGCGCTCGATGTAAATCTTGCTCAGCTTGTCGCCCGGATTGGCCTTCAAGGCCTCCTGAAAGGCGGCCTTTGCCTTCTCCCATTCCTGCTTCCGGTATTTGGCCAACCCATCCTTGAACTGGTTGATCACCTCCATCGGATTGGGAAAGGTCTCATCCGTGTGATAGTCCAGACACTCGAAAATGACCACAGGCTCCGTCTTGCCCTTCACCACCACTCGATCCGCCTCCCTCATCCGGTAGGTCCCCTTCAGCTTTTTGACCGTTGCGTCGCTGACAAGCATCTTGGCCCCGTACTGCTTGCAGGCCGTCTCCAACCGGGCGGCCAAATTGACACCGTCGCCGATCACCGTGTAATTCATCCGCTTCGGCGATCCAATGTTTCCACTCACGATCTCATCCGTGTTGATCCCTAACCCCATATCAATGGCCATCATCCCACGCTCTTTCCGCGCCCGATTGAAGGCGTCGAGTTCCCTCAGCATCCCGATGCCCGCACGCACGGAACGATCCGCATCATCCTCCCGCGCCAAGGGAAGACCGAACACGGCCATGATTGCATCCCCGATGAACTTATCCAGCATCCCGCCCTCTTTCTGAAGACAATCCACCATCAGGGTGAAATATTCGTTCAGGAGACCGACCGTTCCCTGGGCCCCCAAACTCTCGGTGAGGGTCGTAAAGCTCCGTACATCCGAAAACAGAATCGACGCCTCACTCAGATTTCCACCCAGCACCTCTTTTCCCGTGGCCATCAACTGGTCGGCGATCGCCGGATCCATGTAACGGGCCATCGTTCCCTTCATCCTCTTTTCATCGCTGATATCTTCAATCATCAACATCGTACCCATCGGCTTTCCCTTCACACTGATCAACGGAAGAACATTGAGGTTTGCCGAAACTTTCTCCCCGGCCACCTCCATTTCTGCATCCATCACCAAGGCTGGCTCCTTGGATTCTGCCACCTGACGAATCTTCTCCCCGATCCAGACATTTTTCCCGGCAAAGAATTCGGTGGCCTTCTTTTTCAGAATCTCCTTCCCTGAGGTCTTCAGAATCTTATACCCCGGTGCATTGCAGGTCTGGATCACCCCTTCCTCGTTCAGGGTCACCACGGCGTTCGACATGCTCTCCAACATCGATTCGGCGTAGTTCTTCATGTTCTGAACATCGTCAAAGAGCTTCGCATTCTCCAACGCGACCGAAACCTGTGCCGTGAAAGCCTTGAGCTTGGCCTCATCCTCGTGGGTAAAAGCGCCTCCCCTCTTGTTCAGTACCTGGGTTGCCCCGATCACCTTTCCGGCCTTGTTGATCACGGGGGTGCAGAGAATCGAACGGGTGAAAAATCCCGTTTTCTTGTCAAAACCCGGATTAAACCTCAGATCGGCGTAAGCGTGCTGGATATTCACCGTCTGACCACCGGTGAAAACCGCCCCCGCTATTCCGAGATGGTTTGGGAAACGGATCTGGGTGGCGCCCAATCCCTCCCCCACCTCGGTGTACAGCTCATTGGTCTTTTCATCATTGATGAAAAGAGTCGACCTTTCTGCATGGAGCAATCGGGTGATCGTGCGGATGATCTTGGCCAAGAGATTTCCCAGCTGAATCTCCCCCGAGATCTCTGAAACCACCCCCAGAAATTCCGCCTCTTTTGCCTTCTCCTTTTCCCCCAGTTCGAGCAGCAAACTCCTCTGAAGGGAAACGGAAGATTGCATCGCCATTGCCTCCAGAAGTTTCAGATCTTTTGGGGTGAAGTGGGCCGTTTTATTCCCCTTTCGATTCAACACCTCAACGACTCCAATCAGTTCCCCCCGAACGGTCCGAATGGGGGCACAAGCAATCGACCGAGTCCGGTACCCTGTTTGTTCATCCACCGACTTGTTGAAGCGGGAATCCTTGTAGGCATCTTTTACCAAAATTCCCTTCCCGGACTGGAACACATGTCCGGCGATTCCAGTGTTATTCAAAATCCGTATCTCCCTTTTTAGTCCGCCCACGGTGACCCGGCTATAAAGCTCCTCGGTGGCGGGGTCGTTGACAAAGAGTGTGCCACGGTCAGCCCCGGTCGCCTCGGTGACCAATGCCACCAAGGTTTCGAGTTGCTCATCCAAAGTCTGCCCATCCGCGACCTTTCGGGCCACCTCGAGAAGAATCTTGGCCTCCGGAAGGCTCAGCGTTTCGATGAGGCTTTTACTTTTGGCCACGGCACGCCTCCAACTCACCACGGATTTTCTGGATCGTTTTCTCCAACTCCCCCGTCTCGTCCCGATGGGTCCGTCGCATCAGCTGTGCCTCTTCTTCATGACGGGCTTTTTCTTTTTCCAGCTGATCCCGCAGGGCCTGAACGGAGGATTGCAGCTGACGGGCATCTTCCGCCGCCTTGGCCAATACGTTCTGAACAGCCTCGTCCCCGGCAGCCTTGCGTCGCTCAATTTCCACACGCATTTCGCCGATTGTGGATTTCAAATCACGGATCTCTGCATGGGTTTCCGCCACGGCTTCTGCCACCTCACCCGCAGTTCCTGCCTTTTGTTTCTCCAAGGCCTCCCGCAAAGCCTCCACCGTCTCCTTCAGATTCCGGATTTCATGCTCCCTTTCCAGTTCTTCCGAGCATCTTTCTTCGGTATGGGATCTTACCGCAGTCACATTTGAATCTTAAGTTTTTCCGCTTGGGGAAACAAGACGTTCCAAAGCGGTGGAGTTACCAGATAAACGATTTTTCCTGAGCGACAATTTTTCCATCCCGCACGATCGAAATTCTCCAGGAATTCACCACGCCCCCCCGGAGATACTCATCTCCGGTGACCTTGATCACCGTTTTTTCATACCCTTCAAAATTCCTATATTCCTGGGTTTTGGTCATCACCCTCTCCCGCGTGTTCGCCTGACGATAGTCCAATCGCACGGTCAGATTTTCGGGACGACCGTCATTCTGCCAGTTAATGACAAAGATATTCCCCTTTTTGGCCTGCTTATCTTTCTCCAAAACGGCCCCGTGGTTCCAATATTTGGCCTCATAAACCAGCATGGCATTGTCTTTTGGCGGTCGGTTTTTTTCCGGATCGTTCAGGTAGGTGTAAATTTTGTTCAGACGGAAGTTCGGATCAGTCTCAACGGGAAGATCGGTGGTCATGCCGTCCGGAATCCGGTTGGTTATGCCCGAAGGCGCAGTCGCCCCATTGGTGGTGAGTTCAACTTTCGCGGGGCGAAAGTCCGGAATCACAACTGTCTCCTCAGAATACAACGGGGTCCAACAAAAGCCCAAAATCGCTGGAATCAACAATTTACGCATTTAAACGTATTTAAAACTCTTGTTTCTATCCGTCAAGCCATCGCGACCAGGGATCCTTTTAAGTTCTTGGTGAGACGATAGTAGCTACTTACAATCAGCACCTTATGCATGACCCGGAACGGACGGTGGAATTTGAGTTTGTCAGGGCTACGGAAAATGCCGCCCTAAACGCCATGCGCTTTATCGGCCAAGGGGACAAGAATGCCGCAGATGCTGCTGCTTGCGACGCCATCCAAGGGGTGTTTGACCTCGTTGAGATTCGTGGTGAGGTCGTCATCGGCGAGGGGATCAAGGACAACGCTCCGGGTATATTCTTGGGAGACCGATTGGGAAAATGGTCCCCCCAAACACCCCGCTTCAACATCGCCCTCGATCCAGTCGATGGTACCACCAACCTTTCAAAGGGCTCCCCCAACGCCATTTCGGTCATGGCGGCGGCCGAAGTTCCCGAAAATTCGGCCGAATCCGTCATGCGGAATATCCCGAGTTATTACTCCCACAAGGTTTCCTACGGACCCACAGTGGCCCGTGTCCTTGAGAAAGAAGATCCCCAAGCCAACTTTCTGGACGCCCCTTTGGAGGAGACTCTCCACCGTATGGCAAAAATTCTGCAAAAGCGCGTCGGGGACTTCGTCGTCCTCGTCCTCGATCGTCCACGCAACCAGCCCTTCATTGATGCCATCCGCCGAGCCGGAGCTTCTCTTCGTACCATTGCCGATGGCGATATCACTGCTGCGGTCGCCCCCTCCCTCCCGGATTCAGGGATTGATCTCTATGTGGGAATCGGCGGGTCTCCGGAAGGAGTCCTGACCGCCACAGCCCTTCGCGCCCTCGGGGGCGAGATCCAACTCCGGATGTGGTTTCCCAACCCCGAGGCTAAGGCACGTGAAGTCAGGGGGATCTCCGAAAAGGAGATTCAGAGAATTTATCGATCCGCTCACATCGTCACCGGGGAAAGCGCCATTTTCTGTGCCACGGGGATCATCGAGAGCCCCCTCCTTCCGGGAGTGAAACTCATCGGCCACAAAGCGATCACTCATTCCATTCTGATGCGCGCCCGGAGCCGAACGGTCCGTTACATCCGCGCTGTCCACGATCTTGAACACAAGACGATCCATCTTCGGAGCACCCCTCGCGAGCGCCCCGTCTGATCTTCTATTCTATTTTTCCTTACCTTCCGCCGGCCAGATTGCGTAAATCAGCCCATAGCCCGCGGCAGAAACCACCACTCCAATGATCGTACAACCCACCGTTAACGGAACCACGACCATCGCGAATTCCCCCGCCAACATTCTCAGCTTTGCCCGAATCCCCACGGTTTGATCCAGTTTCTTCATTTTCTCGGGGATTCCCCCCTCATACTTCGTCGGCCGGCCTAAGGCCAATTCCCCCACATGATAGGCCATGGTGTAGTACACCGGAATCGTCAGGGGGTTGTTCGCCGTCTGCACCACCACGGCGGTCGGCACATTGGCTCGTAAAATCACCGCCAAAATGACGGCGAGAATATGATGCAGCCCCAGCAAAGGGCTCGTGGCCGGCAATAACCCCGCCACCATCGCCCGGGCCACCGGCCCCCGCTGAAAACTCCAAAGATCGGGGTTCACCCCGTGCCTCCCCAGCCATTTTCCCACCCATCCGGCGCGGAGATGCTCCGGGCTGAGCTTTAACCGGTGGAGCAGGCTTTTCAGACGGTGCTGCATCCTCCCTTTCTAGACTTTTTTCAACCCAGACCAAGTCTGTCATTTGTCGCCGCCGCAGACAGGGCTAGCTTACCCACCCCATGGAATCGTCCGGTTTTATCCGCATCGAAGGAGCCCGCCAGAACAACCTGAAGAATCTGACGTTCGACCTGCCCCTCGGCATGTTCCATGTCCTGACCGGTCCGTCCGGCTCGGGCAAATCCTCCCTCGCCTTCGACACCCTCTATGCGGAAGGCCAGCGCCGTTATGCGGAAACCTTCAGTCCCTACACCCGCCAGTTCCTCGAACGGATGGATCGGCCCCGCGTGGATCGGATCGAAGGAATTCCTCCCGCTATCGCGCTCGGGCAAGGCAACCCCGTCCGCTCCTCCCGCAGCACCGTCGGCACCGTCACCGAAATTGCCGACCACCTGAAACTGCTCTTCCCCCGTCTGGCCCATCTCAATTGCCCGGATTGTTCAAAACCGGTCCGGCCATGGACCCCCCACTCGATCCTTTCCGACCTGCTTTCCCGCCACCCCAATCAGGAAGCCTGGTTTCTTTTCCGTATCCCCTTTCCACAAAAGACCCCCGCGGATGAGGTCGCGGCCTTTCTCTCCCGCCAGGGTTTTCGTCGGATTCTCCTTCATGGACACCCCGAACGACTTGATGAGGCCTCCGGTCTCGAAGCTCTGGCCCGAGCCTTGGCTGAAACCCCAAAGGGAAAAAACCTTCTTGTCCCGGTCATCCAGGACCGCATCCCCTTAACCCATGGTCACCAGGCCCGACTCGCCGAGGCATTGACCTCATGCCTGCGCTACGGCAAGGGCGTTGTCGCAATCTCCCTCGCCCAGAATCCCCTCGACCTCCACCTGTATTCCGACAGGTACTACTGCCCCCGGGATGAACGGGATTTTCACGAACCCACCCCCGCCCTATTTTCCTTCAATCATCCGCTCGGAGCCTGTCCCGCTTGCCGCGGTTTCGGACGGATCATTGAAATCGACGAGTCCCTTGCCCTTCCGGATCGCAATCTCACGTTGGCCGGCGGCGCCGTCAAACCTTGGCAAACCGCAAGCTTTGAGGAATGCCAAAAAGACCTCGAAAAAGCCTGCCGTAAAAACAAAATTCCCCTCGAAGTCCCCTTTCACGAACTCACTCCCGACCAACAAAAGTTTGTCCTCGAAGGGCAAAACGGGTCGACCCGGGAACTCTCGGAACTCTGGGAATCCGGCGATTGGTACGGCGTCCGGGGCTTTTTCCGGTGGCTGGAAACCAAAACCTACAAAATGCATGTCCGGATCCTGCTCGCCCGCTATCGCGCTTACCGAACCTGCCCCGCATGCTCCGGCCAACGGTACCGACCCGAAACCACCTACTGGCGGGTCGCCGGAAAAACCATGCCCGAACTCAACTCCCTCCCGCTTTCCGAACTCGACGCCCTCTTCCAAAAAATAAAAACCAAGGATCCTTCTGCCCAACCCCCCCTGGAAAACATCCGACACCGCCTCCGCTACCTGATCAGCGTCGGCCTCGGATACCTCACACTGGACCGCCCAACCCGGACGCTCTCGGGAGGAGAACTTCAACGCGTGAACCTTACCGGCTGCCTCGGCACCGGACTGACGGGAACTCTTTTCGTCCTCGATGAACCCAGCATCGGCCTCCACCCGCGCGATACCGGCCGTCTTCTCGACCTCCTCCGCGAACTTCGTGCCGCCGGCAACACGGTCCTTGTCGTCGAGCACGATGAGACCGTCATCCGTTCCGCCGAAAACCTTCTCGAACTTGGCCCGGGCTCAGGCGGAGAGGGAGGCGAACTTCTTTATTCGGGCCCTCCCGCTGGATTACCCAAAATCAAGAACTCTCCAACCGGTGCCTACCTCTCGGGCCGACGCACGATCCCTCTTCCGGAGAAACGCAGACCCTGTCCTGAAAAACATCACCCCTGGCTTCGCCTTAAGGGCGCAAATTGCCATAACATCCGGAATCTCGACACATCTTTTCCCCTGCGGCGTTTGGTGGCCGTTTCCGGTGTCAGCGGTTCAGGCAAAAGCACCTTGGTTCATGAAATCATCCATAAAACCCTGCTCCATCGGATGGGGCGAGCCGTCGAGAATCTCCCCGAAATCAAATCCCTAACCGGTTCCGAAAACATCTCCGAAGTCATTCTCGTCGACCAATCCCCTCTCAGCCAAACCCCCCGCTCCACCCCCCTGCTCTACCTCGATATCTATGATCTTGTGCGCGAACTCTACGCCTCGACCGAGGAAGCCCAGTCCGCCGGCCTTCCGGCCTCGGCCTTCTCCTTTAATGCCGGAGGCGGTCGTTGTGAGCGCTGCGGCGGAATGGGGTATGAAAAAGTGTCGATGCAGTTTCTTTCCGACGTGTTTGTCACCTGTCCATCCTGCGAGGGCCGCCGATTCCAACCCCACGTTCTCACCGCCCCGTACTTGGGAAAATCGATCGACCAGCTTCTGGAGATGACCGCGACGGAAGCTCTTCAACATTTCTCCCCCCGCGAAAAACTGACGCCCCGGGCACTCGAATGCCATCAGAAGATCTGTCGTTCCCTCTCTCTTCTCGCCGAAGTCGGCCTCGGTTATCTCCGTTGCGGTCAGCCTCTCAGCCAGCTTTCCGGTGGGGAAGCTCAACGACTCAAACTTGTCGCCCACCTTGCCCCGAAGGAGCAGGAATCCGAAAACCAAAAGCACGGCTCCAAAAAGAAATCTGCTCCCTCCCCGGATGCCACCCCCTTGCTCATTCTCGACGAACCGACCACAGGCCTCCACCTCGATGACGTCGCCCTGCTGATCACCCTCCTTCATCGCCTCGTCGACCAGGGAGCTTCGCTCCTGGTGATCGAACACCATCTGGATGTCATCAAAAATGCCGACTGGGTTCTCGACCTCGGCCCCGAAGCCGGAGCCGAAGGCGGAAAACTGGTGGCCTTCGGCACCCCGGAAAGCGTGGCCACTGCCAAAAAAAGCCGCACGGCGCCCTATCTCACGCCCCTTCTGGCCTCGACTGCCGCCAAACACCTACGCCTCCATGAGGCCTCTTCCACGGAGAATGCACGATCCCCACTCAACATCGCCGTCCGGGGCGCCCGGCATCACAACCTGAAAAACTTTGATCTCAAGATCCCCCAAAACAAGATGGTCGTCGTGACCGGACTTTCCGGATCCGGCAAAAGCACCCTGGCCTTTGACCTCCTTTTTTCCGAAGGCCAACGCCGTTATCTCGACTGCCTCAACACGTACGCCCGTCAGTTTGTGGAACAACTTGAGAAACCCGACGTGGATTCCATCTCCGGACTTCCTCCCTCTGTTGCCATCGAACAACGAACCACCCGCGGGGGTCGAAAATCCACCGTCGCCACAGTGACGGAGCTCTATCAGTTCCTTCGACTTCTTTATGCCAAGCTCGGGGTCCAGCACGATCCCGACACAGGGGAAGCCGCCATCCGCCAGAATTCAGCCGACATTATCCAAAGGATCAAAAGCCAACTTCGAAAATCCAAACGTCTCGACCTGCTCGCCCCCTTGATCCGAGGACGAAAGGGTTTCCATACCGAAGTCGCCCGCTGGGCCGTGAAAAAGGGCTATAAACTTCTCCGCGTCGATGGCCAGTGGGTCGAACCGGCAAACTTCCAACCCCTGGACCGCTACAAAGAGCATCAGATTGAAGTGTTAGTTGGCCAAATCACCCCCGGGCGAAAAGATCTGCCTGTTCTCGTATCCCAGGCCCTTTCACTCGGCAAAGGAACCCTCTACGCCATCGATAGCCGTGGAAAAACCACCATTCATAGCCACCACCTATTCTGCCCGGGCAGCGGCCGGTCCTTCGACGAACTCGACCCCCGCATGTTCTCGTTCAACAGCCCCCATGGTTGGTGTCCGGAATGCCAGGGATACGGCACCCTTTTGGCCAAACCCCCCGAACTCGACACCGAAGACGAAGCCGAAAAGGAACAAAAGTTGGAATTGGCGAGGGAAGAAATCGGCGAAGGTGAACTCCTGCCTTGCCCTGCCTGCCAAGGAGCCCGGCTAAATCCGGTCGCCCGTTCGGTACGCTTTGCCGGAAGAACGATCCCCGAAATCAACGCCCTGTCAGTCAGGAACTTCGAACAGTTCTTCGGTAAGATCAGATTCGAAGGCCGGGAAGCTGCCATCGTTCGCGATATTCAACCGGAGATCCTTCAACGACTTACCTTTTTGCGTGAGGTCGGGCTCGATTACCTGAATCTCGACCGCTCGGCCCCCACACTTTCAGGCGGAGAATCCCAGCGTATCCGCCTCGCCGCCCAACTCGGCTCCAATCTACAAGGCGTCCTTTACGTTCTGGACGAGCCCACCATTGGACTTCATCCCCGCGACAATCAAAAACTTCTCGGAATTCTCCGGGACCTGCGCGACCGCGGAAACTCCCTCATCGTTGTGGAACATGATGAGGACACCATGCGGGCGGCCGACCACATCATCGATCTAGGACCCGGCGCCGGCATCCATGGTGGAGAGATTGTGGCCGAAGGCACTTGGAAGCAGATCGATGCAAAAGGAAAATCCGCCACAGCCCGTCTTTTGGGCGAACCCATCCGTCATCCCGCGCGGGGAGAACGCAGACCGGTCGATTCCTCCGCTTCCTGGATCAGAATCAAAGGGGCCTCGGCACGGAATATCCACGGAATCGATGTTTCGATTCCCCTTAAGCGATTCACCGCCCTCTCCGGTGTCAGTGGCTCGGGCAAAAGCACCCTCGTTCGTGAAATCCTTCTTCCCGCGGCATCTCCCGAAAGAAAAAAGAAGGATCCACGCTGGAAATTGGTCCAAGGTGCCGAAACCATCGACCGGGTGGTGGAAGTTGACCAGTCCCCGATCGGCAAAACCCCTCGCTCCACCGTCGCGACCTATCTCGGATTAATGGACGACCTCCGTGCACTTTTTGCGAATCTTCCCGCAGCGAAACAGTCGGGATTCACCGCTTCCCACTTCTCCCATAATGCCGGCCCCGGCCGATGCCCCGCCTGCGATGGCGCCGGCACCATCCGCGTACAAATGAGCTTCCTCCCCCCCGCCGATGTGCGTTGCGAGGAATGCAACGGCCTTCGCTGGAAACCCGAAATCTTGGCCATCCGTTACCGTGATATTTCCATTCAGCAGGCCCTTGCCCTTTCGGCCGAACAAGCCTCGGAATTCTTCGCCCCCCATCCGAGAATTGCCACCCCCTGCCGTCTCATGACGGAAACCGGCTTGGGCTATCTTCAACTGGGACAGACGAGTCCGACTCTTTCCGGAGGGGAAGCTCAACGCCTGAAACTGGTCACCGAGTTGGCCACGGCGCAGATCGCGGCAGATCATGCCCAGGCGAAAGGCCGGGCTCGCCGCCCTGCCCATCACCTTTTTCTGCTGGAGGAGCCGACCGTTGGACTTCATCTGGCCGACGTGCGCCGACTTCTCGATCTGATGCATCGCTTGGTCGATTCCGGTCACAGTGTCGTGGTGATCGAACATCATCTCGATGTACTGGCCGAGGCGGACTATTTGATCGATATCGGTCCCGAAAGCGGGGAGTCCGGAGGAAAGATCATGATCGAGGGCACCCCCGAACACGTCGCGACCTCAAAAAGCTCCCGCACCGCCCCTTTTCTTCGCGAACACCTCCGAAGGGGCCGATAAAATCGGGTTTTCAATCTTTCCCACCCCAGCCACGAGATAAACCAGACCCCCCAAAAGATTCCATACGAGGATCACGGCAAATCCAGTCAGGGAGATGGCGACCGATTGGGCGGTGGGAATTCCAAAAGTTCCCAGAAAGGTCGCAAAAGCCGCTTCCCGCAGTCCCAAGCCGTTCCAAGTGATCGGCAGAACCGTCACCATGGCGACCATGGGAAGAACGGAAGCCAGCTGCCAGAATCCCACACTTAACCCCATCGCTTGGGTCACCGAAAAGAAAAGGTTCACGAGCAGTAATTGGGCCAACACGCTCAGTCCCAATCCCACTCCGGTCCCGATGGGATGCGTCAGACAAACATGACAGGCCTCCGCCCCCTCTCCCGCCACTTTCCGCCAACCCGATTTCATGTCCCCGCGGAGAAGTTTTCCGGAAACCGGATGCCCTAAAACGGCCAGAATCAGCATCAGGATTCCCGCGACGACCAAAAAGGCATAAGCCCCGGCCCGCGTGACCGGATGCTCCGTCAAATTCCCCCAGTGAGGCAGTATGAGAGCCGCCCCGACCAAAACAGTGGCTGCCAGGCCAAGAACCCTCTCCAAAAGAATCGAGACCACCGCCGCCGGTCGGGCCTGCGGGGCATCTTTCGCCGCCCAGTAAGCACGCATCACATCCCCACCCATCACTCCGGGAAGGACGCTGTTGAAAAAAAGTCCTGCCAGCGAAAGCTGTGCCGTTCTTCCCCAACCCACCGCCGCTCCCGCCACCTCAAGAAGAAGATGCCACCGCAAAATGGAAAGTCCCACCACGCCTCCATACGTCATCAGGGCCACCGCCAGCCATCGGGGATCCGCAACCCGGACGATTTGGAGAAACTCCCCCCAGTTCATCTTGGTGGCAAGAAACCAGACCGCAAAAATCGTGAAAACAATCCTCCCAAACCACCCCAGCCACGCACGGTTTATGGACTTCATTCATTCCATCCTAAGGGGAGAACAAACGAATCCGAGACCTAAAAAACCGACTATAAAAGCCCGTGTCTCCGGAGATCCCGGACATGCTCCCCTCCGGAAGTCAGGACCATATCCAACGCAAATTTCAGCAAACACACCTCCCATCCATCGTCCACCCCCGTCAGCACGGCCGCCAAGGGATCTCCCTTGGATTCCACCTCGGCGCGGACCTTGGCCGAAACCTCTGCCAGAGGCCCCGTCACATCATACCGTCGGATCTCATCCTTCCGGAAGGTGAAGCCATATTTCAAAACGGCAATTTGGGACGCAAACTGACTCACCGCATCCGCATATTTTTCCGCCTTCTCACCAAACCCGTCCAACAGAAGCTTCGCAAAACCGTCGGGAGTGACCAGTTCAGGCTTTTGGGCATGAATCCGTCCTTCCCGAACCCGCATCCGGTTGACCGCATCCATCTCCTCCGTAATGAGATGATAATTCAGGACGGTTGTCCCAAACGTCTTGAGCCGCCTCTGGGGAGGGTGGATCACCTTCGTGTTTTCCAAGGCGTAATGAAAATCGTCCGGTTTCATGGAAGGGATGAATGTCGCTGATTTTTAGAACAAATCAACCCGCTGAATGTTGATCCGAAAGCACGGGCTTGAAATTCATCCCCTTCTTCATCTTAATCTCCCCATGGCCACTTATGTGTACGAAACCATCCCAGCAAAATCCGGTGAAAAACCGGAACAGTTTGAAATCCAGCAATCCATGAAGGATGCCCCCCTCACCCGACGCCCGGAGACCGGCCAGCCCATCCGGCGGTTGATCAGCGGAGGGCTTGGGATTCTGGGTTCAGCCAGGAACTCTTCTGGCCCTTCCACGGGCCACGGATGCGGTCCGGGTTCCTGTGGTTGCGGCAAGTTTTAAACGGAGTACAGCACCGCGCGCATCACTGCTTCCTGCACTTCCGCCACCGATTTCGAAACCGCCCGGCCGATCAAATCCATCTTCGAAACCTCGGCCACCCGGGAGCTGTACTTCATCAGGTCCGCATCCGTAAAAATCGACCGGAGCAACTGGCACGCGCTTGCCAGACTGATGAGGACAACATCCCGGGGTCCAGGCACCTCACCATCCACAATCACGGAACGAATCCGTTGACGAACCTCCCGCTCTTCTTTTTCGTCGATCATCGGATAGCGCCGCCCGGGAATGACCCAAAGGAACTTTTTCTCCTCCTTTTTCAGGATCCCCCGCCTCGTGAGGTGATCCAATGCCGCTTCCCGAAGTTTTTCACCATCCGCAGAGAAAACTCCAACCCAGTATTTCGCGTCCTTCTTGTCCTTCGCCGCCACAATCCTGGCCAACAAGGGATCCAACATTTTATCCCCCGTCA
>Ga0214917_10001470_pt1 | contig 30067 bp, 20 predicted proteins | sample LL_1208_BB_MetaG_FD_177983 | JGI IMG/M metagenome (GOLD analysis project Ga0214917, IMG submission 177983) | Freshwater microbial communities from Lake Lanier, Atlanta, Georgia, United States - LL_1208_BB | ecosystem: Environmental > Aquatic > Freshwater > Lake | place: USA: Georgia | collected... | reverse complement strand
TACGGGGGCGGAAGCGGCTGCGGGGCGGGCGGCGGGCGGTCGCCGACGTCCGGCACCCGCTCCTTCGGCCCCCCCTCGAACGTCCGGCCGGCCGGCACGTCGCCCACCGGCGGGAAGACCTCCAGCTGGAGGAGGTCGGCGATCTCGACGGCGCTCGCCCAGCGCTCGGCCTGGGCTTCCACGTAGGCGAGCTCCAGTTCGGTGAGGATCTTCTGGGCCTGCAGCAGGCTCAGGAACGTCACCTCTCCCTGGCCGTAGAGCCGCTGCGTGACCTCGACCGTCTCGCGGGCCTTGGGCAGGATTCCCTCCTCGTACCACGCCGCCGTCCGTTGGGCCCGGCGGAACATGTTCATGGTTTCGGCCGCCTGGACCGCGAGGGAAAGCTCCACGTCCCGCAGGTCGGCCCGGGCGGCGGCGATGGTGGCGGCGGCGGCACGGATGTTGCCCTGGTTGCGATCGAAAAGGGGCACCGCCAGCATCACCTGGTAGAGGGCTTGGTCCTGGGCCGGCATCACCTGCCGCTGGTAGCCGCCCATCAGGTTGACGTTGGGGATCGGCTGAACACGGGCCCGGTCGAGGGCCCACTGCGCCCTGGCGACCTCGGCGCCGGCGGCCCGCGGCAGGGCGTTGCGACTCACCACCGCCTCCTGCAGCCCGGTGATGTCGAAGTCCGGGAGTCTCGTGAGCAGGTCGCCCTCGATGGTACCGATCGCCTCGCGGGGCACGGCCATGTCGACGGCCAGCCGGCGGCGGTCGGCCTCGATCGTCACGCCCGCGTTCAACAGCCGCACCTCCGCCCGGTCCCGCTCGATGCTCCAGAAGAGGACGTCGGCCCTCGTGCCCTCCCCCGCCTTGGCGAGCTGTTCGCCGATCTTGAACGAGCGGTTGGCGATCTCGAGCAGGAGCTTGAAGATCTCCTGCTGCCGCTGGGCGACGAGCAGCAGATAGAAGTCGCGGCGGACCGCCTTCATGACCTCGAACCGCGCCCGCACCAGTCGCCACTCGGCCGCCTGCACCTCCCGCAGCGCCGCCTGCTCCTGCAGCCTGAGTTTGCCCGCGGTGACGATGTCCTGGGCGACGGTGCCGGACCACTGGCTGTCGGAACCGTACGCCTGGGGCGTGAAGCCGGCGATCACGGGATTGGGGTAGAGCCTGGCCTGGACGGCCTTCCCCTGGGCGGCGCGAACATCCGCCCGGGCGGCTGTGATCCGCGGGTGGTTCTCGAGCGCGATCGCCACGCACGCGTCGAGCGTCCGCGGACCGACGAGGTCGGGCGGCGCGATGCCGGGCGGCGGCACCACCGTGGCGGCGGGCTCGGGGCTCGACCGGCTCCCACCGAGCGACTGGCCCGGGTCGGCGAGCCGGGCGGCATCGCTCGATGGCCAACTCGGCACGGGGGGAGACGGCGGGGAGGACGCGTCAGCCGGGCCATCCCCCGATGCCGGCGCGCCCGCCACCGCGGCGGTGCACAAGACAAGCGTGATGACGCGGTGCGCTCGGATCATGACAGGATGCACGGGGAAACCGGAGGCGGCGGAGGCCGGCCAGGAATGGTTCCGTCGGTGTCATCGGCACATCCGGCATCACCCGATCACGACTTGGCGGATTTCGGAGAATCCCCGGCATCGAGTTCCAGAAGCTGGGAAGGGCCGGCGGCTTGGGGATTTCGGGCGGTCGGCCCGGCGCCGCTACGATCACGGGTCACCCCCTGGTCCCCTCATGGCGTCGCCTCCCGAACCGCTGCCGCCCACCGTGCGGGCCCTCGGCTGGACGAGTTTCCTCACGGACCTCTCGAGCGAGGCGATCTATCCGCTCCTGCCGGGATTCGTGAAGGGGCTCGGCGGCACGAGCCTCGACATCGGCCTCGTCGACGGCGTCGCCAACGCCGTGGCGGCGGTGGTGCGACTCCCTTCGGGCGCGGTGTCCGACTCGATCGGCCGGCGGCCGCTGATCCTCCTCGGCTACGGCTTCTCGAGCGTCGTCCGGCCGCTGATGGGGCTGGTCACCTCGCCGCTGGGCGTGCTCCTCGTGCGGGCGGCCGACCGGTTCGGCAAGGGCATCCGCACCGCGCCCCGCGACGCGCTCGTCGCCGACCTCGTCGAGCCGGAACACCGCGGCCGGGCCTTCGGCCACATCCGCGGCCTCGACCACGCCGGAGCGGCCGTCGGCCCGCTGGTGGCGATGCTGTTTCTGCTGCTGTTCCCCGGGCGGGAACGGACGCTCTTCCTGCTGACGATCCTGCCGGGACTGGCGACGCTCGCCGTGATCGCGCGATTCGTGCGGGATGCCCCCAGACACACCGCGGCCCCGCGGGCCCTCGCCGCCGGCCTCTCGGGGTCGCAGGCCTGGCTCCTGGCCTGCGTGGCGCTCTGGGCGGCCGGGGCCGCGAGCGAGCAGTTCCTGCTGTTGAGGGCGGGCGAACTGGGCCTGCCGGCCGCGCTCATCCCGCTGCTCTGGTTCGCCATCAGCCTGGCCAAGGGTGTGGCCGCGTCGCGGGCCGGGCCGCTCGCCGATCGGATCTCGCCGCGGCGGGCGCTGGCTGCGGGCTGGCTCGTGTTCGCGGCGGCCTATGGTGGACTCGCGCTGGCCACGAGCCTGGCGACGGCGCTGCCGCTGCTGATCGCCGTGGGCGTGGCGTACGGCCTGGCCGAGCCGGCGGAGCGCAAACTCGTGGCGGCGCTCGCGCCGGCGGGCCGCCACGGCGGGGCCTTCGGCTGGTACGCCTTGGTGCAGGGGCTGATGGCGCTGCCGGCGGGACTGCTCGCCGGCACGCTCTGGGACCTGGAGTCCGCCGGCCCCGCGGCGGCCTTCGCGACGACCGCCGGCCTGGCCCTGACCGCCTGCGGCCTGCTCGCCGTCATGCCATCCAGCCCCGCCGGACGAGCCAAGCCTTGACGCCGTACACGACGGCCCCGTAGGCGACGACGGTGAGGGCGAGGATCGGCCAATAACCGGCCGGCAGGGGCACGAACCCGACGAGCCGGCCCGCCGCCGAAGCGGGCAGCCAGACGGCGACACCCGCCACCGCCACGGTCGTGAGCGTGAGGGCGGGGCTGGCGCGGCTCTCGAGGAACGGCATCCGACCGGTGCGGATGACGTGGACCACGAGCGTCTGGGTCACGAGCGACTCGACGAACCAGCCGGTGTGAAACACGTCCGCCCTGGCCGGGTCGGTGCAGCCGAAGCCGTAGAGCAGGATGGCGAACGTGGTGAAGTCGAAGATCGAGCTCACGGGGCCGACCAGCAGGATGAACCTCGCGATCTGACCGAGCGACCACGGTCGGGGCCGGGCGATCGCCTCGTCGTCGACCGCATCGGTCGGGATCGGCGCCTGCGAGACGTCGTAGAGCAGGTTGTTGACGAGGATCTGCAGGGGCGTCATCGGCAGATAGGGCAGGAAGCAGCTCGCCCCGAGCATGCTCAGCATGTTGCCGAAGTTGGAGCTGGCACCGAGCCGCAGATACGTGAGCACGTTGACGAACACCCGGCGGCCCTCGCGGACGCCCTCCCACAACACCCGCAGGTCCTTGTCGAGCAGGATGCAGTCGGCGCTCTCCCGGGCCAGATCGACGGCCGTGTCGACGCTGATGCCGACGTCGGCCTCCCGCAGGCCGGCCGCATCGTTGGCCCCGTCCCCCAGGAAGCCCACCACATGGCCTGCGGCCCGCAGGAGCCGCACCACCCGCTGCTTCTGCAGGGGTGCCAGGCGGGCGAGCAGCGTCGCGTCGCAAGCCGCCGCCGTGAGTTCCGCGTCGCCCAGGGCGTCGATCTGTCGGCCGTCGAGGCAGGCCGTGGCGTCGAGTCCCACCGCCGCGCAGATCGCGCGGCTGGTGAGCGGGTCGTCGCCGGTGAGCACCTTCACCGCCACGCCCCCGGCCACGAGCGCCGCGATCGCCTCGGCGGCCGAATCCTTGGGGGGGTCGAGGAAGGCCAGATAGCCGCGGAGCACGAGGTCTTGCTCGTTGTCGCGGGTGTAGGCGGCCTGGCGGGCGACGTCTCGGCAGGCCACCGCCAACACCCGAAAGCCCTCGCCCGAGAGCCGGCGACATTCCGCGCCGAGTCGCTCGGGAACGTCGCCGGCCAGCGGATGGATGCGGCCGTCGAGGGCGTACGCCGTGCAGCGGTCGAGCACCGCTTCGACCGCCCCCTTGCAGATCAGCCGCGGGCCGCCGGCCGGCCCGTCGACCACGACCGACATCAGCCTCCGGGAGAAGTCGAAGGGAACCTCGTCGATCTTCACCATGCCGGCCGGCAACCCGGGGGTCTCCGCCGCCGCATGGTCGAGGATCGCCCGATCGAGAAGGTTCTTGAGGCCGGTCTGAAAATGGCTGTTGATCCGGGCGAGCTCGAGCACCTCCGGGTCGTCGCGCAGGGCCATGTCGCAATGCCGCACGAGGATGATCCGGTCCTGCGTGAGCGTGCCGGTCTTGTCGGTGCAGAGAACGTCCATGGCCCCGAGGTTCTGGATCGAGTCCAAGTGCTTGACGATCACGTTCCGCCGCGCCATGCAGAGGGCGCCCCGGGAAAGACAGACCGTCACGATCATCGGGAGCATCTCGGGCGTGAGCCCGACGGCCACCGCCAGGCCGAAGACAAGCGCGGCCCACCAGTCGCCCCGGGTGAGGCCGTTGATCAGGATCACCAGCGGTGTCAGGACCGCGGCCAGCGCGATCATCAGCCAGGTGAATCGCCGCATCCCCGCGTCGAAGGCCGTCTCGGGCTCGGGCATGTCGAGCGATTCGGCGACGCTTCCGAGCAGCGTGGCCCGACCGGTCTCCACGACGACGGCGAGCCCCGAACCGCTGGCCACGCTCGTGCCCTCGTAGCCGATGCAGCCCAGGGCCAGCGGCGCCGTCGCCGGGTCGGGCTCGGCGGCGGCGTGCTTCTCGACCGGAAACGACTCGCCGGTGAGGATCGACTGGGAGACGGCCAGGTCTTTCGCGGCCAGGAGCCGGATGTCGGCCGGCACCATGTCGCCGGCGGCCAGCTGCACGACGTCGCCGCGGACGAGCTCACCGATCGGAATCTCCGTCGCGGCACCGTCACGGATGACCGTCGCGTGAACGGCGATCAGCGAGCGGAGGTCCGCGGCGGCCGCGGTCGCCCGGGCCTCCTGGGCGAACCGCAGCCCGACCGCGACCGACAGCAACACGATCATCACCCCGCCGGCCGCCGGGTCACCCGAGGCGAACGACGAAGCCGCCAGGATGGCGAGCAGGACCACGAGCGGGTTGCCGACGGCCCGGGCCGCCAGGGCGAGCCGGGTGGTCCCGTTGGCGGCCCGCAGCAGGTTCGGCCCGTCTTCCGCCAGCCGCCGCGCCGCCTCCGCCGCCGACAACCCCTGGAGCGAGCTCGCCAGGCTCGCCAGCACCACGTGCGGCTCGGCGGCCGCCGCCGCGGCGAGACGGGTCGATGGCCTGGCGGACTGGACGTGTCGCAGGGAGGGCATGGCCGGGACCCGAGGGGGATGAATCCTGGCCGGCCCTGGCTGGGGTGATTCTACGCCTTGACACGTCCGGCACCTTGGAGCGCCCCGCCAGGAGTATGGACAGTCAGGAGCGAGTGCGGGCCGTCGGCCAGTGGCTCGCGCTCGGCACGCTCGTCGGGCTGGTCTGCGGCGCGGCGTCGGCCGTGTTTCTCTGGCTGCTCGACCAGGCGACCGAGTGGCGGACCGGCCACGAGGCGATCGTCTACTTCCTGCCCGTGGCCGGCCTGGCGCTCGGCTGGCTCGCCGAGCGGTTTGGGCAGGCGATCAAAGCCGGCAACAACCTCGTCATCGACACCATCCACGACGACGGCCCGGAAATCCCATTGCGAATGGCCCCGCTCGTGCTCCTGGGCACGGTGCTTACCCACCTCTTCGGCGGCAGCGCGGGCCGCGAAGGCGCCGCCGTGCAGATGGCCGCGAGCCGCACCGACTGGCTCTCCCATCGCCTCCGGCTCGGCCGGTCCGTGCGGCGGCAACTGCTCGCCGCGAGCGTCGCCGGAGGGTTCGGCTCCGTTTTCGGCACGCCCGTCGCGGGGGCCGTGTTCGGCCTCGAGTTCGTCGTGCGCGGGCGGATCGAATACCACGCGATGGTTGCCCGCCCTCGTCGCTTCGGTGGTGGGCGACCTGACGACCCGCGGGCTCGGCATCGTCCACACGCCCTACCCGGCGGTGCGCCAGGTGCCGGTCACGCCGCTGTTCTTCGTCGGGGCGACGCTTGGCAACGTGCTGGCCCGCCCGCTGGGCATTCCCCTCGAGCTCGGTGCGGCCGTGGGCCTGGCCGCCCTGTTCGCGGCCGCCGCGAACACGCCCCTGGCACTGTCGATCATGGCGGTCGAGCTGTTCGGCGCGGCCGTCCTCCCGCACGTGCTCATCGTCTGCGTGGTCGCCTACGTGCTCTCGGGCCACGCAACCATCTACCCGGCCCAGCGGCTTTTTCGGAACGATGACATCGCTCGCCCGGAGTGACCGCCGCCCGGCTACGGCTCTTCATCGCGCGGTTCGGGGTGCATGGCGGCGACCACCTCGATCATGGTCGCCACGGCGGCGGCCGAGATCCGCTCCGTCCGTCGCGTCGCGGGATCGACGCAGGCCTCGTGGAGCGTCTCGGCATCGAGGGCGGCAAGCCCGCGAAACCGGCGGACCGCCCCGCCGCCAACCCGGGCCCGGGTCGCGAGCGCGGCGAGTTCGGGCTCCGAAAACGCGAGCACGAGCTCCCCCGCGACCGCCGCCTCGCCCCAGGGGGGCCGCACCACTTCGATCCGGCCGGCATCCAGAAGCGGCCGCAGCCAACGGTGAAAGAACAGCAGCACCAGGAATCCGCAGTGGATGCCGTCGGCGTCGGGATCAGTGAGCACGAGCACCCGCTCGTACCGCGACCGCTCCGGCGCGCAGTCGGCCTCGAGGCCGGCTCCGATCGCAGCGGCGAGCGGCCCGAAGAACGGATGCTCGAGCACCTTTCGCCGCGGGGCCCGGACGGCGTTGAGGGGCTTGCCCTGCATCGGGAGCACGGCCTGGACGCGCGGATCCCGTACCCGGGCGACCGCGGCGGCCGCGGAATCGCCCTCGACCACGATCAGCTCGGCCCCCGAGCCGAGACCATGGTCCGTGCAGTCATCGAGTTTCGCCGCCGCTCCGTGCCGGCCCGGAAAGATGCTCGTCATGGTCGAAAGAGTCCGTCGGTCCGGGGTCGCCCCGCGGCCGGCCAGGGGATCGCTGGTTGAAGCATGGCTCGGGGCGGGCCAAGATGCGAACGGCGGCCGGCCGCCGGGGCCGTCACGCAGGCCGAGTCCCCCGGGGCAAGCCCCGACCCAGGAGAACGATTCATGCGCCTCCCCCTGACCTCTCTCAGCCTGGCCGGTGCGATGCTCGTCGCCCTGCCGGGCCGGGCCGCCGATCCCGCCGAGACGTGTCCGGTGATGGGCCGTGCCGCCTCCGCCACCCGCACCACGGCGGCCGGAGGCACGACCAACGGCGACTGGTGGCCCGACCAGGTCAACCTCGACATCCTCCATCAGAACCCCCCCGCCGGAAGCCCGCTCGGCGGCGACTTTGACTACGCCACGGAGTTCAACAAGCTCGACCTCGCCGCGGTCAAACACGATCTCCGCGCGCTGATGACGACCTCGCAGCCCTGGTGGCCGGCCGACTACGGCCACTACGGGCCGTTCTTCATCCGGATGGCCTGGCACTCGGCCGGCACCTACCGCGTGGCCGACGGCCGCGGCGGCGCCGGCTACGGCACGCAGCGGTTCGCGCCGCTCGACAGCTGGCCCGACAACGCCAACCTCGACAAGGCCCGGCGGCTGCTCTGGCCGATCAAGCGGAAGTATGGCCGGCGGATCTCCTGGGCCGACCTGATGATCCTGGCGGGCAACGTGGCGCTCGAGTCGATGGGTTTCAAGACCTTCGGCTTCGGCGGCGGCCGGGCGGACGTCTGGGAGCCGCAGAACGACATCGACTGGGGCCCGGAGACGGAGTGGCTCGGCGACAAGCGATACACCGGCGACCGACGGCTCGAGAATCCCCTCGCCGCCGTGCAGATGGGCCTGATCTACGTGAACCCGGAGGGCCCGAACGGCAAGCCCGACCCGCTCGCGGCGGCCCGCGACATCCGCGAGACCTTCGCCCGGATGGCGATGAACGACGAGGAGACCGTGGCCCTGATCGCCGGCGGCCACACCTTCGGAAAGTCGCACGGGGCGGGCCCCGCCGACAACGTCGGCCCGGCGCCCGAGGCCGCGCCGATCGAGGAGCAGGGGCTCGGCTGGAAGAACCGTTTTCGTAGTGGCAAGGGGGCCGACACGATCACCAGCGGCCTGGAGGGCGCCTGGACATCGACGCCCACCGAGTGGTCGAACGGCTACTTCGACAACCTGTTCGGCTACGAGTGGGAACTGACCAAGAGCCCGGCCGGCGCCTGGCAGTGGACGCCGAAGGACGAGTCGGCCAAGGGCACCGTGCCCGACGCCCACGACGATTCGAAGTCGCACGCGCCGATGATGTTCACGACGGACCTCGCCCTGAAGCTGGATCCCGCCTACGGCCCGATCGCCAAGCGGTTTCACGAGCGGCCCGAGGCGTTCGAGGCCGCCTTCGCCAAGGCCTGGTACAAGCTCACCCACCGCGACATGGGGCCCGCGTCGCGGCTCCTGGGCCCCGAGGTGCCGCCGGCCCAGCTCTGGCAGGATCCCGTGCCGGTGGTGGACCACCGAATCGTCGACGCGGGCGACGTCGCCGCGCTCAAGGCCACGCTGCTCGAGTCCGGCCTGTCGGTGGCCGACCTCGTCAAGACGGCGTGGGCCTCGGCCTCCACGTTTCGCGGCAGCGACAAGCGGGGCGGTGCCAACGGCGCGCGGATCCGCCTCGCGCCCCAGAAAGACTGGGCGGTCAACGAGCCGGAGCAGCTGGCGCGGGTGCTCGGGGTGCTCGCGCGGATCCAGCAAGACTTCAACGCGTCCCAGACCGACGGCACGAAGCTGTCGCTCGCCGACCTGATCGTGCTCGGCGGCGCGGCGGCGGTCGAAAAGGCGGCGCGAGACGCCGGCCACGACGTGACGGTGCCCTTCACGCCGGGCCGCACGGATGCCTCGGAAGCGCTGACCGACGCCGCGTCGTTCGCAGTGCTCGAGCCCAAGGCCGACGGCTTTCGCAATCATCTGCCGCGGGAGATCGACCGGCCGGCCGAGGAGCTGCTCGTGGACCGCGCCCAGCTCCTCACGCTCTCAGCCCCCGAGCTGACCGTGCTCGTGGGCGGCCTGCGGGTGCTCGGCGCGAACGCCGGCTCGGGGCCGGCGGCCACGCTCGGCGTGTTCACCGACCGGCCCGGCACGCTCACGAACGACTTCTTCACGAACCTGCTCGACATGAGCACCGAGTGGCGACCGTCGCCCGTGTGCGAGCAGTTCTTCGAGGGCCGCGACCGCAACACGGGCAAGCTGAAGTGGACGGCCAGTCGGGCCGACCTCGTGTTCGGGTCGAACTCCCGGCTCCGGGCGATCGCCGAGGTCTACGCCAGCGACGACGCCAAGGACACGTTCGTGGCCGATTTCGTGGCCGCCTGGACCAAGGTGATGAACCTCGACCGGTTCGACCTCCCACCCCGCCGCTGATCGCTCCGGCCGGCGAAGCCCCCGCTTAGGGGTGCTCGTGGGCGTGCTCCTCGAAGTCGCCGGCGAAGGGGACGCCATCCACCGCACCGCTGATCGTGCCGACGAACTCCCGCACCACCGCCAGGCCGTCGTGGGTGCCCGCGTACCGTGAGGCGGCGCCGGCAGTCTCTCCGGCCAGCGGCCGGGCGACGAGTTCGACCTGGAAGGACGGCTCCCGAATCGTGAGCAGAAGCTTGCCCTCGGCCGGCTGCACCGGGGCCGGAGTCTTCTCGTCGGCGCCCAGGACGTAGACGACGGCCTCCTTCGCGTCGTGATCGACCGTGAACTCGACGTGGTATTTTCCGCCACCCCAGTCGGCCACCGTGCCGCCGTGCGGGCCGGCGCCATGAACGTGACCGGCGGCATGGCCGTGATCGTGGTCATGGTCATGGTCGTCCCCCGCTGCCTGCTTGGCGGCCGCTGAGGGGGGTGGCGTGGCAGGCCGGCCGCAGCCGGCCTGCCCGAGCACGGCCACGGCCAGGACGGCGAACATCGGAGCCAGAGGCCGGGATCGGGTCGGGGTCGTGGATTCCGTCATGGGCATTTGCATGGTCATTCTCCCAGGGAAAGATCGTTCTCCGAATCATCCATTCCGGCGAGCCGTGAGGCGTCCCGGCCGCTGAACCTCCAGAACAGGCCCGGGTGGATCAGAAACTCGCAGCAGGTGGAAGTCACGAGGCCGCCGAGGATCACCGTGGCGACGGGATAGAGGATCTCGCGGCCCGGCTCCTGGCCGCCGAGCACCAGCGGCACGAGGCCGATGCCCGCGGTCAGGGCCGTCATCAGGACGGGGGCGAGCCGCTCGAGGCTGCCCCGCAGGATCATGGCCTGCGAGAATGGCTCCCCTTCCTCCTGCATGAGATGGAAGTAGTGCGTGACCAGCAGGATCCCGTTGCGGACGGCGATCCCGCCGAGCGAGATGAAACCGACGAGGCTCGCGACGGTGAGCGGCTGCCGGGTGATCACCAGCGCCAGCGCCCCGCCGATGAAGGCCGTCGGCAGCGCGTTGAGCAGCTGCAGCACGATGCGCACCGACGGGTAGAGGAGCATCAGCACGACGAACATCCCCACGACCGAGAGTCCGGCGAGCACCATGATCAGCGTGGTGGCCCGCTCCTGGCTTTCGAACTGGCCGCCGTATTCCACGAACGAGCCCTCGGGCAGCGGCACCTCCACGGCGATCCGGCGGCGGATCTCCCCCACCGCGCCGGCCAGGTCGCGGCCCTGCGTGTTGCAGCGGACCACGATCCGGCGCCGGGCGTTTTCCCGATTGACGGCGTTGGGCCCGGCCCCCGGGCCGATGTCGGCCAGTTCGCGAAGTTCCACCTGCCCCAGGCCCTCGGGCAGGTCGAGCCGAAGCCGGCCGAGGTTGGCATAGTCGGTGCGATATTCCTCCTCCAGCCGCACGAGCAGGTCGAACCGCCGCTGCCCCTCCAGCACCTGTGACACGACCTCGCCCTGGAGCGCCGTCTGGATGACCCGGGCCACCGTCTCGCGGGTCAGGCCGTACAGGGCCAGGTCGTCCGCCCGCAGCCTGACGTGCAACTCCTCGGTCTTCTCGAGCGGCTCGACCACCGGGGGTGTGAGCCCCGGCACCGGCGCGATCGCCCGCTTGATCCGCTCGGCCGTCCGCACGAGCGCGTCGAGATCGTCCCCGTGCACCTTGATGGCGATCTGGGCGTAGACCCCCGAGACCATGTGGCTGATGAGGTGGGCCAGCGGCTGCTCCACCTCGATCGCCACGCCGGGCACCTCGCGACCGAGTTCGTCGAGCAGCTGTTCGATGATCTCCTCGCGGTGCCGGCCGGAGTCGGGATTGATGGCCATGATGTATTCGCTCACGTTCACGGGCGCCGCATGCTCGTCGAGTTCCGCCCGGCCCGTCCGCCGGACGAAGGAGAGGATCTCCCCCCGGGGCCGTGCGTCGCTCTTCTGCAGGCCGCGCAGCTTCGCGTCGATCAGGCCGCAGACGGCGTTGGATGCCCCCAGCGACGAGCCGGCCGGCAGGGTCACGTTCACCTGCACGCTCCCCTCGTCGAACGGCGGCAGGAAATCGCGGCCCAGTCGGGCCAGCTGCCAGCCGGCGACGGCCACGCCGATCCAGGTGAGCACGAGCAGCAAGCCCGGCGCCGCCATGCTCAGACGGACCAGCGGCCTGGCGAGGGCCTTGAGGGCCGCGAGCAGCACGCCGTCGCCCACGCGGTGCGTGGCCCGCGACCGGGGCAGCAGATAGAAGGAGAGCACCGGGGTCACCGTCAGCGACACCAGCAGCGACGCCAGGATCGACACGATGTAGGCCACGGCCAGCGGCGCGAACAGGCGGCCCTCGATTCCCGAGAGGGCGAACAAGGGCAGGAACACGAGGATCACGACCGCCGTGCCGAACACGATCGCCCCGCGGATCTCGCGGCTGGCCTCGTAGACCACCCGCAGGGCCGGCAGCGGCACCGGCCGGGCGTGGTTCTCCTTCAGTCGGCGGAAGATGTTCTCGACGTCCACGATGGCGTCGTCCACGAGTTCCCCCATCGCCACGGCGATCCCCCCGAGGGTCATGACGTTGATCGAGAGCGGGGTTCCGGTCAGCAGCCCGGCCAGGCGGAAGACGAGGGTCGTGATCACCAGCGAGAGCGGGATCGCGGTGAGCGTGATGAAGGTCGTCCGCAGGTTCAGCAGGAACAGGAACAGCACGATCACCACGAGCACCGCGCCGATCACCAGGGCCTCGCCCACGTTGAAGACCCCGCGGTCGATGAAGTTCGCGAGCCGGAAGAGCTCCGGGTTGACGACCACGTCGGGCGGCAGCGCCGCCTCCACCTCGACGAGGGCCGCGGTGATCCGCTCCGTGAGCGCCCGCGTGTCCACGTGCGGCTGCTTGGCGATCGTGAACACGACGCCGGGGACGCCGTCGATGGCGGCGTCGCCCCGCTTGAACTGCGGCCCCTCGACCACGCCCGCCACCTGCTCGAGGAGCACCGTCCGCTCGGGGTGGGTGGCGATCGGCACCTGCCCGAGCTCCCGCACGACGCGGGCCGGATCGGGGCCGAGCCGGCCGAGCACCCGGATCGGCCGCTCCTGCTCGCCCGTCACGGCGAAGCCGCCGCTGGTGTTGATGTTGCTCGCCCGCAGGGCCGCCTCGATGGCCGGCAGCGTGACGCCGTATTCGAGCAGCGCCGCCGGATCGACGAGGATCTGATACTGCTTGCGGTCGCCCCCCTGCACGAACACCTCCGCGACGCCCGGAATCTTGAGCAGCCGCGGCCGGGTCACCCAGTCGGCGATCGTCCGCAGGCTCAGCGACCGCTGGAGCGACGTGGGGAAGGTCAGCTCGTGGTCGCGGCCGGCGATCGAGACCCGGGCCACCCGGGGCGACTCGCCCGCGGCGTCCGGGCGGGGCTGGGTGGGGCCCCACGCCGCGGCGTCGCAGGCGACCGTCTCCCAGGTCGCGGGGCGGTGTCGATCCCGCACCCGCCACACGCGGATGGCACCCGCGGCGTCGGCATCCGTCGTGCATTCGGCCAGATAGGCCGTGCCCGGCACCGCCGCGAGCACCCCGCCCCGCGGCCCCCGCTGGCGGAACATGCCGGCGATCACGATCTGGCCCATGATCGAGGCGGTGGGCGTCATCTGCGGGCGGATGCCCGGGGAAAGCACGCCGGCGACGGTGGTGAGCCGCTCCTGCACCGTCTGGCGAGCCGCGCGGATCTCGACGTCCCAGTTGAACTCCACGTAGATCACGGTGAGCCCGGCCGTGGACTGGCTGCGCACGGCCTCCACGCCACTGGCACCGAGGAGCGCGACCTCGATCGGCTGCGTGACGAGCGTCTCGACTTCCTCGGTCGCCAGACCCGGACACTCGGTGATGATCACGACCCGCGGCCGGTCGAGGTCCGGGAAGACGTCGATCGGGAGCGTTGTCGCCAGGTAGCCCCCATAACCGAGCAGCGCCAGACTGCCGACCAGCACCAGCACGCGGGAGCGGAGCGAGAAGCGGATGACCGCGTCGAGCATCGGACGAGTCTCTCAGTGGGCGCCGTGCACGGTGCCGTCGGCATGCACGTGCATGCCGACGGGCGCGCCCGAGGCCGACTGGGCCTCGAGCACGCGGTTGAGGGAGGCGGCCGATCCCTGGGCCAGGTACCAGCCCGCCGCGACGCTGCCGTCGTTGGCGATGACGACGCTCCGGCGGTCCTCGTGGAGGACGTGCACGGGGAGGCGGTCGAACAGGTCGCCGTTCTGCCGGAACACGTAAGCCTCGGCGACATCCCGCACGACCGCCTCGGCCGGCAGCACGATCACGCCGCGGAGCTCCTCGACCGGCACGTGGAGACGCACCCGCTGCCCCGGACGAAATCGCCAGACCGTGAACGACTTCCCTTCCTTGGCGTAGCCGCGGGACTGGTTCTCGAGCGGCACGAAGAAGTCGAAGGTCCGGCTTTCGGGATCGACCATGTTGGCCAGATGCCGGATCTGGAACGCCTGCCCGAGTGGCGGCCAGGCGTCGGGGTCGTCCTCGGCGAACTCGATCTCGACCGGCCAGCCATGCTGGACCGCCCGCTCGAGCGCCGGCGCCTCGCGCTTGAAGGCATGGCCCACCGCGTACAACAGCCGGTGGTCGGAAAGCACGGCGAGCAACTGCCCGGCCTGCACCTGCGCCCCCAGCCCCGCCTCGAGTTCCTGGACCTCGTAGACGGGATCCGTCTCGGCCGTGCCGGCGGCCACGGGGGGCGGGGCGACGATTTCGACGGTTGAGACGAATCGCCCCGCCTCGACCTCGGCGATCTGCTCCGGCAGGAGTCCGCGGGCGATCAGCTCCTGGCGGCGGCTCGTGATCTCGGCGGCGAGCCGCCGCAGTTGCTGGTCGATCTCGATCAGCCGGGCGCCGGCGATCGTGCCCTCGCCGATCTGGGCGAGCCGGGTCCGCTTCTCCTGCTCGAGCTCCGTGTCGCGGACGGCCTTGAAGAGTTCCGCCTGCGCGGTGTGGACGTATTCGCTCAGCATTCGGAGCGTGAAGAGCCTGGTGCCCGGGCGGACGGTGTCGCCCGGGAAGGCGTGGACCTGCGTGATGATCCCGACAGCGGGCGAGGTGACGCCGCGATCGGAGATCCCGGGCCGATCGGTGATCTCGCCCGGCACGAGGATCGTGCGCCGGTAGTCGCCGACCACGGCGGGCCGCGACACGATCCCGAGGTTCTTGCGGGCCTGCGGGCTCAGTTCGAGCACCTCCCGCTCACGGGCGGCTCCGGCGGCACCGTGATCGGCTTCGTCCGCGACCGAGGCGGAGCCCGCGGGCTCGAAGAACGGCAGCCACCGGTCGCGGAGGAGCGTGGCGGCGGCGATCCCCGCGGCGACCGAGCCGACGATCACGAGCCAGCGGATGAAGCGAATCAACGACGGCAGCATGGAACACCTGCACAATCCGGGTGGTGGACGAAGCTTCTTGAAAACCTGGACGAATCGGGCCGGCGCGGGCCGATGACGAGACCGGCCCGCGCGCTTGTCGCGGCGCCGTGGCAGAGGCTACGGGGCCGGCGCACGAAGCGGCGCCCGTGCACTCACACGCGGAGCACGTGCGGCAGGAGATCGTGGAACGTGGGGAGCCGCTCGCCCGGCGGTCTCACGAATCGCCCGGGTCTCCACGACCCGGCCACCGGGCCGGGCGATGACCCCGGTGGGAGTGCGACCCAGGGCATGCCGCCCCCAGCCGCGGTATCGACCTGCCCTGTTCCGACCGCCAGGAAGGCGTCGGCCGCCAGGTAGATCGCGTCGCCGTCATGATCGGCCGGGACGAGCGGAAGGCCGTCGGTCCGATCGTCATGGCGGTCGCCGGCATGGCTGTGCCCGCCCCAGCCGAAGTGGCGATGGGGATGGCGGTGAGCGTGCCCGGCGGCCTTCTCCATCCCGGCGGTCGTCACGCGTTCGTGACAGTGCGGCACCGTGGCCCCCGCGAGGAACAGGTGGACGCCGACGAGCGGCAGGGCCAGCCAACGACCGATCAGCCTGGTGTGGGACGCCATGCCTCGGAGCCTACCCCGCCGCGTGCAGAACCGCCAAACCCGCGGAAATCACTGGTCAAGGCCGCCGCCGGCCCCGCTACAATGCAGTTCATGAAACTCTCTGATTGGCTCGGCTCGCTCGCGGCGGTGCACCTCGGCCTGGCGATTGTCCTGGCCGCGGCCTCCGCCCGGGCCTGCCCCTTTTGCGATGCCGTCTCGCTCACCTTCGCCCAGGAGATCGCCCAGAGCGAGGCGGCCGTGATCGTGAAGCTCGTCGAGCCGCCGCCGGCCGCAACGCTCGAGCCGGCCGCGACCGGCCCGCTGCCCAAGGGCAAGTTCGAGGTGGTCGAGGTGCTCAAGGGGGGCGACCTCGTCGCGGCCGCCGGCCATGCCGGCGCCGACGCGAAGCCGATCGAGACGATCATGCTCGACGAGCAGCCGATCGGCACCACCTTCCTCCTGATGGGCGTCGAGCCGCCGGGCCTGGTGTGGAGCAGCCCGATCCGCGTCAGCGAGCGGGCGATCGCCTACCTCGAGCAGCTCGGCGGCCTGCCCGAGAAGGGGCCCGAGCGGCTGGCCTTCTTCCTGGGGCATCTCGAGGACGAGGACGAGACGCTCACCCGCGACGCCTACGACGAGTTCGCGGTCGCCCCCTACGACGACGTCAAGGGGCTCAAGGACAAGCTGGACGCCGCGCGGCTGCTCGGCTGGATCGAGAATCCCAAGGTGCCGGCCAACCGCCGCCGGCTCTATGCGACCATGCTCGGCATCTGCGGCACGCCGGCGGAGGCCGAGCGGATCGCCGCCATCCTCGAGGGCAAGGGAGTCGCCGCGGAACAGCCGGAGGTCCGCAACGGCCTCGACGCCCTGATCGCCTGCCACGTGGCGCTCGAGGGGGACAAGGCCCTCGATCTCGTCGACCGGCTGTTTCTCGCCCGCGACCGAAAGGGCAAGGAGGTTCCCTTCACCGAGACCTACGCCGCGGTGATGGCCCTGCGGTTCCTGGGGGAGGAGTCGGATCTCGTGCCGCGGGAGCGGGTGCTCCGGTCCCTCAAGCTCCTGCTCGACGAGCCCAAGCTCGCCGACCTCGTGATCGCCGATCTCGCCCGCTGGCAGGACTGGTCGGTGATCGACCGGCTCGTGACCATCTTCAAGGACGCCAAGGCCGACAACATCTTCGTCCGCGAGCCGATCGTGAACTACCTCCGCGCCTGCCCGCTGCCCGAGGCGGCCGCGGCCGTGAAGCAACTCGAGACGATCGATCCGGAGGCGGTGCGCCGGGCGGCCACGCTCGCCGGCCTGGCCGGCATCACGGCCGCGGGCGACGGCACGGCACCGGCTTCGCCGCCGGGCCCGACCGGCGCCGACACCGCGCTGGCCGGGCAGATCAACACGGTCGTCGGCGACGAGGAGCCGGGTGTCTCCGCGGCGCCGACGGCCACGAACCCGGCGGCCCCGCCGGCCAAGCCCGCCCCGACGACCAACTGGAAGTGGGCCCTCTGGGCCGGCATCGTGCTCGCCGTGGCCGTGCTCGCCCGGACGCTGCTCAAGCCGGGCGTTTCCGGCGCCGCCTGACCCGCGGCCCAGGCCCCCGTCTCCCGCCGCTCTCCCCCAACTGCCCCCTTTCGACGCATGAGCACGGGACTTTTCGATTCGCCGCCGGCCCCGCTCATGCCGGCCCGCCCAGCCGATCACGAGTCGGATCTCTACCGCGCGATCTCCGGCACGGCGATCGCGGCCGCGGCGGTCGCCGTGCTTTCGCCGCTGGTGCTCTTGGGCTGGTCGTTCGCCGCGGTGCCGGCCCTCGGCGTGGTGCTGGCCGGTGCGGCGCTCGTCGACGTCGCCCGCCGTCCCGGAGCGGTCACGGGCAGAGGTCTCGCCCTGGCGGCGCTCGCAGGCTCGGCGGCGAGTCTCGTCGGCGGCCTCGCCTACCTGGCCACGGTCTACGCCACCGAACTGCCCGAGGGCTTCACGCGGCTCAACTACGCCATGCTCCAGCCGCTGCCCGGCGACCCGCCCACGGCCTTGCCCGACTCCGCCCGCGCGATGCATGGCCGCGACGTGCTGCTGAAGGGCTACATGTATCCCGGCTCCCGGCAGCGGGGAATCACGGAGTTTCTGCTCTGCCGCGACCAGGGCGACTGCTGTTTCGGCGGCACCCCGAAGATCACCGACCGGGTGCTCGTGCGGCTCTCCGACCCCGAGGGCATCGACTTCACGCAGCGGCTCGTCAAGATCGCCGGTCGGTTCCGGATCGAGCCGGCCGGCACGGCCGACCTGGGCGGCGGCGTGCTTTACCACCTGGACCAGGCCTTCACCCGCTAGCCCCCGAGGAACGCGCCGCAGCCGATGGATCGCCGCGCCGCCACGCTCCTGTCGCTCGGCATACTGGCACTCGCCGGCTGCGGTGGGCCGCCGCCCGGCGGGCCGCCGGTGGCCACGCCCGCCACGGCATCACCCCCCGCGACCACTCCCCCGGCGGTCGATCCCGGCACGGCCTCGCGGAGGCCCGTCGCAGCGCCCCGCGAGATCAGCTTCGACGACATCAAGCTCGAGATGGAGAAGGGCGCCCCCTTCACCCGCGACCTGCTCCCCAACCGCGTGACGTCGCTCGCCGGCACGGCGATCCGGATCCGTGGCTACATCCTGCCGAGCTTCCAGCAGACGGGCCTGACCCAGTTCGTGCTCGTCCGCGACAACCAGGAGTGCTGCTTCGGTCCCGGCGCCGCCCTGCACGACTGCATCGTGGTGCGGATGCGGCCCGGCAAGACCGCCGAGTTCTCCATCCGCCCGGTGGCGGTGGCCGGGACCTTCAAAATCGACGAACTGCGGGCCCCGGACGGCTCCCATTTGGCGATTTATGCACTCGATGGCGACGAGGTGAAGTAGCGCCGTCTCGGTGTTACCATCGATCCGGTTCGGTCGACCGACCGATTTCGGTCGCGCCGGTCGCGACCGCCGCCCTGGAACTCCTCGCCCTCCCGTGGACACGCCGCCCCTCTCCGCCGCCCCCCAGGACTGGTACTGGCTCTACGACATTCCCACGGCCCGGCTGGCGATCCTGTTCGTCGCCGTGTTCGTCGGCTTCTACTGGGCCGGCTGCATCTTTCTCCGGCCGGTGCTGCGGCAGTTCGTCAAGCACACGAGCGGCGCCAACGACATCGTCGGCTACGTGCTCTCCTGCTTCGGCGTGTTCTACGGCCTCCTGCTCGGCCTGATCGCGGTCACCGCCTACCAGAACGTGGCCGACGCCGGCGCCAACGTCACCCGCGAGGCGGCCGCCCTCTCGGCCCTCTACGAGGACGTGTCGAACTACCCGGCACCCCATGGGCAGAACCTCCGCTGGCTGCTCCGCGACTACACGCGGTACGTGATCAGGTATGCCTGGCCGCTCCAGCAGCGCGGCATCGTTCCCGAGGAGGGCACGATCCGGGTGGAAGCCGTGCAGGAGGAGTTGCTCTCCTTCCAGCCCGCCACGCCGGCCCAGGAAATCCTCCATGCCGAGGCCCTGCGGCAGTTCAACCACTTTCTCGAAGCCCGGCGGATGCGGCTCTTCTCCGTGACCTCCGGCCTGCCGGCCGTGATGTGGTACGTGATGATCCTCGGCGCGGTGCTGAACCTGGCCATCGTCTGGCTCTTCGACATGCGATTCATTACGCAGCTCGTGCTGGGGGGCATCCTGGCCGCATATCTCGGCACGATGATGTTCCTGATCTTCGACATGAACCAGCCGTTCCGGGGGCAGGTCAGCATCTCGGCCGAGCCGTTCGAGGCCATCTACGACCGGATGAACGAGGACTGATCGATGCCGGGCATCACGCCACCCGACTTGGCCCCCCGCCTTTCCCGCCGCGCCGTGCTCGCACGGACCGCGACGCTCGCCGCCGCCCGGGCCCTGGCTCCCGCCTTGTTCACGGGCTGCTCGGTGGGGCTGCCACCGCGCTCGCCAACCGTGCTCGTCGGCCTGCTCCACTCCCAGACCGGCACGACCGGTGTCGGCGGCCGCTCGCTCCGCGACGTCGAGCTGCATGCCTTCGAACAGATCAACAAGGCGGGCGGGATCCTCGGCCGCCGGGTCGAGATGCTCGCCCCGAACCCAGCCTCGCGGGCCGAACGTCGGGTCAAGTTGGCCCGCCAGATCCTCGAGCAGGGCGCCGTCGCGATCTTCGGCTGCTGGACGAGCGCGAGCCGCAAATCGGTGCTGCCCATCATGGAGGAAGCCAAGCGGCTCCTGCTCTACGCCGTCCAATACGAGGGCAACGAGTCGTCGCCCTGTTGCGTCTACGGCGGAATGGTGCCCAACCAGCAGATCCTCCCGGCGCTCGACTGGCTGGAATCGCCCGCCGGTGGCTCACGGCGGCGGATCCTGCTCGTGGGTTCCGACTACGTCTATCCGCGGACGGCCCACTACGTCGCCCGCACGTATCTCGCCGGCCGCGATCTCGAGGTGGTGGGGGAGTTCTACCGGCCGCTGGGCGAGCAGGATTTCAGCCTCGTCGCCCGGATGCTCAAGGAACTCGAGGCCGACTGCGTCCTGAACACGGTCAACGGCGACTCCAACCGCGGCTTCTTCAAGGCGCTCGCCGAGGCGGGCATCGATCCCGAGAAGACGCCGGTGATGTCGACGAGTGTCGCGGAGGAAGAGTTGCGCAGCCTGCCGCCGAATCACGTCGGGGGACACTACGGCGCGTCCTGTTACTTCCAGAGCCTGGCCACGCCTGCCAACCGGGACTGGGTGACCGGTTTCCAGGCTGAGTTCGGCCACGATCGGGTCACCGACGACCCAATGGAGCCCGCCTGGTGCCTCATCCACCTCTGGAAGCAGGCGGTCGAGAAGGCAGGCAGCTTCGACACCGAGGCCGTGCGGCAGGCCTTCCGCGACAACCTCGAGTTCGCCGGGCCGGGCGGCCCGGTGCGGCTCGACCCCAAGACCCAGCACACCACCAAGTTTTGCCGGATCGGCCGGATCCGCCCCGACCGGCAGTTCGACATGGTCTGGGAGTCGCCCGACCCGATTGCCCCCGACCCTTACCCTGAGTTCGCCTTCCCGGGCTGGAAGTGCGACTGGACGGCCGACGGGATCACCCGCGGCGCGGAGGTCTCGATCGATGGCGACCTTTGAGATCGAGGAGAGCCAGTCGATGCGGTGGGTCCGCATCGACTTGGTCGACGACGACTGTCGCGCCGAGCGGGGGGCGATGAGCCACATGAAGGGCCCGGTCACGATGACCGTGCCGCTGCCCACACCCCACGCGATGTGGGTCTCGCTCTTTTCCGACGAGTCGGTGCTCCGGCCGCGCTACGTCGGCACCGGCAGCGTGTTCCTCGACTCGACACTCGGTGGCTACCACGTCTTCGAGATCGCGCCCGGCGAGCGGTGGATCCTCGACACGAAGTGCTTCTGGGCGAGCGACGGCGAGGTGAGCCTGCGGATCCACCGCGAGCGGATCCTGACGGCCTTGTTCGCCGGGCAGGGGCTGCTCTGGTACAAGACCGCGCTCTCCGGCGACGGGCAGGTGGTGCTCGTCGTGGACGGCCCCGTCGAGGAGGTGGAGCTCAAGGACGGCCGGTTGATCGTGGACGGCCCCTATGTCGTGGCCCATACCGCCGGCATCCGCCTGAAGATGAAATGGCCGACCAGGTCGTTCTGGAGCGCCTGGCTCTCCGGCCAGAAGCGGACGTTTTGCTACGAGGGCACCGGCAAACTCCTGCTCTGCACCGTGCCCTACTGGCGGCGGCGGATGGAACTCGAGCGGGCCGGCACCGCGGCGGGGGTCTGACGGTCGGCTCACCGGCCGGGCCCGTGAGGGAAGCCATGCGAGTGATCGTCGCGCTGGTCGCCGCCTCGGCCGGCACGGCCGCCGTCGCCTGCCCGTTCTGCGACGTGGTCGGGCGGCCGCTGGCCGCCCGCCGGGATGCCGCGGCCGTCGTGGCCGTGGGCGAGGCCGGCGGCGCGGCCCGGGAGGAGGAGGGCGTCGTCCGGCAGCCGTTCGCGGTCCGCGGCGTGCTGCGCGGCACAGGCATCGAGGCGGGCGCCGACCTCACGGCCCGTGTGGCGGGGCCCGTGGCGGGCACGGCCGTGCTCTTCGGCGACGAGGACGGGCGGTTCGAAGCCGTGGCCGCCGACGAGACGCTCCTCGGCTACGTCGCCGCGGCGCCGCGGGCCGAGGCGGATCCCGCGGCCCGGCTCGCGTGGTTCGCCCGCTGGCTCGAGCATCCCGAGCGGGCGATCGCCGAAGACGCATTCAGTGAGTTTGGCCTGGCGGAGTTCGAGGCGGTCGTCGCCGCGGCCGGAGCGCTCGACGGACCGAGGCTCGCGGCCTGGGTCTTGGAACCGGCGATCGACCAGCGACGCCGGGGCTTCTACGGCCTGGCCCTGGGCATCGTCGCCCGCCGCGCCGCGGAGCAGGGCGACGCGGCCGCGGGATCGACCTGCCTCGCGGCGCTCGAGCAGGCGCTTGCGGCGGAGGGCACCGATCTGCGGGCCGGCTACGACGGGCTGCTCGGAGGGTTGCTGGTGGCCCGCGGCGAGGCCGCCCTCGACTGGCTCCGCGACCACGAGCTGCTCGCGGCCGACACGCGGGCCGGCGACGCCCGCCACACGCTCGCCGCGCTCCGGTTCGCCTGGGAATACCTGGCCGAGCGGGTCCCGCGGGAGCGAGTCGCGGCGGCCGCGGCGCGGCTGCTGGCCAACCCGGCCGTCGCGGCCGACGCGGCGGTGGACCTGGCCCGCTGGCGGCACTGGACGAGCGTCGCCGACGTGGCGGCGCTCTGGGATCGGCTGGGCCGCGACGATCCGCTCGTGCGGCGGGCGGTGGCCGGGTATCTCACCGCCTGCCCGCTCCCCGAGGCCGGGCGTCACGCCGCCGCGATCGCTGCCGCCGATCCCGAGACCTGGGCCGCCGCCGTCGCGGCCGCTGGCCTGCCGCCCCGTGGGCCTCCTGATTGACCGATCTGAATCAATGCTGATTCATCCGCGGCTGCGGTTTTTCTTTGACCCGGGCTCGATGGCATGGCACTATCAGACGGGGTTTTTCGAGTTTCGCTTTTCCGGCGTGCGGAGAGCCCGGTTGTCCGCCGCTGGAGATGATCCATGCCTTCTCGTCGTCGCTCGAATCGTCCAGCGGTGTCCCACAATCCTCGTCGCGGCCCGCGCGAGCGCCAGTCGGTGCTCGGCCTCGAGCGGCTCGACGCCCGGCTCGCCCTCTCGGCCAGCGCCCAGGTGTTCGGCCGGTGGCTGAAGCTGCAGCCGCCGGCGGCCATCGCGTCGGCCGCCCTGTCGGCTCCGCGGCTCGCCCCACCGACGATCGCGGCGGCGCGGGTCGCGGCCACGGCGGCGGCGCCGGTCGTGGCGTCCGTGACGTCGGCTAACGGCGGCCCCTACGGCGGGGTCACGGGCGGTTACACCGTCACGGTGACCGGCAGCGGCTTCGTCACCTCTAACGGTCAATCGCAGGTGCAGTCCGTTTCGTTTTGGACGACCCCGTCGTCGCAGGCCGGTGGCACCGGCGCGTTCACCGTCGTGCCCGGAAGCGGGCCGAATGGCGGCAAGCCGTCACCCCAGCGGGCCTCGATCCGGTTTCAGATGCCCAACCTGCAGTCCCAGTTGACCCTGCTGCCTGCCAGCACCGCCGTCGTCGTCACGGCCGGCGGCCAAAACTCCTCCACGAGCCAGGGCACCAGCAATACGTTCACCTTCGCGAATCAGGCGCAGGTCACGTCGATCTCGTACGCCGGCCGCTCCAACCAGGCGGCGGTCAATCCCGGCGATCCCGGCCTCCAAGCCCAGAACGGCCCGCTCACCGGCGGCGGCACGCTCGTGATCAACGGCTCGGGGTTCGTGACCGGCTCGTCGGTGCAGTTCGTCGATCACGGCACGCCGCAAAAGACCGTCACGGTGCCCGCCTCGGGCGTGACCTTCGTGTCAGCGTCGCAGGTGTCGGTGACCGTGCCGAACGTCAGCAAGACGTGGTCATCCGACACCACCGTGGCCGTCAACGTGGTGCCGCCGGGCTTGCAGCCGATTCCGTCGGCGGGCGCAGCCAACGGTGCGGGCGGATTCCAGAACCAGTTTACGTTCTACGCATCGCCGTCGATGACCTTCGACATCAAGCTCCGGCCCGAGGTGGTGGCGGCCGGCCAGGCGGCCGGCGGCATCTATCTCGTGGCCTACAGCCAGGTGGGCGACCGGACGGGAACGCTGGTTGCGGGCAACGCGAACATGCAGCCCGTTATCATGCAGGTGTCCCGGGGAGCGACGCCGGGGCAGAACGTGGGCACGTGGGAGCGGGGCACGGCCATGCTCACGAGCGTGACGGCGGCCGCCACGGGCACCGCGGTCGCCGTGGGCAAGCCGCAGACGCTCTCGCTCGCCGACACCTCGAAGCTCAGGGCGGGCATGTCGGTGACCGGCAGCGGCATTCCAACCGTCCCGCCGAACGGCGTCACCCTCGTGCAGAGCGTCGACAGTTCCACGCAGATCACCATCACCTCCCCGCTCACCCAGAGCATCACGAACTCGGACCTGACCTTCGCGAGCAACTACATCGATGCGCGCAAGTACGGCACAGGGCTGTCGTTCGTCCCGACCCCCGACAAGAACGGCTATCTCACCGCCACGGTCGCCTACGAGAACCTGCTGTACGCGCAGGGCTACAGCAACGTCTCGGCCGGGGCCGTGCTGACGATCGGCGGCTTCCCGGTGATGTCGGCCCCGGGCGGCATGGCCGGATCACCGACCGTCGGCACGAATCCGGGCCTCCTCTACGGGCTCACGGAACTGAACATCTCGGGCCTGGCGACGACGAACTACTCCGCTCCCTCGAGCGTGGTGGACGTGTCGTTCGTCGACCAGTTCGGCATCCCGCTCGCAGCCTCGATGACGCCCGTGGCCCCCTTCCCGCTCAATCCGATCGGCCTCAAGATCAACACCACGCGGCAGGGGGCCGTGACCGGCTTCGCGAATGCGGTCAAGCAATCGTCGGTCCCCGGGGCCAGCGGCTTCGCGCCGCTGGTCTCCGCGAGCCCCGGCGGCGCCTTCTATCCGCTGCTGGACCAGACCTCGGCGGGCACCACCCAGATTCTCGCGCCCTTCACCTACTTAAGCGCCGTCGAAAAGTTTTCCGGCATCAAGCCGTCGGCGATACCGCTCAAGGTCAACGGCGGACACCTCGAGGCCCCGACGCCCCCGATGAGCGGAGACTCCGCCGGCTACTTCTACTGGGTGACGGCGGTCGGTGACGGTGGTGGCGAGACGATGGCCTTCGGCACAGGACAGACGGCGACGTCTCCGAACACCGACCCGATCTTCAACACGACGTACCAGGCGCTCACGTCGACAGACAATGCGATCCTCGTGTCGTGGGGCGCGAACAACCTGGGGCAGGGGCTGCTCGGCCCGGGGTCGATTCCGCTCAACCTGCAGGCCACGGCGACGGCGTACAACGTCTACCGGGCGCCGGCGTACAGCGCCTCCGGAACGGTCCCCGAGCCGATTCTCCCATTGAATCTCGAGAAGCTGAAATCACCGCTGCCGGGCACGGCCCTGAGCTACCTCGACGACGGCAATGGCACCTGGGAGACCGTGCAAAGCCTGCCGGACTCGAACGCCACGTTCTCGCAACTCAGCAGCTTCTTTGACAATGCATTGGACACCTTCTTCACGAACTACGTCGCCCCCAACTCGTTCGAGATCTTCCGCGACGGCGTCACGTGGCGGGGCAACACCATCAACGCCACCCCCGGCAGCACGCCGTTCACCTACGTGACGGCGGACCGGGTCGTCCACAGCGCCACCGCCTACGGCCGGGCGCTGTTGCTCACCGATTCCGCGAACTCGAACAGCCAGGTCGTCTGGCTCGATCCGTCGGCTCGTCCCACGTCGCTTCTGCAAAACACCTGGATGGAAAATACGTCGAACCTCGGCTTCTCCGCCGGGTACCAGATTTTCGGAGCCTGCGGGGCGGCGGGTGACGGCGGGCCGGCGAACGTCACGGTCGACAAGGTCAACCCCTGGGCCGACCTGCAAAACTCGATCGCCGCGGCCTTCGACCGCGGGCTCGCCACGAACTTCGCCGTCAAGCCCAACGCCTGGGCCAACCCGCCGCAGTTCAATGCCCGGGCGAAGATCTCGGCCCAGGCCGGCACCTGGTCACAGGCCCAGCTCAAGCCGCACACCTGGGCCGTCACCGGCGTGACCGCGGCCGGCGTCGAGACCGTGTATGGCGTGGTGACGACCGCCACGCCCCAGCTGCGCAAGGCCGTCACGCTCCAGTGGAGCACGCAGCAAACGGGCTCGCAGCCATACACCTCGTTCAATCTCTATCGGGCCCGGGGCGTGCCGGGCCAGGCCCTGACCTTCCGCAAGGTCAACTCTTCTGGCGCGATCACCAGCCCCGGCCCCGGGCAGACCGTCGTCTTCCGCGACACGGGCGCCGCGGCGACGCTGCCCACCAGCCAGCCGGTCACCTACTGGGCCCCGAACACGGTGCACGACGTCTATGCCGCCTACCAGCACCGGATCGCGGCCAATGGCCTCGCCTATGGGTATGCCTATGACGATCAGGGGGGCATGTCGTCCACCTACACCGCCATCGGCACGCCGGCGCTCAACGGCTATCTGTCCAAGGTCACGGTCGGAGGGCTGCGCTGGGGCACCGTCGGCAACCCGAAGGCGACCGACGGCACCGCCAACACGCGGGCCACCGGCATCTCGGTCGCGCCGATCCCGCAGCAGATTCCGATCACACCTCCCACCGGCAGCATCTTTTTCTCCGTGGCCCAGACCACGCTCTCGGTGCAGGTGATGGCCAGGGATCGGGCGACGCAGGCCACGTTCCCCGCCTTCGGCTCGACGAACTGGACCGTGAAGGTCGTCGGTGGCGCCGGCAAGGCCCTGCCCGGCATGCTGGGCAAGAGCTTCCCGGTTTCCTATCTGAGCGGTCAGGCCCAGGTGCCCCTCGCCGGTTTCGGGGCCGTGACGGGCAACACCTACACGGTCAACCTTCAGCTCTATAGCGGCTCCACCGCCGTGGGCAGCCCGCAGAGCGTGAGCTTCACGGCGTATTGAGCGGCGGCTCGAGCCGCCTGAGGCAGCGGCGGGCACGCCGCGGGCGTTTGGCAGGCCACCGCCTCCGGCATCGCGGCGAAATGCCGAGGGTTGCGGCGGGGGCGTTTCCTGCGATATTTCCGGCTCGGGCTCCGGCCTTCCGGCACGCCCGTTCCCCGCCCCGGCACGAGGCCTCCCGTCATGAAGATCCACGAGTTCCAGGCCAAGGATCTCCTCCGCGCCGCGGGCGTGCCCGTGCTCGCCGGCAAGGTGGCGAAGACGCCCGCCGAAGCGGCCGCCGCCTACACGGCGCTCGGCACGCCCGTCTGCGCCGTCAAGGCGCAGATCCACGCCGGCGGCCGCGGCAAGGGGCAGGTGCCCGGCACCGGCCAGCGCGGCGTGGAACTCGCAAGAAGTGCCGCCGACGCCGAGCGGATCGCCAAGGGGCTTCTGAACCAGACGCTCGTCACGATCCAGACCGGCCCCGCCGGCCAGACCGTGCGGCAGGTGTTCGTCGAGAGCGGCTGTGCGATCGACCGCGAGTTCTACTGCGCGATCCTCGTGGACCGTGCCGCCCGCTCGCCGGTCTTGATCGCCAGCACGGCCGGCGGCATGGACATCGAGGAGGTCGCGGCCAAGACGCCGGAGTTGATTCTCTCCGAGCCATTCGATCCCGACCGCGGCCTGGCCGGCTGGCAGGCGCGGCTCCTGGCCTCGAAGCTCGACCTGCCCACGGCGTCGTGGCGGCACGCCGAGACCTTCTTCAAGAAGCTCTGCCAGGCCTTCGTCGATCTCGACGCCTCGCTGCTCGAGGTCAACCCGCTCGTGCTGACGAAGGACGGCACGCTCGTGGCGCTCGACGCCAAGATGACTTTCGACGACAACGCGCTCTTTCGCCACAAGGACGTGGTCGCGCTCCGTGACGAGGCCGAGGAGGAACCGGCCGAGATCCGGGCGGCGGCCGCGGGCCTCTCCTACGTCAAGCTCGACGGCACGATCGGCTGCCTCGTCAACGGGGCCGGCCTGGCGATGAGCACCATGGACCTGGTCAAGCTCCACGGCGGCCAGCCGGCCAACTTCCTCGACGTGGGGGGCGGAGCCGACGTGAAGCAGGTCACCGAGGCCTTCCGGATCATCCTCTCCGACCAGAACGTCAAGGCGATCCTGGTCAACATCTTCGGCGGCATCATGCGGTGCACGACCATCGCCACGGCACTCGTCGAGGCCTCGAAGACCGTCGGCTTCACCGTGCCCCTGGTCGTGCGGCTCGAGGGCACGGAGGTGGCCGAAGGCAAGAAGATCCTGGCCGAAAGCGGCACGGCCATCATCACCGCCGACGGCCTGACCGACGCCGCCCAGAAGGTCGTGGCCGCCGCCAAGGCCTGATCGAACCATCCCCTCCCCCATCCCGCCGGCTTTCCCATGAGCATCCTCGTCAATCGCGACACCCGCGTCATCTGCCAGGGCATCACCGGCAAGGTCGGTGAGTTTCACACCCGGGGCTGCCTCGACTACGGCACGCGGATGGTGGGCGGCGTGACGCCGGGCAAGGGGGGCGAGACGGTCGCCGGCCTGCCCGTGTTCAACACCGTCGCCGAGGCCCGCGATGCCACCGGCGCGAACGCCACGATGATCTTCGTGCCACCCGCCTTCGCCGCCGACGCGATTCTGGAGGCGATCGGGGCCGGCATCGAACTGGTGGTGGCGATCACGGAGGGGATTCCCGTCCTCGACATGGCCCGCGTGCTGCCGGTGCTCGAGGATTCCGCCAGCCGGCTGATCGGCCCCAACTGCCCGGGCGTGATCACGCCGGCCGAGTGCAAGATCGGGATCATGCCCGGCTACATCCACACCCCCGGCCACGTGGGCGTGATGAGCCGCTCGGGCACGCTCACCTACGAGGCCGTCTGGCAGCTGACGCAGCTCGGCCACGGCCAGAGCACCTGCGTGGGCCTCGGCGGCGACCCGCTGGTGGGCTCGTCCTTCATCGACATCCTGAAGCTCTTCCAGGCCGACCCCGACACCCACGCGATCCTGATGATGGGGGAGATCGGCGGCAGTGCCGAGGAGGAGGCCGCCGAGTTCGTGAAACACCACGTGACCAAGCCCGTGGCCGCCTTCATCGCCGGCCGCACGGCCCCGCCGGGCAAGCGGATGGGCCACGCCGGGGCGATCATCTCCGGGGGCAAGGGCACGGCCGAGGCCAAACTCGCCGCCCTGGCCGACGCCGGGATCGAAATCGCCGACAGCCCCGCCGATATGGGGGCCGCGCTCGTGCGGGCTGTCGAAAAACGCTGCGGCGGCCGATAGACACTTGGGATGGCATCGGCCGCGACCGCGAACTGGCGGCGGCCGAGCTGCGTAGATAGTCTCAATCGTGGTCTTCGCGACTGCCCGCGACGGGCGGGCGGCGACCGTGCTGCGAGCGTTCGCCCCAGGATTCAGCACCATGTCCCAGCGTCGTCGTCACCCCCGCCGTCGGCCGTTCGGCCGCCTTGAGCAGCTCGAGACCCGCCGGCTCCTGGCGGTGGACGTCGTCCAGCCGCTCCAGAACCTCTCGGCCAATGCCGGGGCCCCGTCGGCGGTGATCGATCTCGAAGCGGCTTTCGACCTGGCCGGCGTCACGGGCACGGTCGTCCGGTTCTCGAACAACGTCGGAGCCGACATCTACGCGGAACTGTTCGATGCGGCCGGGCCGGCCCGCACCCGGACCACGCCGTTGACCGCCGCCAACTTCCTCGCCTACCTCGACGCGGGCCGCTACACCAACACGATCATGCACCGCTCGGTGTCCGGCTTCGTCGTCCAGGGCGGCGGCTTTACCGACAAGTCGCTCTCGGCCGCGATCCCGCAGTTCCCCGCGGTCACCAACGAGCCTGGCAACACGAACACCCGCGGCACGATCGCGATGGCCAAACTGGGGGGTGATCCCAACAGCGCCACCAACCAGTTCTTCTTCAATCTGGCCAACAACGCGGCCAACCTCGACAACCAGAATGGCGGTTTCACCGCGTTCGCCCGCGTGCTTGGCAACGGCATGACGGTGGTCGACGCGATGGCCGCCCTGCCGCGGTTCAACTTCGGCTCGCCGTTCGACGAGATTCCTGCGAAGGGCGCCACCACTCAGGCGGCGGTCACCCGCAGCAATCTGGTCACGATCTCGTCGGTGAGCCGGGCGAATGAGCTCGTCTTCACGGCGTCTTCGAGCAACGCGGGCGTGGCGACGGCCAGTGTCGGGCCCAACGGCAATCTCACGGTCGACTACGCCGACGCGAACGGGGGTACGGCCACGATCACGGTCCGGGCCGCCTCCGTCTTCGATCCGACCGACTTCACCGAGCGGCAGTTCACCGTGACGCTCAACGGCCCGCCGCCTCCACCAGCGGCCCCG
>Ga0214917_10001468_pt1 | contig 30090 bp, 23 predicted proteins | sample LL_1208_BB_MetaG_FD_177983 | JGI IMG/M metagenome (GOLD analysis project Ga0214917, IMG submission 177983) | Freshwater microbial communities from Lake Lanier, Atlanta, Georgia, United States - LL_1208_BB | ecosystem: Environmental > Aquatic > Freshwater > Lake | place: USA: Georgia | collected... | reverse complement strand
GCCCTGCTGCCCTGGGTGGCATGGCGTGCGGTCTCGGGCGGACGTCCGGTCGCCTCTCCGTGGGTGCGGTTCACGGGCGGCGTCCGCGTCCCGCCCCGCCCCGCGTTCGGGGCCTCGCGCATCTGGATGCACGGCGTGAGCGTCGGCGAGGTGCAACTGCTCGCCGGACTGGCGGCGGAACTGGAGGGCCAGGCCGCCGCGGCGGGCCGCCCCGTCGACTGCGTCGTCTCCAGCTCGACCACCACGGGTCTCGGCGTGGCCGTCAAGCGGTTCGGGGCCGACCGCACCTTCCCCTGCCCGCTCGACCTCACCTGGGCGGTGAACCGCGTGCTCGACCGCGTGCGACCCGACCTGCTCGTGCTCGGCGAACTGGAGCTGTGGCCGAATCTCCTGGCCTGCGTCCATGCCCGCGGCATCCCGATCGTGGTCGCCAACGCGCGGATGAGCGAGCGGAGCGCGCGGGGCTATCGGTGGATCCGCCCGGTCGTGCGACGGATGCTCGGGAACGTCTCGCTCGTGGTCGCGCGGTCACGGGAGGATGCCGACCGCTTCGCCTCCTTCGCCCCGCCCGGCGGCTGCGACGTGGCCGTGACCGGCTCGATGAAGTTCGACGGCGTGCAGGGGGATCGGGACGCGGAGCCGGTGCGGTGCCTGCGGGGTCTGGCGGGATTCCACGACGAGGACGTCGTGTTCCTCGCCGGCAGCACCCAGGCCCCCGAGGAACAGCTGGCCGTCGCCGCCTTCGCCGCCCTCTGGCCGCGGCATCCGCGGCTGCGGCTGGTGATCGTTCCTCGGCACGTCGAACGCACGGCCGAGATCGCCGCGTTGCTCGACCGGTCGGGCTTCCCGTGGCAGCTGCGCAGCCGGCTGGGCACCGCGACGGCCGGGGGGCCCGACCCGCAGCCCCGCCTGCTGCTCGTCGACACGACGGGCGAACTCGGCTGGTGGTGGGGCACCGCCCGCATCGCGTTCGTGGGAGGCAGTCTCGACGGCAAGCGGGGCGGCCAGAACATGCTCGAGCCCGCCGCCTACGGCGCGGCCGTCTCGTTCGGGCCGCACACCCGCAACTTTCGCGACGAGGTCCGCCGGCTCCTGGCGGCGGAGGCGGCGGTCGTGGTCGCGGATGGCGCGGCCCTGACGGAGTTCGTCCGCCGCTGCCTGGAGACGGAGGGGTATGCCGCCGGGCTCGGCCGGCGGGCCGCCGATCTCGTGGCGTCGCAACGCGGCTCGACGGCCGCCACGGCCGCGGCGATCCTCGGGCGGTTGCCGAACGCCGCACGCTGATTTCGCGGTTGCCAAGGGGGCCGGAGTGGCCGATAATCCCGGCTTCGATTCCGGACCACCCACCCTTCCCACCTGCACGAGGCAACCGCCGTGGCACAAGGCAAGTATCTGTTCACCAGTGAGTCGGTCAGCATGGGCCATCCGGACAAGTTGGCCGACCAGATCTCCGACGGCGTGCTCGACGCCTACCTCGCCCAGGATCCGCGCAGCCGCGTGGCCTGCGAGACGCTGGTGACCACGGGCTTGGCGGTCATCGCCGGCGAGATCACCTCGCGGGGAACCATCGACTATCAGCAGGTGGTCCGCGACGTCATCCGCCAGGTCGGCTACACCGACGACGAGATGGGCATCGCCGCCGACACGTGCTCCGTGCTGGTGGCCGTGGGCAAGCAGAGCGGCGACATCGCCATGGGCGTCAACGAGGACGATTCGAAGGGCAAGGACATCGGGGCCGGCGACCAGGGCCTGATGTTCGGCTACGCCTGCAACGAGACGCCCGAGCTGATGCCGCTGCCGATCGCCCTCTCGCATCGGATTCTCAACCGGCTCACCGAGGCGCGGCAGAACAAGGAGGTGGACTGGCTGCGGCCCGACTCGAAGAGCCAGGTCACGATCGAGTACGAGGGCAACAAGCCGGTGCGTGTCGATACGATCGTGGTGTCCACGCAGCATGCCCCCCACGTCTCGAACGAGGAGATTCAGCGGTTCGTCATCGACACGATCATCAAGCCGCTGCTGCCCAAGAACCTCGACACGAAGAACATCACCTACCACATCAACCCGACGGGCCGGTTCGTGGTGGGGGGCCCGCACGGCGACTGCGGCCTGACGGGCCGGAAGATCATCGTCGATACCTACGGCGGCTGGGGCCGTCACGGCGGCGGCGCGTTCTCCGGCAAGGATCCGACGAAGGTGGACCGCAGCGCGGCCTACATGGCCCGCCACGTCGCCAAGAACATCGTGGCCGCCGGCCTCGCCGACCGGTGCGAGGTCCAGCTTGCCTACGCCATCGGCGTGAGCGAGCCGGTGAGCGTGCATGTCGACACCGAGGGGACGGGCAAGGTCGACGACCAGCGGCTCTGCGAACTGGCCAGCGAATTCTTCCCGCTGACGCCCCGGGGCATCATCGACTACCTCGACCTGAGGCGGCCGATCTACCGCAAGACCGCGGCGGGCGGCCACTTCGGCCGCGATGGCTTCTCCTGGGAGCAGACCGACCGGGCCAAGGCCCTGGCCGAGGCGGCCAGGGCGGTCGCCGTCGGCTGACATCGCCGTCCCGTGTCAGGAACCAGCCGTCCTTGTCGAGGTCTGCATCCATGGAGGGGGCGGCACGCGGCACCGCGATCGATGCGGCCGTGATCGCGGCGACGGGGCCGGTGTCCCTGCTGGCGGGGACCGTCGCCGCGGGCTGTGGCAGCGTGCTGGCGGTCCGCAGGCTGGAGGGAGCGATCCACGCCGTGGCCGGCGCGGAGGCGGTGCTGGCCACGTGCGCCACGGGGTTCCTGCTCGTGGCCGTGGCCGATCTGGGGAGCCGTCCGCGGTCGTCCGTGTGGCGGTCCCGCACCGCCGGAACGCCGCTCCCGGGACGCGGGTGGGAGCGGGCCGTCGCGCGGGGCTATGGAGGGGGTCTGGCACGCGCCGGTCTGGCGCTGGCGATGGCCGCCGTCAGCCTGCCCGTGCGCTGGGAGCCGACGCCCGCGTGCCTGGCCGTCGCGGGGGCCCTGGCCGCGACCCTCGTGGCGTGCGTCAGCCCCGTGGCATGGGGGCGGGCGGTCCGCACCGGCTCGGGCAGCGCCGTCGCCGCACCGCCGTGCCGCGTGGCCTCCCCGATCCCTGCGGTGGCCACCGCCGCACCGGCCGCCGGCAGCGTGACGCAACGCTTCGAGCGGCGTGTGCAGCCCGACGGGTCGGAATGCGTGTACGGCAGGGTCTGCGTGGCGGTGCCGGAGGGAGCGCGGACCGGTTGGGCGCACGTCGGCTTCTGTCCGCCGCTGGCCGCGCTGCCCATGGTGGACGTGACCACCGACTATGATGGCGTGGAGGCCGTGGTCTCGGCGGCCGAAGTGCTGCCCTGGGGCGTGCGGATCGAATGCCGCCTCGACGAACCGGCCGACGAGGCGATCGAGATACCCGTCGACTTTCTGGCCCGACCGCCGGCGTAGACGATCGGACCGAGCAGACGCCATGGCACGCTGGCCCCGCAATCTCTGGACCACGCTGTTCACCTACGGGGTGATCTTCGGTGGGTTCCCGCTCCTCTGCCTGCTGTTCTGGAAGTGGGTGCGGGGATGACGCCGCCGCCGTCGCTCGTGGCCCTGCTCGACCGGGTCGGCCAGCCGCACCTGCTGGCCTTCTGGGATCGCCTCGACGCGCCGGCCCGGCAGGCGTTCGCGGCGCAGCTGGAGTCGCTCGACTGGCCGCTGGTCGAATCCCTGCGACGACAGGCCGCGGACCCGCGGCCGGCGGCGGCGACCGTGGATGCGGCCGCCGCGGTCACTCCCCGCTGCCTGCGGCTGGGCGACGCGTCCAATCCGATCCCTCCCGAGGACGCCCGCCGCCGCGGGGACGAGGCGCTGCGGTCCGGCGTCCTCGGCGCGATCCTCGTGGCGGGCGGCCAGGGCACCCGCCTGGGATGCCGGGGACCGAAGGGGCTGTGCCGTGTCGGGCCGGTGTCCAAGGCGACGCTGTTCCACCTGCTGCTCGGCAAGTTGGTGGCCGTGCGGCGCCGGTACGGCCGGGACGTGCCGCTGGCCATCATGACGAGTTCCGCCACCGACGCGGAGACGCGGTCGTTCCTGGCGGAACACCGCCACTGCGGCCTCGATCCGCGACGGGTCATGGTGTTCCGGCAGCACGACCTGCCCGCCATCGAAGCCGGCACCGGCCGTCTGCTGCTCGACGCGCCGGGCCACGTGGCCGTCGCTCCCGACGGCCACGGCGGCATGCTCGTGGCGTTCGAGGAGGCGGGCGGAATCGGCTGGTTCGCCCGGCAGGGCGTGGAGCACGTCGTCTCCTTCCAGGTGGACAACCCCCTGGCGATGCCGCTGGCGGCCGAGTTCCTCGGCTACCACCTGCTCGACGGGGCGGAATTCAGCACGCAGGTCGTCCGCAAGCAGGCCCCCGAGGAACGGGTGGGCGTGATCGTCGTCCACGGGGACCGCCATGCCGTGATCGAATACAGCGACCTGCCAGCGTCGCTCGCCGCCGCGCGCCTGCCCGATGGCCGCCTGCGGTTCCATGCCGGCAGCATCGCCGTGCACGCCTTCACGCGCCGGTTCCTCGAGCGCACCGCCGGCCGCGACGACGCGCTGCCGCTCCACCGGGCCCTCAAGGCGGTGCCCTGCCTCGATGCCGCCGGCGCGCGGGTCGTGCCGCGGGCGCCCAACGCGATCAAGTTCGAGCGGTTCATCTTCGATCTCATGCCCCTGGCGCGGCGGGTGTGCGTCGTCGAAGTGGAGGCCGCCGAGGGGTTCGCACCGCTGAAGAACCCGGCCGGTTCGGCCGCCGACGGGCCGGAGCACGTCCATGCCGCGGTCGTGGCCCATGCCCGCCGGCTGCTGGCCCGGGCGGGCGTGCGCGTGGCCGACGGGATCGACATTGAACTGGCCGCGGATCGCATCATCGACGACACTGACGTCGCCGCCCTGCTGCCCTCCGGCACGGTCCTCGACAGGCCAGGCGTCGTCGGCGGCTGACAGCCGTCGCGCCGCAGCCCTCGGCGCCGGGCTCGTTCCCAGCCCCTCACCCCGAGAGACACATCGCATGCTCCACGCCGTCGTGATGGCCGGAGGATCCGGCACCCGTTTCTGGCCAGCCAGCCGGGCGGCCCTGCCCAAACAGCTCCTGCCGCTGGCGGGCGCGAAGACGCTCCTCGAGGACACCGTCGACCGGCTCGAGGGCCTCGTGCCGGCCGAACGCGTGATGGTGGTCACCGCCGCACGGCTGCTGGAGACGGTGCGGAGACAACTGCCCGGGATTCCCGAGGCGGGGCTCGTCGGCGAGCCCTGCAAGCGCGACACCGCTCCCTGCATCGGCCTGGCGGCGTTGCTCGTGTCGCGGCACGATCCCGACGCGGTCATGGCCGTCATGCCGTCCGACCACGTCATCCGGCCGGCCGACCGCTTCCGGTCGGCGATCCGGCAGGCGGCCGCACTCGTCGAGGAGTCCCCCGGCAGGCTGGTGACGTTCGGCATCAAGCCGACCTACCCCGCCGAATGCTTCGGCTACATCCAACAGGGCACGCGGCTGGAGTGTCCTCCCACGGGCGACGCCCCCGCGGCCGTGCACCGCGTGGCCCAGTTCCGCGAGAAGCCGCCGGCGGCCGTCGCCCGGGAGTATCTCGAGGCCGGCACCTTCCTGTGGAACGGCGGCATCTTCGTCTGGAAGGCGGCCACCATCCTCGCCGCCCTCGCCGACCGCCAGCCGGACTGCTTGGCGCACCTGCACCGCATCGCCGACGCGTGGGACACGCCCTCCCGCGACCGGGTGTTCGCCGAGGAATTCGCGGCCATCAAGGGTATTTCCATCGACTACGCCGTGCTGGAGCACGCCCGCGACGTCGTGGTGATCGAGGCGCCGTTCTCCTGGGACGATCTCGGTGGCTGGTCGGCCGTGGCCCGCCAGCGGGGCGAGGACGCCGAGGGCAACACGGTCGTGGGGCGACACCTGGGCATCGACTCGGCCCGCACCATCGTGCATGCCGGCGCCGACCACCTGGTCGTCACCATGGGCCTGACGGATATGCTTGTGGTGCACACGCCCGACGCCACCCTCGTCGCCCACCGGGCCCACGAGGAGGCGGTGCGGAAGGTGGTCGCGGAACTGGAAAAACGAGGCTGGACGGAATTCCTGTGAGCGGCCCCCCCCTTCATCGACTGCTGCTGGCCGGCTGCCTGGCGGGAGGCTGCCTGGCGGGAGGCTGGACAGGCGGCCTGCAGGGGCGGGCGGTGGCCGGGGAGCCGCAGGCCCCGGCCGTGGCGACGGCGTCGTCGCCACGGTCCGACACCGACTGGACCGTCCTGCTGCGGCGGTCCGCGGAGGCGCTGCTCTGGACGGACGAACTCGTTCGCCACGACTGGCGGCTGCAGCGTCGGCCCGGCACCGATGCCTGCCGCCTCCTCGATCCGCACGATGCGGTCGTCGTCGAGGGCACCCGCCAGTCGTGCCTCGACACGCTCGCTCGACTCGGCCGGGAAGGACGCGTCCCGCCGGTGACCGGTCCCACCGTGATCGTGCTTCACGGGCTCGGGGAGGGCCGCCGCTCGATGCAGCCGCTGGTCGAGTCGCTCAGGCAGGCCCTCGACGCGACGGTGCTGTCGTTCGGGTATGCCAGCACGAGCACCGGCCTCGACGACCATGGTCGGGCACTCGATGCCTGCGTCAGGGGCATGCCCGAGGCCGACGGCATCAGCTTCGTCGGCCACAGCATGGGCAATCTCGTCGTGCGCCGGTGGATGACGCTCGCGGCCCCCGCCGACCTGTCCCGCGTGCGGAGGATGGTGATGCTCGGACCGCCCAACCAGGGTTCCGAACTGGCCCGGCAGGTCGCGAAGATCGGCATCCTGGCGTCGCTCGCCGACGGCGCGGCCCGGGAACTGGTGCTCGAGTGGCAGCGGATCGCCCCCGAACTGGCGGTCCCGCCCTGCCCCTTCGGCATCGTCGCCGGCGGCAAGGGGGACGAGCGGGGCTACAGCGGCTTCCTGGCCGGCGACGACGACGCGGTGGTGCGGGTGGAGGAGACCCGGCTGCCCGGGGCCGACGCGTTCCTGCTGCTGCCGGTCCGTCACTCGGCGATGATGAAGCATGCCGGTGTCCAGCGGGCGACGGCCGCCTTTCTCGAGACCGGCCGGTTCGACGCCCCGGCCGCACCGTGACCTTCCCGCCGCACGCCATGCCCCACGACGCCGATCGCTCCGCGGCCGCCGCCGACGCCGCCATCCCGGCGGGCCGGGTCGCGGGGGTGGACTACGGCCGCCGCCGGATCGGCGTGGCGATCTGCGACACGCACCGCATCCTGGCGAGCCCGCTGTGCGTGCGGCAGACGAGCGGCGACCGCACCGCGGACGCCGCCTTCTTCCGCACGCTCGTCGTCGAGGAGGCGATCGTGGGGTTCGTGGTCGGCCTGCCGATCCATGCCGACGGCACCGACAGTCGGATGTCGGTCGAGGTCGAACGCTTCGGCGCCTGGCTGGCCGCGGAGACGGGGCGACCGGTCGTGTTCCACGACGAGCGCTACAGCTCGCGCGAGGCCACCGGGCTGCTGGCGGGCTCGGGCCTGACGCGGGGCCGCAAGAAGCAACGCAGCGACGCCGTCGCGGCGCAGGTCGTGCTCGCCTCGTGGCTGGAGGCCCATGCCCGCGGCACCGCCGACCGTCGGCCCGGACCTCTCGATGCCTGACCCGCCGACTCGCAGGGCCTCCCCACCCATGGACCGCGTGCGAACCCCGAGCCGAGAAGCCGCCTCCGCCACCCGCCTCGTGGTCGGGTGCGGCTATCTCGGTACCCGCGTGGCCCGCCGCTGGATCGCCGACGGCGATCGGGTCGTGGGCATCACCCGCAGTCCGTCGCGGGCCGAGTCCCTGGCGGCGTGCGGGATCGTGCCGCTGGTGGCCGACATGACCGCCGGCGCGGAGGCGCCGGCGTGGCACGCGGTCCGCAGCCTGCCGGCGTGCGACACCGTCTTCTGGGCGGTGGGCTTCGATCGGTCCGCCGGCACGAGCCACCACGACGTGCACGTCGGCGGGCTCTCGAGGCTGCTCGACGCCCTGGCGGGATCGCCCCGCGTGATCCTGTCGAGTTCCACCGGCGTCTGGGGGGACGAGGGCGGCGGCGTCGTCACCGAGCGGACACCCGCCCGTCCGGGCCGCGAGGCCGGCCGGGTGCTGATCGAAGCGGAGGACGTGCTCCGCGGCCATCGTCTCGGTCCGGGGGTCGCGCTGCGGTTCGCCGGGCTCTACGGCCCCGACCGTCTCCCGCGGCTCGACGACCTGCGGGCGGGCCGACCGCTCGCCGCCGACCCCGACAGCTGGCTCAATCTCATCCACGTCGACGACGCGGCGGCAGTCGTCCGTGCCGTGGCGGCCGCGCCGGCCCCGCGGCCGCTGTACGTCGTGTCGGACGGCACGCCCGTCCTCCGCCGCGACTGGTACGGCCGCCTGGCACAGCTCACCGGGTGCCCCGCCCCGTCGTGGGACACCGCCGCCCCACGGAGCCGCGGAGCCGACAAGCGCGTCGATCCGGCCGCGCTGTACGGCGATCTCGCGATCCCGCTCGCCCACCCCGACCCGCTCCGCGGCATCGAGGGAGTGCTGCGGGAAGCGGGCCGGTGCTAGACGTCGTCCACGGGAGCCGCCGCCACCGTCCGGCCCCGCTCACTTGCCGGCGGCGAGCGCCTCGAGATAGTCGAGGAGCGAGGCGAACTCGCGCGTCGTGAACCGGCTCATGAGGCCCGTCGGCATCATCGACGTCGGCAGCTTGTGCCGCTCGTCGATGGCGGCCGTCCGCAGCGTCACCTCCGCGCCGGTGGCGCTGCGGACCTTCACCTCGTCGGGCCCCTGCAGGGTCACGTAGCCCATCTGCTGGGTGCCGTCATCGAGGATGAACAGCTCGCTGGCGAAGCCCTGGGCGATCGTCTTGTCGGGATGCAGGATCGCCTCCGCGAGCGCACGGCGGTCGTAGGTCTTGGCGATGCTGCCCAGGTACGGCCCCTTCTGCGGCTCGTCCTGCCGCACCGTGTGGCACGTCGAGCACGTCGCCCGCACGAACACCTGCTCGCCGGTGGACACGTCGCCGCCGGCCGCCAGCACGGCCGCCAGGGCATCGGCCGTGGCGACCGACGCGAGCAGGGGCGTCGCGTCCTTCACCCGCGTCAGCTTGAGGGTCGCGGCGGCGGCCGCGGCCGCCTGCCGCACCCCGGCGTCGGCGTCGTCGGCCGCGGCGAGGATGCGGGCGGACCAGGGCCGATGCGCGACGGCCGTCGCCGCCTCCAGGATCTGGACCCGGCGGGCGGGCCCCGCCGACCATCCCTCGTCGAGGGCCGCGCCGGCCGCCTCGCGGGCCTCCGGGCTGGAGGCGTCGCGACCGGAGATCAGGAGCAGGGCCGCGTCGGCCCAACGCGACGTGATCGGATGGAGTGCCGCGGCCTCCCGGACGAAGCGTTCGTGGTGCTGGTCGAGGCGGGAGGCTCCGGCGAACGCGGCGACCGCCTCGCCGAGCCGCTTCCGGGCCTCGTCCGCGACCGCCCGTGCCTCCTTGCTCTGCGGCCCATCCGCGGCCGACTCCCGGGCGACGACGCTCTCCGCCACGATGCGTTCCAGCCGCCCGAGCCCGGCGAGCGCCGCGGGCATGCCCACGTCGGCCCCCGCCTTCGACAAGGCCGCGACGGCCATCGACAGGGTCTCCGGCGTGGAGGCCGCCCAGCCCACGGCCTCCACCAGCACCGGCACACCCGCGGCCGGCACGTCGTCGGCCTGTGCGAGGTGCGCCACGGCGTCGGGCAGCCAGGCGGGGTCCTGCAGGGCCAGCGCGATGATCCGCTCCGTCGCACCGTCGGCACGGATGCGGTGGCGACGCAGCGCGTTCACGAGGAACGCCGCCTCCTCGGGCGACGCTGCCTGGAGCGTGGCGGCCAGCACGGCCGCGATCCGCGGCGTCTCGCTCCACGGTTCCGGCTGGTAGTAAGGCCCGCGGGTGTCGGGGCGGGTCCCCCAGGAGTCGCCCTGCCACTCCCCCTCGCGGAAGTGCAGCCGGCAGAGCGCGGCGAGGAGATCCCTTCGCAGCGGCGGATCGGTGGCGGCAGCCAGCCTGTCCACGAGCGCCGACACGACGTCGGGGCGATGCATCATCGCCAGGCTCCGCAGGAGCGGCCCGCGAACGGCGGGAGCGGCGGCGTCGAGCGCGGCCAGCCCGGCAGCGGCGGCATCGAGCGCCACGAGTGCCCGCACCGCGGCGTGCGACACGATCGGATCGGCCGACCCGAGCCCGGCGATGATCTCACCCGCCCGGGAGCCCTGCTCCGCGGCGCCGATCCGCCGGAACCGCTCCACGAGGTTGCGTTCCGGCGTCCGCCGGGCCGCGATCGCCGCGGCGATGACGTCGTCGCGGGCGACCCCCCGCCGCGACAGTTCCCGCTCCGCCGCGAGCCGGCGACGATGCCCGCCGTCCGTCCCGGGCGCCGCCAACGCCACCAGTTCCGCCTCGGTCGCGCGGGCGAGGTCCGGAAGTGGTGGCGGCCGGTACCCGCGCGGCGTCACGCAGACGACATAGCCGACGTCGGGTCCCTCCCACTTGAACGTCGCCCCCTTCCAGCTGGCGCAGTACAGGCGGCTCATGCCGTCGACGTCGGCGTCGGTCGGCCGGGTGACACGGACGAAGGGCCGCGGCGGGGCGACCTCCTCGTACGTGGCTCCCTTGGGCCGTACCGCATGCCGGTACAGGGCACCGGTGCCCCAGTCCGCGGTGAACGGGGCGTCGTTCCACTCGCCGAATCCGGGCTCGTCGATGTAGGTCGCACCGCAGCCCGACCCGCCGCCGTAATCGGCCAGCGGCGGCACGCACTCCGCGGCGAAGTTCTTGTACAGCCGTGGATAGCCGTGGTCGTCGAGCCCCGTGAAGTGGTGAAACCGCACGTTCCAGCCGCCGCCGTCGTTGGTGTTGTCGCGTGCGAACAGTTCCAGCGTCGGGCTCACGGCGACCTCCAGGATGTTCCGCGTCCCGGCCGACACGATCTCCAGGCCGCTGCCGTCGGGCCGTACGCGGATCACGCCTCCGCCGCGGTGCGAGAGCGTGCGGCCGTCGGCCCCCTCCGCCCGCAGGCAGCCGAAATCCCCCATGGCCACGTACAGCCAGCCGTCGATGCCGAGGCTCAGCCCGTTGGTGGTGTGGTCGGCCGGCCGCTTGTCGTAGCCGAATGCCAGATCCTTCACGAGCACCCGCCGGTCCTCGGCCACGCCGTCGCCGTCCTCGTCGATGAACACGCTCAGGTGCGGCGGATGCATGAGATAGAGGCGGTCACGATCCCAGACGAGCCCGCGCGGCGCATCGACCTCGCAGAACACCTTCGCCTCGTCGGCCCGGTTGTCGCCGTCGGTGTCGCGGAGCCGGATGACCCGCCCGCGTCCCGGGTCGCGGCCCAACGAACCGTTGCCGTCGCTGCTCACGTAGAGCGTGCCGTCCGGGGCGGCGGCGACGAACACCGGGTAGTTCACGGCGGGCGGTGCGGCGAACACCGTGACGTCGAACCCGTCGGGCACCGTCACGTCGGCGAGGATCACCCGCTCCCGCTCGGGCGTGAGCGGCACCACGCGGGGCACCACGTTCCCCCGCTTCGCCAGGGGATCCTCCGCCTCCCTCCGGACCGCGGCCCGCGCCGCCTCGGCCGCCTTCGCCTGCTGCTCGTCGAGCCGGGGCCGCAGCCGCCCGATCCCGTCGCCCAGCAGCGTCACCTCCCGGATGCTGGCCCAGCCGCCGGAGGAACCGAGGCAGCGGATCCGCACGAACCGCGCCGCGGCCGGCGGAAAGCGGTGCTCGCTCGGCCCCGTGGCGGAGGTCTTGCCGGCGTCGTGCGCCACGGTCCAGCGGACACCGTCGGCACTGGTCTCGACCACGTGGGCGTACCGCGTGCCGGCCTGTTCCCACACGATGCCGATGCCGCCCACGGCACGGGCGGCGTCGAGCTCCATGGACAGCGACTGCGGGTACGCCCCGTCGGCGGCGCACCAGCGGGTGCGTTCATCGCCGTCGCACGCGTGCCAGGCGTCGTTGCCGGGCTGAACGCTGCTCGCCGTCACCACGACGGCGAGGGCCTCCTTCGCCCCGTCGGCCGCGGGCTCGGCCGCCAGGCCCGAAGCCGCCCCACGCAGCGATCCCTCCGCGACCCACAGGGCGCAGCCCGCCGCCACGGCCCGGCACGCTGCACGGAGGCTCACGGATCTGTTCATCGGTTCCCGCCGCCGGGCGGACTACTGGAGCACCGGCACCGGCGCCGGCTGCGGCGGCTCCACCGCACGGCTGGTGCGGGCCAGCCCCGCCGCCCCGCCCGCCAGGGAGTTGAGGTAGTCGGCGGTCACGTGCATCGCCTCGTTGAAGTAGAAGTCGCGCTTGACGACGGGACGGCGCTGGGCGTCCATCTCCTCCTCGAGTTTCTTCTCCTCGTCCTCGGCCGCCTTGCCCTCGTTCCACTGCCGCTCGAACTCCGACTCGACGAGCGAGATCGTCTTCTCGCTCTTCCGCTTCTGGTACTGGGCGATGTCCCGCTGCACCTTGGCGAACTCCTCGCTCCGGGCGATCCGCTCCCCGGACCGCTGCCGCAGGGCCCGCAGCATGTCGTCGGTCACGCGGCCGCTCCCCTGGAAGGTCGCCGGCGGCACCTTGTCGAAGGCGATGGCGTGGTCGAGGTCGGACTCGCCCACCGGCAGGTGGGTGGTGATGCTCGGCAGCTCCACGTCGCTCTTCACCCCTTCCAGCTGCGTGCTGGAGCCGAGCGGCCGGTAGAACTGCTGCATGGTGATCTTGATCGCCCCCAGCGACGGCGCGTTGGGGAGCCGCTGGAACAGCTGCCGGCCCAGATCGAGCAGGCTCTGCACCGTCCCCTTGCCGTGCGTCGCCTTGTCGCCGATGACGAGGCCGCGGCGGTAGTCCTGGATCGCCCCCGCCACGATCTCGCTGGCACTGGCGCTGAACTTGTTGGTGAGCACGACCAGCGGGCCGTCCCAGGACACACCCGGATCGACGTCGTCGTACTGCTGCACCCGCTTGTCGGCGTCTTTGATCTGGACGACGGGCCCGGTGTCGATGAACAGTCCGGTCAGCGAGATCGATTCCGGCAGCGAGCCGCCGCCATTGTTGCGGAGGTCGAGCACCACGCAGTCGATGCCCTTCTGCTTGAAGCCCTCGATGAGCCGCTTGCAGTCGCGGGTGCTGCTCTTGTAATCGGCCTGGCCCTGGCGGGCGCCGTCCATGTCCATGTAGAAGCTGGGCAGGTTGATGACGCCGATGCGCCACGGCGATCCGTCGGGCTTCTTGCCATCCTCGATCACCTCCCCGCGGGCCTCGGCGTCCTTCAGCTCGATCTTGTCGCGGGTGATGTCGTAGATCTTGGGGGCCGTCTCGCCCACCGGGATCACCTTGAGCCGCACGACCGTCCCCCGCTTGCCGCGGATCAGCTTCACCACCTCGTTGAGGTTCATGTCGACGACGTCGACCATCTCCCCCGCCTGCCCCTGGCCGACCCCGACCACCCGGTCCTTCTTCTTCAGCCGCCCGTCGCGGTCGGCGGCGCCGCCGGGGGTGAGTTCCATGATGGTCGTGTAGCCATCCTCCCCCTTGAGCTGGGCGCCGATGCCGTCGAGCTGCAGCCGCATGGCGATGGCGAAGTTTTCCTGCGTGCCGGGCGACATGAAGCTGGTGTGGGGATCGAGGCTGCTCGTGAGCGCCGTGAGGTAGGTCTCGAGGAGCTCGTCCGCCGTCATCTGGTGCATCCGCTTGGCGAAGCTCCGATAGCGTCGCAGCAGCTTGTCCTTCGCCTCCTCGGGCGGCGTCTTCTCCATCTTCTGCACCAGCAGGTCGTACTTGATCCGCTTCCGCCAGTTGTCCTCGGCCTCCGCCTCGCTCTTCGCCCACGTCGCCGCCTCCCGGTCGATGACGATCGTCTCCGGCTTCGTGAAGTCCTGCGGGCCGTTGACCAGCTTCTCGATCAGCGGCAACCGGGCATCGACACGCTCCAGGAAGCGGTTGAACACCTCGTAGGCGAAGCTCACGTCCCCCCGCTTCACGAGCTCGTCGAGCGATTCCCGCTTCTGCGCGAAGCCGTCCACGTCGCTCTGCAGGAAGTGCAGCTTCCAGGGATCGAGACCTTCCAGGAACGTGGTGAACCACCGCTTGGCGATGGCGTCGTCGATCGGGTGCCGCAGGAAGTGCTCCCGCTCGAGGTAGCTGCGGACGGCCAGCGTGATCTGCCGGTCGTTGGGGCCGGGCTTGCCGCCGGCGGCCGGGGCGGCCGCCGTGGCCGTGGCCGCCGACGGGGGCTGCTCGGCGCGTGCCGGCAGCAGCAGTGCCGCGAGCAGGATGGTCGCTAGCGCAGCCGACACACGCCGGCTGGCACGGTGGGGACGATGGCCGCTCACGTCAAGACACTCCTTCGCACAGGACGAACCCAGACTCCATGCTGCCCGGCAGCCCCGCCATTCTGACGAATCGGCCGCCTTCTGGCGAGGTCTTCCTGCCGCCCGATGCCGGCCGCACCCCGGGCGACGTGCCCTCAGCCGCCCTGCCACTCCGTCCTTTTCCACGGGAAGCCCGCCGTCTCCACCGCACGGTCGATGACCGCCCGCGCCACGAGCGGGTCGGCGCCGAGGCGGCCGACCTGCACCCATTCGACGCCGGGATGGGCGGCGCGACCGCGGGCCACCGCCGCCGTCACCTGGTCTTCTACGTGCCCGCGGAAGAGAAGGTGCGGCTGCACCACGACGCGGCGGACCGGCCGGCCGACGGCGGCGACACGGCCGACTGCGAGATCGATCCCCTCGTCGAGCGTCGGCCGGGCGGCGGCGACGAACGCGATCTCGATCCGCGTCGGCACCGTCGTACCCGGCGCCGCGTCCGGGGCGACGCAGGTGGCCGTGGCGAAGTCGCGCAGCTGCCGGGCTGCGGTGGGGTCGCTCGATCCCCGCCCCACGACCAGCAGCACCGTGTCGTCCTCCGGCACGGGCGGCAGGGTGGCCAGGGCCTCGTGCCGACGCCGTCGCGCCAGGCTCACGATCGCCTCGTGGCTGCCGAACGCGGCGGACTGCCGGACGGCGACCCCCGTGCGGGCGGCGCCGTCTCGGACCGCCTCCGGCACGTCCCGCCGGGCATGGCCGGCCGTGAACAGCAGCAACGGGGCCGCCACCACGTCGGTGCAGCCACGGGCGGCCAGCTTCGCGAGCGCATCGCCGATCGACGGCCCGATCACCTCCAGGAACCCCAGTTCCACGGCGACACCGGGCATCATGTCTGCCACGAGTTCGGCGACCCGCCGCGTCTCCGCCGCGCCGACGGGGTCGGCCGTGCCGTGACCGACGACGACCAGTCCCTGCCGACCACCAGCGTCGGCGACCGTCCCGTCCCCGCTGGCGGCAATGCCCGCGGCACCGCCCGCCCGCTGCCGGCGGAAGCCGCCGCTCCACGAACGTGTCCAAGACCGTGTCCAGGACCGTGCGAGCAGGCGTTGGACGGCGGCGGGGAACAAGGGCATGACGGGGACGCCTGACGGTCGAGAGCCGCACGCCGGTCCACGGACGCCGCGTGTGGCTGCCGCGGTTCCGTGCCGCCCACGCGTGTGGCGGCCGCCCGGTTCCCTCGCGGACCTCCACAAATTATAGTGCGGGGGCAGGGTCGGCCACCGCCCCCACCCCTCCTCGCCCACCGCATCGCCCCGCCGGCCTCCTCCACCCGAGAGTTCTGCCGTGTCGAGCGCCTCGGTTTCCATCGCCGCGGACCGCGTGACGCCCGCCGCGCTCATGCTGCGGATCGCCGGACGACCGGGGCCGACGTTCGTGCTCGATCCCGCGCACGACAACACGCTGGGACGGTCACGCGAGGCGACGATCGTGGTGGCCGACCGCCTCGCCAGCCGGACGCACGCCGCCGTGCGATTCGACGCGGCCCACGGCGTCTGGATGCTCCACGACCTCGGGAGCCGCAACGGCACCTGCCTCGACGGCACCACGGTCCGCGACGCCGTCATCGCCGACGGCGCCGTGATCCGCCTGGGCACGTCGGAACTGGTGTTCAAGCAGTTGCCACCGTCGGCCGCCGCCGCCGACGGCGAGAAGGTGCACTTCGTCCGTTGCCGGCCGGTGGCCGAAATGGAGGGGAGCGTGCTGCGTCGGTCGGCGGTCGGTTCGACCGACGACGCCCGGCGGCCGCTGCTTCTGTATCAGGCGAGCATCCGGCTGCTGACCGCGCGGAGCATCCGCGAGGTGATCGAGGCCACCCTGGAACTCGCCGCCCAGCACTCGGGCGCCGCCAGCGTCGGCTGGTTCCGGGTGTGCGGCGATGCCCGCCTGGAGCCGGTCTGCGTGGTGCCGCCGAGCGGCGAACTGGCGACCCTCGTGCGGGAATCGACGGCTCGGCTCGTCGCCCGTGATGGCAACGCCGTCTGGGTGGCGGCGGGGGATGGCGCCACCGCCACCCCGGAGATCGCCTGCATCCCGATCGTGGAGCGGGAGCGGCCCCACGCCGCCATCGTCGCCTCGGCTCCGGCGGGATCGATCCGCGGCGCCGATTTCGACTTTCTCGTGGCGCTGGCGAGCCTCGCCTCGGCGGCCTGCGCGGGCCACGCCGACACGGCGGCCGCCGACATCGCGTCGCTCCAGACGATCGGGCTCGATGCGGTCGTCATGCTCGATGCGGTGGACCAGTCGGCCGGGGCCACCGTCGCCGGCGACGCGGGAATGGTGGATGCGACGGTCACCATCCACGACGCGAACACCTCGCCGGCGACGGCCCGCATCGGCTCGTTCGTCGCCGAGACCGGCACGCTCAAGCTGGAGGACTGGCAGCGGATCCTCGTCATCGAGGCGCTGCGGCGCAGCGGGGGCAGCGTGCCCAACGCGGCGGCCGAGTTGGGCATCAGTCGCGCGACGCTCTACCGGAAGCTCGAGTCGTACGGACTGACCCGCGGCTGAGGGCCGTCACGGTCCGCCCGACACCCCCGCGGACCGCACCCGCGGCAGCAGCAGCGTCGCCACGAGGACCAGCACGGTGACCGCCGCCGCGAACGGCAGCGTGTGCGTGGGGTGGGCCGCGAACAGCATCGAACCCGCGAACGGGCCGAGGATGCGGCCGAGCGACGCGAACGACTGGTTCACGCCCAGCACCTCCCCCTGTCGATCCGGGTCGGCGGACTTCGAGATCAGTGCCGACACCGAAGGGTTCACGAACGCGAACCCCGCCACGGCCACGGCGGCGGCCGCGTAGAACAGCCGTTCCAGCGGCCAGCCCGCGGCCGCGGTCGACCCGTGTGCCGCCCAGGCCACGCCGCCCACGCCGGCGAGGCCGACGATCATCAGGGCGACGCCCGCGGCGAGTAAACGCGTCTCGGCCAGCCGTCGCGCCAGCGGCCGGTAGAGCCCGCCGGCCACCATGAGTGTCGATCCGATGAACGCGAACACGAGAAAGTTGCCGTCGTTGGTCATCTGGAAGGCCGACTCGGTGAGACGGGCCAGGGTCGCCTCGAAGTTGGCGAACGCGAAGATCGACAGGAAGTAGACGAGCACCAGCACGCCGACGCGCGGCATGCCGAGCACGGCCGCCGTCCCGGACACCGTGGGGAAGCCGCGCGACCCGTGCACGCCCGGACGGCGCGTTTCCCGGAACACCGAGACGGCGATCAGCAGGGCCACCAGGGAGAGCAGCGAGGCCAGCGCCCCCACCCCCCAGGGCTGTTGCCGGAACAGGGCGAGCCCGAAGTAGGCGATCAGCGGTCCGAGCGTGAAGCCCGCGCCGAACGCGATGCCGATGAGGGCCATGCCCCGCGCGCGGTTCTCCGGGGTGGTGCAGTCGGCGATCACGGCGGCCGCGGTGCCGACGCTGGCGCCGGCGATGCCGGCGCCGATCCGGGAGAGCAGCATGAGCCCCAGCGCCCAGGCGGCCCGCTCCGGCGGGAACGTCACGGCGTAGCCGTAGACCGCGTAGAACACCACCGATCCGAGCAGGCTCAGGAGCAGCATGGGGCGCCGGCCGACGCGATCGGAGAGGCGGCCCCACAGGGGGCTGAACACGAACTGCATCAGCGAGAACACGGAGAACAGGACGCCGATCATGGCGCCGATCCCCAGCGGCGACAGCCCGAGCGCCGCGAGGTACGGCTCGGCCTGCCGCGGCATCACCGGCAGCACGATCCCGAATCCGAGCAGATCGATGAACACCGTCAGGAAGACGATCAGCAGCGCGGCCCGCGATGCGGCGGGAACCGGTGCCGGGGCGTCCGGGGTGGGTGAGGCAGGCATGGGGGATCCGTGGGGACGTGTGGCGGGGCCGCCGGAGCGACGCCGGTGGTACACTGTGCCGCGATGGACGCCAGCCAGTTCCCGGACCGTCGCAGCCCGCCGCAGGACGCCCTGAGCGTGTCGGAGGTGACGTCGCGAGTCAAGGAGCACCTCGAGTCGCGGTTCGCCGACGTATGGATCACGGGCGAGGTCAGCAACCTCGTCCGCGCTTCGTCGGGCCACCTGTATCTGTCGCTCAAGGACGAGGCGGCCCTGCTGCGGGCCGTCGTCTGGCGGGGCACGCTGCCGCAATTGGCCATCGAGCCCGTCGATGGGCTGCAGGTCGTGTGCCACGGCAGGATCGAGGTCTACGCGCCGCGCGGCACCTACCAACTCACCATCGACCGCCTGCACGCCGTCGGCACGGGCAGCCTGGAGGCCCGGCTCCGCGCCCTGCACGCCGCACTCGACCGCGAGGGGGCCTTCGCGGCCGGCCGCAAGCGGCCGATCCCGACGTTTCCGCGCCGGATCGCGGTGATCACGAGCCCCACGGGCGCCGCCGTCGCCGACTTCCTCACGACGCTGTTCTCGCGGTGGAAGGCCGCCGAGGTGATCGTGGTGCCATCTCGGGTCCAGGGGGCCGGCGCGGCGGACGAACTGGCCGCGGCACTCGCCGTCGCGGCCCGGCTGACGCCCCGTGTCGACGTCATCGCCCTGGTGCGGGGCGGCGGCAGTCTCGAGGACCTGTGGAGCTTCAACGAGGAACCGCTCGTGCGGGCGATCCTCGCCTCGCCGGTCCCCGTCGTCTCGGGCGTCGGCCACGAGATCGACGTCACCCTCGCCGATCTCGCCGCCGATCTCCGCGCCCTGACGCCGACCGACGCCGCCGTCCGCATCGTGCCGGACGGCGCCCAGGTGGCCGCCGCGATCGATTCGCTGGCCACGCGACTCGGCGCGGGCCTGACGCGACGCGTCGCGCTGGCCCGCGAGCGGATCGCCCACTGCGCCCGGTCGCGAATCTTCGCCGCCCCGGAACGGCTCGTCCGCGACCGCGCCGACACGCTCGCGCAGCAGTCGGCGCGGCTGCAGCGGCTGGCGAACGCCACGCTCGCCCGCGGCCGGGAGCGACTCGCCGCCGCGGCCGCGAGGCTGGAGGCGGGCAGTCCGCTGCGGCTGCTGGCCCGCGGCTGGTCCGTGACCTGGCTCGACGCTGGCGACGCTGGCGATGCTGGCGACGCTGCGGCGCCGGCCGCCGGGAGCCGGACTCCGCCCCCCGCGTTGCGGTCGGTGGCCGGCATCGCAGCGGGTGCGACGATCGTCACCCAACTGTCCGACGGAAGACTCCGCAGCCGCGTGGAAAGGATCATCACCGATGCCAGTCCGACCTGACTCGTCATCGCCGACGCAGGCCTCGCCGCCCGCGCAGTCCGGAAACCCGGCCCAGCCTGCCGCGACCTTCGAAGCATCGCTCACCGAGCTGAACGACATCGTGACGCGGCTGGAGTCGGGCAGCCTCGGGCTCTCCGAATCGATCGGCGCCTACGAGCGCGGGGTGGCGATCCTGCGTGGCCTGCACGAGCAGCTCGCCGACGTCGAGGAACGCGTGCGGACGCTCGTGCGCATCGACGAACAGGGACGGCCGATCCTCGCCGCCACCGACGTGGAGGCGGCCGGTCGGGAGTCGGCCGCGAGCGACCGATCGGCCGACGGACCGACCGACGCCGGTGGCCGGCGACCGTCCCGGACGGCGGCCCGTCCGGGACGTCCCAAACGGCTGCCGGGGATGGACGATGCCGGCGACGGCACCTAATATTGGGCGGCCGTTCGGCGCGGGTCGGCCACGATCGGAGCGTCTCGATCGACGCCTGATGATCGGGACGACATGGAGATCGGGATGAATGGACTGAGCGACCCGCCGGGCCTCGAACGGGCGGTCTTGGGCTCCCTGGAGTCGGTCCGCTCGTTCATCGACGCCAGGCTCGCGGCCGCGGTCGATCTCTCCCCCGCCGCCGCACCGCGACTGCTGGCGGCGATGCGATACGCGCTGCTCGCGCCCGGCAAGCGGCTGCGGCCGGCGCTCGTGCTCTGGTCGGCGACGGCCTGCGGGCGGGACGCCCGGACACATGCCCATCGCCTGGCTGCAGCGGACGACAGCCGCGGCCGGGAGCGGTCCTGGGCGGCGGCGGCTCCGGCCGCCGTGGCGGTGGAGATGATCCACGCCTACTCCCTCGTCCACGACGATCTGCCGGCCATGGACGACGACGACCTGCGGCGCGGCCGGCCCACCTGCCACCGGCAGTTCGACGAGGCGACCGCCATCCTCTGTGGCGACGCCCTCCAGGCCCTCGCGTTCGAGACCCTGGCCCGCGGCCTGCCCGACGCCACCGCCGCACGGGGCTGCCTCGTGCTCGCCCGCGCCGCCGGCGCCGAGGCGCTCGTGGGCGGCCAGGCCGACGATCTGTCCCTCGAGCGGGGATGGATCGCCGACATGACGGCGGCCTCGACGGCGGACAAGGTGGCGTGGCTCGAGCGGATCCACGGTCGCAAGACCGGTGCGTTGTTTTCCGCCTGCCTCGAGCTCGGCGGACTGTCGGTGGGGGCCGACCGCGAGCAACTCGCGATGCTGGCCGCCTTCGGACAGGCGTTCGGGCTCGCCTTCCAGATCGCCGACGACATCCTCGATGCCGAGGGGACCGAGGCGGCGGTGGGCAAGCGGGTCGGCAAGGACGTGGAGCGGGGAAAACTCACGTTCCCGGCGGTCATCGGCCTGGAGGCCAGCCGCGAACGGGCCGCCGCGCTCGCCGGCGAGGCGGCGGCGGCGGTCGCCGCCATGGGGCCGGCGGCGGACCCCCTCGCCCTGCTGGCCCACTGGATCGTGCAACGGAACCACTGAACGGCACCCGCCGCGGTATAGTTTGGCCGACGGTTGAGCCAGGACCCCCTTAGCCCCGAGGACGGGAACAGGACGTTCCCCTGAGACATGGCCGCGATCCTCCCCACCATCACGTCGCCGCGGGCCCTGCAGGACCTTTCCGCGGACCAGCTCGAACAACTGGCGGCGGAGATGCGCAAGGCCCTCTGCGAGGTGGCGGCCAGCCGGACGGCCCATTTCGCCTCCAACCTCGGCGTGGTGGAACTCTGCCTCGCGTTGCACAAGGTCTTCGACTTCAGCCGCGACCGCCTCATCTGGGACACCGGCCACCAGATCTATCCGCACAAGCTGATCACCGGCCGCTACGCCCGGTTCGGCACGATCCGCACCCGGGGCGGGCTGATGGGCTACCCGAACCCCGACGAAAGCCCCTACGACCTGTTCATGACGGGGCACGCCGGGTCGAGCGTGTCGACGGCGCTGGGCCTCGCCAGCGGCGACGACCTGTGCGGCCGCGGCGACCGCCGTGCGGTGGCGGTGATCGGCGACGGAGCGCTCCCCTCCGGCATCGTGTTCGAGGCCCTCAACAACGCGGGGTTTCTGCGGAAGCGGCTGATCGTGATCCTCAACGACAACCGGATGTCGATCTGCCCGCGGGTCGGCGCGCTCGCCGAGTACCTCGACGTCATCCGCACCAATCCCTGGTACCGGGGCCTCCGCGACCAGGCCAAGGAGGTCATCAAGGGCGTGCCGATGGTCGGCGGCTCGATGGAGCGGATGATCGGCAACGTCAAGGACTCGCTCAAGGCCACGCTCCACGGTGGCATGCTCTTCGAGTCGATGGGCGTGCGGTACTTCGGCCCCGTCGAGGGACATTCGCTGCCGAACCTGATCCGCTACCTCGACCTCGTCAAGGACGAGGAGGGGCCCATCCTCCTCCACGTGCTCACGGAGAAGGGGCACGGCTTCAAGCCGGCCGAGGACGACCCCGTGTTCTTCCACACGCCGGCACCGTTCGAGTGCGACGAAGACGACTGCATCATCTCGATCAAGAAGACGTCGACCCGCGCCTACACCGACACCGCCAGCGCCGCGATCGGCGACTGCATGCGGCGGGACCGACGGGTCACCGTGCTCACCGCGGCGATGTGCCAGGGCAACAAGCTGGAGGCGGTCCGCGAGGAGTTTCCCGACCGGTTCTTCGACGTCGGCATCTGTGAGTCGCACGCCGTCGCCTTCGCGGCCGGGCAGGCCAAGGTGGGCTGCCGGCCGATCGTCGACATCTACAGCACCTTCCTGCAGCGATCGTTCGACCAGATCTTCCAGGAGGTCTGCCTGCAGAACCTCCCGGTGGTCTTCATGCTCGACCGGGCCGGCCTCACCGGCCCCGACGGTCCGACGCACCATGGCGCCTTCGACCTCGGCTACCTGCGGCTGTTCCCCAACCTCGCCGTGCTGGCGCCCGGCGACGAGAGCGACCTGGCGGCCATGCTCGACTGGGCCCTCCTGCAGACCGGTCCGGTGGCGATCCGCTATCCCAAGGCGGCGGTCGAACGCCACCCCGGGGAGCGTCCGCCGATCGCCACGGGTCGCGCCGAGGTGCTCTGCGACGGCCAGGACGGCCTGCTCGTCGCCTGCGGCACGCTCCTGGGCGAGTGCCTGCGGGCCGCGGCACGGCTCCGCGAGGAGGGGCTGGAGGTGGGCGTCGTCAACGCCCGGTTCGTGAAGCCCCTCGACCCGCGGCTGCCGGAGTGGATCGAGGCCGCCCCCTGGGTAGTCACCGTCGAGGAGAACGCCCTGCCGACGGGCTTCGGCAGCGCCGTGCTGGAGGCGGTCAATGACGCGGGGATCCATGCCGGTCCGATCCGGCGGCTCGGCCTCCCCGACCGGTTCGTGGAGCACGGGGAACGGGGCGAACTGCTGGCCGAACTGGGCCTCGACGCGGCGGGCATCATGGCGACCTGTCGGGCGCTGGCCGGACGGGCGCCGGTGGACACCGTCACCACGCACCGGTAATGCTGGTGCCGCCCGGCGGTCCATGACGGTCCGTCTCCCCGCACGCGACGTGCCGGGGCCCCATGGCCCCGACACCGCCCTCGATCGCATGAACGCCCTCTCCCGCCTCCGTCCCGAGCGTCCGTCGCCGGCGGGGCTGCGCGTCGTGATCGCCGGTCCGACGGAAATCGCGTCGGTCGCGCCGGAGGCGAGGCGGCTGCAGGACGGGCTCGCCCGGGCCGGGCACGCGGTGTCGCTGCGTCTGGCACCGCGGCACGGCTGGGGCGTCGGCCCCTTCCACCCCGCCGAGAACGGCCCCGCGGACCTCGTCATCGTGCTCGGCGGAGACGGTTCGATCCTGCGGACGGCCCGGTGGATGGGCTACGAACAGGTCCCCGTGCTGGGATTCAACCTCGGCACCCTCGGATTCCTGGCCGACTCGTCGATCGCCGAGGCGGAGGCGGTTCTCGCCGACATCGGGTCGGGATCGTTCCGGCTCGTCGATCACCTCATGTTCGAGACCGAGGTCATCCGCGACAGCGTCACGCTGCACAAGGAACTCGGCCTCAACGAGACTTCGCTGCTCGCCGGCCCGCCGTTCTCGATGATCGAGATCTGCCTGTTCGTGGACGACGAGATCGCCACCACCTACCGCAGCGACGGGCTGATCGTGAGCACGCCCGTGGGCTCGACCGCCTACAACCTCTCCGCCGGCGGGCCGATCGTCCGCAAGGATCTCGATGCCTTCGTGTTCACGCCCCTCAACCCCCACACGCTGACCAACCGCACCGTCGTCGATGCCGCCACGCGCAGCTACGAACTCCTCGTCCCCCGGCCCAACGAGGGCTCCGCCTGCGTCGTCGACGGCCGCGTGATCACCTCGCTCGTCGCCGCCGACCGCGTGCGGATCCGGCGGGCGGCCCCGCGGTTCACGCTGGTCGAGACCCGCAGCCACGGCTACTACCGCACGCTGCGCGACAAGCTCCAGTGGGGCGGAGGCATTCAGGGCCCCGCCGCGGGCGGACCGCGGGACGCCACCTCCGCATCCGGGGCCGATGCATGAGCCGCCCCGGCCGCCGTTCCCCCGGATTCGTCCTGGTCGCGGCCTGTGCGGTCGCTTCCGTCGCACTGGGCGAAGGCACGCCGGCCGACGTCCGGCTGGAGTACCGGTTCCGGCCGGGGGAGAGGCTCGACATGGACGTCTCCCACCGCGCGCTCACGGAGACCACGGTGGGGGCGACGTCGCAGGCCACCGAGACGGCCACCGATTCCCGCCGAACCTGGACCGTCCTGGCGGTCGATCCGTCGGGGCAGGCCACGCTCGAGCACTCCGTGGACGACGTCACCATGACCTCGCGCACCAGCGACCGCGGCGAACTCCGCTGGAGCAGCGGCGGCGACGAACCGCCTCCTCCCGGCTACGAGCAGGTGAAGGCGAGCCTCGGCGTGCCGCTGGCGCGGCTGGTGATCGACCGCAGCGGCCGGGTGCTCGAACGGCGGGACCTGCGGCCCTGCCCCCCCTCGAGCACCGGGGATCTCGTCATCGTGCCGCTGCCCGAGGCACCCGTGCGCGAGGGGGCCGAGTGGAGCGTGCCCCAGGAGGTGGTCGTGGAGACACCGGGCGGGCTGCGCAAGGCGGTGCGGGCGCGGTTGCGGTACCGGCTCGTCGCGGTGCGCGACGGCGTGGCGACGATCCGCGTCGATACGACCGTGCTCACGCCGATCGACGATCCGCGGCTGGAGTCGCGGCTGCTCGAGCGGATCTGGAACGGCGAGATCGAGTTCGACATCGACCGCGGTCGCGTGCTCCGCCGCCGCACCGCGATCGACCGCCGCGTCGTCGGCTTCGAGGGCCCGGAGTCGAGCGTGCGGTACAAGTCGAGCCTCGACGAGCGGCTGGTCGCGCCCCGCTGACGCGGACCGGCGTGCGGCGGTGCCCGCGTCCGCACCGGCGGCCGCGGCCGATCAGCCCGCGCGGAGCACGTCCTCGACTCGGCGGATCGCCTCCTCCACGTCCCAGGTCGTGTCGGCCAGCACGATCCGCGACCCCCGCGCCACCCAGTCGCTCACGGTCTTCTGGGCCGAGATCACCGTCGAATGGCTGCGGCGGCCGAAGTAGCTGCCGATCTCCGCCAGCGCCGACGAGGTGTGCCGCCGGGCCAGAAACATCGCCAGCATCCGCGGGTGGTTGACCGTGCGCGACCGGCGGGCCGACTGCAGGCAGCCGGCATCGATGCCGAAGGCGGCACACACCGCACGCTCCACGTCGGCCAGCCGCACGCTGCGGGCGCTCGACCGCACGAGGTCCGCCAGCGCCTCCTCCGCCATGCCCAGCGACACCGGCACTCCGAGCATGTGGCTGGTGGCTTCCAGGCGGTTGATCGCACCCACGAGTTCCCGCGCGTGCCGCGTCATGTGCGTGGCGACGAAGTGGACGACGTCGTCCGGCAGCACGATGCCCCGCGCGGCGGCGACGGAGGCCACGATGCCCCGTCGCACGTCGTAGTCGGGCGGTTCGATCCGCGCCGTCATCCCGCCACGGAGACGCGTGAGCAGGTCGGGGCCGAGGCCGTCGAGGGCCGCGAGGTCGCGGTCCGCCGCCAGCACCACCTGCCGTCCCTGGCGATGCAACGCGTCGATCGTCTGCTGCACCTCCATGAGGGTCGCCCGCTTGCCGACGAAGAACTGCAGGTCGTCGATGACGAGCAGGTCGGCGTTGCGGCAGCCCCGCCGGAAGCCGGGCAGGCCCGTGCCGTGGAGCGCCTGCAGGAAGGAAGTCGTGAACTGCTCCGCCGACAAGAGGAGCGTCGCCGCACCGGGATGCCGCTCACGGAACCGGCCGCACACTCCCTCGAGCAGGTGCGACTTCCCCACGCCGCTCGGACCGTGGATGACCAGCGGCGACATCTCGCCGGGCCGCAGCGCCGCCAGTTCGACGGCGGCATGAGCCATGCGATTGCTCGGGCCCACGACGAACCGCTCCAGTCCGGCGGCCGCCCGCCGGGCGCCGGCGAGGCCCGGCCCGTCCGGGGCCGCAGGCCCGGGGACCACGGCCGGGAGCGGGCCGGCCGCGACGGGCCGCCGACCGGCCGGCCTCCGCGGCGGCCGCAGTGCACCGCCGCCGCGGGCGTTGTGGGCCGCAGGCACCGGCACCAGCGCCGTCGTGGGGACGGTCCGCCAGGTCACCGACCAGGCAGGGCCGCACACGGCCCGCACCACGGCGTCCAGGTCGGCGCGAAACGTCCGCTTCAACCATTCCGTCGAGAAGGCGTTGCCGGCACCGACCACGATGGAGCCACCGCCGCCGGCGGCCTCCTCCAGGCCGATCGTCACGCCGTCACCGAACCAGACCGCGTGCCGCTCCGTGCCGATGTGGGCCCGCAGGGCCTGCACGATCTTCTCCACGGTGGCATCCGCGGCGTGCAGCAGGGCGCCGCCCGCCGGCACGATCCCAACGGCGTCCGAGGTGCCGACGTCGCCCCGCTCATTGCCTCCGTTCGACGCAATGACCGTTGCTTTCGCCATGGCTGCTCCGTGCATCGCCTGCCCCGCGGCCCGGCATTCGGCCAGACCCGCGGCACGCCCGTGTTTCATCCTTGATATCGCGGACGGATGTCGCGGACGCACACCCGCCCCGCACCCTGCCGGTGCGATCGCTGGCGTCGTCCGCTCCCATGACCGTCGGGCGCGAGTATAGGAGTGCCAGCAATGCTGTCAAAGCCTCGGGAGCAGCGCTGCGGAAACAGCGACGTGCCCCGCGCGCCGCCCCGTGTGACCCGGCGCATCGCGGCCGCCGCGCGACGACCGCGGCCCGGGAATGGTGTGCACAAAATGTGTGAAAACGCCGCGATCATGCCGCACGGTACGCGGCGGCATTTTCATCTATACTGACGGGCCGCATGGAGACCCGCGTCAGGGTCGCGTCAGGGTTTGGACGCACGGAACGCATCGCCCCGCGATGCGGCGGCGACACCACGACAGGAACTGCATGATGCAGCGGCACGCTTCGCCACGCCCGCCCCTGATCGGCCGACACCCGCCTCTGCCGCACGGCACACGAGCCGCGTGCCGCGCCGATGGCCGTCCGCACGCCCTGGGTGCGGTCACCTGGGCCGTCATGCTGTGTGGTGCGACCGGTGCGCTGGTCGCACCGCAGCGGACCCGCGGCGCTGACGCCCCCGCGACGACGTCGGATGCGGCCGTGGCCCCGCCGGCGGCCTTCGAGCCCCAGGACATCTCGATCGGGGAGCCCATTTCGCTCCCCTCTGCGCCGCCGCTGGCCACGCCGCCGTCGTTCCGTGGCCAGCAGCCGGCGGCCGACCTCCCGCAGCCGCCCGGGGCGGCCCTGCCGTCGGTCGTCGTCCCGTCCGCCCCCGGCGTTCCGTCAGCGCCGCGGGCCCTGCCCCGGCCAGCCTCCCCCGCGGACGCCGGTGCGGCTCCGGTGTCGTCCACCATGGCTGCCGGCGCCGGCTGGCTCGGCATGGCGGTCGACGACGCCGTGGTCACGGGCAGGCTGGTGGTGGTCGAGGTGGCTCCCGGCAGTCCGGCCGCCCAGGCCGGGGTCCGGCCCCAGGACACCCTGCTGGCGATCAACGGCAGCACCCTGCAGACGGGCGACGAACTCGCCGCGGCATTGGCGGCCATCGCCCCGGGACAGCAGGTGAGAATGGCCGTCGGTCGTGGCACCCAGATCACCGACGTGGTGGCCATCGCCTCCCCGAGGCCGCCGGAAGCGTTGACCCGTGACTGGCAATCGGCCTCGGCGACGCCTCCGGTCGCCCCGCCGCGTTCGGCCGCCACGGCGGCAGCAGCCCCTCGCCCCACGGCGACGACGCCACCCCAACCGATGCCGGACCTGCTGCCGCCTCCGGCGATGGCCGTGCCGCAGTCGCTGGCCCCGCAGCCGTCCGACCCACCCGCCCTGCCACCGTCCGCCACGCTCCAGGCGGCGGCCCCCGCACCGGGACGCCCGGCGCTCGGCGTGCGGACCGTTCCGGTCGATCCCGACGTGCAGTCGCGGTTCCGGCTGCACGACCCGCAGGGCGCCTTCGTGATCGGCGTCGTGCACGACCTGCCGGCCGCCCGAGCGGGCGTGCCGCCGGGCAGCGTGATCGTGGCGATCAACCGGCAGCCGGTCCGCTCGCCTCAGGACCTGTCGCAGCTGGTGGCACGGGGGCCGGTGGGCACGCCGGTGCCGATCGAGTTCGTGCTGCCCGGCGGCCAGGCCCGGCACGCCGACGTGGTGCTGCAGTCGCTGGAACAGCCCCTCGAGCGGGCGCTCGTGGGGGGCAGCGACGCCCCCGGGGTGGCCGAGCCACCGACCCTGCAGGCGACACCGCAGCTCGCCCGCCGCGTGCAGCCCGCCTCGGCCATGCAGCCCGTGGAACCACAGCCGCTGGCACGGCTCGAAGACCTGCTCCGCCGCATGAACGCCCGACTGGAACAGATCGAGCGTCGGCTCGAGACACTGGAATCGTCCCGCTGAACCGCATGGACGACAGCCGCACGGGCAACGCGGGCGTCAGGCGGCGGGCCGGTCGGTGAGGCACGACGGCCCGGTCAGGCCGTAGCGGTCGAGTTCTTCCGCGAGGGGCACTCCCCGCGGGCCGGGGAGGAGTGCGGCACGCTTGGCATGCCGCGCCGGCTCGTTGCGCACGATCGCCTCGCCCGCCCGCGGCCTGGCCGATCCGGCCCAGGCCTCGGCGTCGTCCGAGAGATGGACGAGCAGCCTTTCCACGCCGGCCCGCTGCCGCTCCAGACCGTCGCGGTCGAGGTCGGCCGGCACGTGGATCGCCCGGCTGACGACCGCGCGGGCCCGTGACCAGGGCCGGGGAATGGCGAACCGATCCCAGGTGCCCAGCCGCCAGGGTCGCTGATATCCCATCCCCATCGCCACGATCGGGATCTGCATGGTGCTCGCCAGGAAGATGCATCCCGGCGCCAGCCGGCGACGCGGCCCCCGGGGCCCGTCGGGCGTGATCGTGAGGTTCTCGCGGTGGGCGCGGCCGGACAGCTCGCGGAGGGCCGCCGAGCCCCCCTTGAACGTGCTGCCGCGCACGGTGCCGAAGCCCATCATGCCGGCCACCCGGGCGAGGATGTCGGCGTCATGATGCCGTGACAGGAGCATCGCGATGTTCGCATGCCCGCGGAGGGAGAGGGGCAGCAGGATGTTCTCGTGCCAAAAGACGTAGATCTTCGTGCCGCGGCAGTCGGGATGCACGGGATCGACCGTGGGATCGCCGAAATCCACGCGGTAGTCGAGCGTGCCCATCCACTGCCTGATGCAGGCGGTGGCGAGCAGCGACATGCCCCCGATGGCGAGCGGTGACTCGAGCTTCACGACACGGCTTCCTTTCTGCGGGCGGCTAGGGCCGCGGATCCCACCACGTTCCCTCGAACACCTCTTCCGCCGGCCCGGTCATGAACACCTCCCCGTCGGCCGCCCACTCCAGCTCCAGTTCGCCGCCCGGGACCTCGGCGACGATCCTCCTGGCCGATCGTCCCGTGAGCACTCCCGCCACGCACACCGCCGAGGCGCCGGTGCCGCAGGCCATGGTGATGCCGCTGCCCCGTTCCCAGGTCCGCATCCGCACCCGGTCGGGGGCGAGCACCTGCACGAAGTGCGCGTTGATCCGGCGGGGAAACTGCGCATGGTGCTCGATCCGGGGCCCGATCACCTCCAGCGGCACCCGCGCGACGTCGCGGCAGAAGAAGCTGACGTGCGGGTTCCCCATCGACACGCAGGTCATGCGCGGATCGAGGCCGGCCTCGTCCCACCACGCCTCGGCCGGCCCGAGCGCCGCGCACGGCGCATCGACGACGGTGCCGCCGGCGTCCGCCGCCGGGGGCACACCCACCACCGGGATGTCGGCGGCCGTCAGCAGCGGGCTGCCCATGCCGACCCGCACCCGCGAGCGGCGGTCGGTCTCCCGCGTCACGTCGAAGGCGAGCACGCCACGGCCCGTCTCGATC
>Ga0214917_10001467_pt1 | contig 30096 bp, 29 predicted proteins | sample LL_1208_BB_MetaG_FD_177983 | JGI IMG/M metagenome (GOLD analysis project Ga0214917, IMG submission 177983) | Freshwater microbial communities from Lake Lanier, Atlanta, Georgia, United States - LL_1208_BB | ecosystem: Environmental > Aquatic > Freshwater > Lake | place: USA: Georgia | collected... | reverse complement strand
AACCCTCTCACCTTCCCAGGACGTCAACCGGCCCGCATGAAGTGGTGATTTCGGCCGGTTTTTTTGGAAGGAAAGGGCCGGCCATTTCCGATGCTCCCAAGCCTCCACGGTGTGGCCCGGTTCCTCCTCCAGCCAAAGCCCCAGACTTCCGACCAGCCCATCCCCCACCTGCAACTCCACCCAATGGCCCGGATGTTTTGCCGGAAGCAACCGCTCCCTAAAAATCCCGAAAAACCCCCTTTTGGTGAAACCCCTGGTTTCGAGTCCCCAGCGCCGCTCATATCCCGCCCTTCGTTTCAGATGCCACGGGTAATCCCCCGCGGGAAGCCGGCGGTAGAGCCAACCACGGACCGACCTCTCCCATGGCTTCCACCACTCGCCATCGGGCCGCTGGAGTTTCACGAGGAGCTGACCGGGAAACCCCGCCTGGGCGGCGGCGGACCGTTACGGGAACCGTCCTCATGAGTCCGATCCCGCCGAACCAACCGCCATTTTGTCAGGGGATAAAACCAGCACCGGCGCGCCACCGGCATCTCCACCCTTTCGATCTCGCGGACCAGAAACTCGAGCAACCTATCGTGGGAGTAGATCTCAGGCACCCGGTTCCCGGGAAAAGGGGGCTCAGCCAGCATTTGCAGATACTCCGCCGGGCTGTTTTCCAAATGCAGGATGTAATCACAGCACTCGTCGAAATTCCGGAACTTCCGGACATTGACGAAGGCCTTGGGGTTGAACCACCGCAGGGCGTGCTCGTCCCCCCAGTAGATCGGCACTGTGTTGGCCTCGAACGCGTCCGTGAACTTTTCGGTTGTCCATCCTGGCGTCAGCCGGTTCTCAAAGGCGATGTGGAACCGACACCGTCGCAGTACCCGCTGCTTTGCCTCGCCAGCCACCCCGGGAACGGTGAAGCCGGTATTGTTACGAGCCGGACCAAAAGCATCCACCTTTGCCCGCCGATTTAGGGCATGAAAAAACCGCGTCCGAATTGCCACTGACCGGTCCTCATACTTATGCATATACGAGCAAAATCCGCGATTTTCCCGTAGAATTTTTTCTGGATCAAAGCCATGGGACCGAATCAGATCCTTCCCCCGCCGGTGGGCGGCAAAGAAGGGAAAATAGTAGGCGCGCGGATGCTTGCAAAAGGCAGAGGTGACCGCCGCATCGCAGTTTTTCCAGTCGGGGAAGTACCGCTCCTGCGTATAGAAGATCTTTTTGCAGGAGTAGAGACGGTTCCGATGACCGTAGTGAGTGAAAATGAGCACCTCCGGGTCATCCACAATCTGCACGTCATAATGACGCGCCAATAAGTTATGGAGAAAATTATCGTTTTTTTTCGCCTTCCCAAGTGCATCGGCGAAATCCAAATGAAGCACGGGCTTCGTCATTTTTTGAATAGGCCGCATGATACTTATTTTGTCGGGTGAAACTGGTAAAGCCAAGAAGTCTTCGCCTATTTTTAGCATGAACATCTCCTTTCTAATCGAAAAGTGATTACTTATTCTGAGCTTATGCCCCTTTTCCATTTGAACCGTCTTACCGGCCTGCATTGGCGACGTCTTTGCAACCGGCGAACCGCCAACTTGGACGTTCAACGAAGCCAAACCTGGATCTCCGAAGCACTGGGCCGCCGAGCCCCTTGCGCCATCGGCAAGGTCGGCACCTGCGAGCTCCTAGCCCAAGAATATCTGGATCGCTGGATCCAGCTTCCTTGGCCCGCCAACGCCAGCTGGAAGCGTCCGGCACGGCGGCTTTATTTCAACGCCGGCGTGTTTCCGGTCCGCAAGGACATTTACGGGCGCTGGGCCGGGGAGTACGGCGAGGCCGTCCGAAAGATGGACTTTATCGCCCAGTGGCAACCCGAAGGCACGTTTCTAGAAGCCTATGAGCAAGCCTTTCTTGATCGCGAATTGCCCGATGCCATCCGGGGAAACTTCCATTCCCTTGAGCCCGTAGGGGCCCCGTGGCTCCGACCTCTTGCCGATTTACGCTGGCTCGTGATTTCCCCTTTTTGCCAAACCATCTCCACGCAACTTCACAAACTCGCTCAGCTGAACATCTTTCATGGTGTTCCAGTAGAATCCCTCGCCCGGATCACCACCACCTGCCAACTCCTCCCTTGTCCCCAACTACCCTACATGGTGCCGCCACGCCATCGGGACTGGTTCCACGGTCTTGGGGAGATGCAGGCCGCTATGAATACGATCGACTTTGATGTCGCCATTGTTGGCGCTGGCGCCTGGTCCATTCCCTTGGCCGTTCATGCAAAAAAGCTAGGCCGGATCGGCATGCACCTCGGGGGTACAATCAACCTACTTTTTGGTATCCGAGGAGGCCGTTTTGAAGATCGTGGCCTTTATAACGACCACTGGATTCGCCCCCTTCCTAGCGAGTGTCCTGCCAACCATAAGCTGTTGGAGAACGGCGCTTACTGGTAGGAGCCACGGGCGAGCCACCGCCCCAACCGATACTGGATTTTCTGCCGGTAATACTCCAACAACCCCATCCGCTTTTTTTCCTCAGACAGAATAGTACGGATCTCCGGGGTAACCGCCCTCGGATGACGGCACGCCGTGCGGGTCAGCTTGTAAAGCAGTCGATACCTGTCTTTCGCTGATAAACCAGGACTCTCCTTTGCAAGAAGTCGCCCATAAACGATCAGATGCTCTTTGAGCGAGCGCCCCTCTAACATATTTTGGCGAGTGGCCTGTTTAGCGTGACGTCGGATACCAACAAGGGGCTCTGCCACATAACCCATGTCCCCCTTTCTGAGAAGTCGCAGCCAAGCGTCGACGTCCCAAAGTTGACGGAAATCGGGGTCAAACCCTTTGGTTAGGAGATTTCTTTGAAACATGACACAGGAGGGCTCGCCAATAAGATTCGCCTCCGACCGAAGAATTTTCCGCCGAACATCGCGGCCAGCATGCCGCCCTGAGGGCAGGGTAATTTCTTTTCCAGTGAGACCCATTTTTTCATCGAGAAACCTCCTCCCGCAGGCCACTAGAGCAAGCTTTGATTCACGCCTAAACAGTAGCTCCATTTTTTCCAAAGCCCTTGAGGACACGAGGGCATCATCACTATGTAAAAACAAAACGAGTTTCGCTTTTGCTTTGCTTAAAAGAAAATTGCTATTCCCCGTAATTCCCAGATTATGTGTTTGCCGAAAAATCTTTACGCCCGGTCGCCCCCGGGCCCAACTCTTCAGAAGTTCGTAGCTCCCGTCCGCCGAGGCATCGTCGGAGATGAGAATCTCGTCCGGCTTGCGAGTTTGTCCGCAAATCGAGGCTAGCAACTGGGACAAGTACCGCTGGTGCTGAAACGAGGGAACCAACAGGGCCAGTTTTTCTCTCAGGGGCTCGCCCGGCTTACTTCGCACCGACCTAGGCATGATCGGTAGGTACCAATTTTTCTCGCATCATTCGACTCTTGCGGAACTTTTCCAAGCCTGATTTTTTGTATAACCAGAGAAGTGCATACGCTGGGAAAAGAAGAGCCTCCTTTTTCGCGTTGTTCCACAAATCCCGACGCTCCTCGTCGGTGTGATGCTGGTTTTTACGCAGCAACCAGCAGGCCTGGGCTCGGGCCCATGCACGGACCAAGGGAGATCGGGACACACTTAGATAGGTGCAGTTGGTGGCCCATATCGTCGGCCATCGATAATTACGCATCTTTGACTCAAACTGACAGACCTTTTGGTAGAAGACCGTATTCAGGATTCCGTGAGAGTCGTGGTACCAAGGCATCGGGGCGACATAGCAGGTTCGGCCCAGCCTTCGAGCCACATCACATAAATCCAGCCCATAGAGATGAAACCCCTCGAGATCATAACTCAAAGATAATCGGGCTTCTGCTTTTACGATCAAAAGGTTTTCATCCAGCGCATGAGCAAGTTGAAATCCTCTTGCCCGTTTACTTCCCGAAACATTCGGCATCTCTAAGCCAAGGGTTATAAAGGTCACGCCGGCTTGATTGATTCCGGCATTCCCTACAACCGCCCACTTTGGGTCAATTGTCTCTAGATGCTGCAATAATTTGAGCAATTTATCTTTGGTCACCCTCGGGATTGAGTCCAAATGTGCCATGATGATGTATTGACCTCGGGCCTGATCGAGAAAAAGCCGTGAACTTTGGAAGCCATCCAGCTTGTTCGATGAGCTATTGTCACTTATGAGAAATTCACAATCCTCTTTTCCAAAACCCATCGTTAGCCAACTCTGTTGGTTGGCTTGGTACTTGCCCCAGTCATTGACAATCGTGCAAATGGAAAACACCTTATCCCACTTCACCTGGGGGCTAACGGAGCGGTACTCTCTCATGCGATAAGTACATTTCTAGACCGATAGCGTGGAAGTGGCGACCTTGTTTATATTATCGAAAATTGAACCTCCGCGGATGGAACTAACTGTCTATCCCGGGACTTGCTTCAGCCCCAGTCGCAGCAAGAGCTTTTCCCAGCCGATCTTCCATCCAACCCGCCGGAAACGGGAGATAGCCTGGGCAAGTTCCCGCTGACTCCTCTGGGATGCCGGAAAATCTCTGTATCAGCCTCTGCGCTACTCCCTTGGTAAGATCGGAAGAAACTTGAAATCGAAAAGAGTTTTTTGGAGGTGAAAATTGGCATTATCCACTTATAGAACTCCACACCTTTCGCAGCCGATCCCTTAGCTTGTCCCAGAGATTTCGCCTCCGAGGCTGAGGGCGCCAAGGGCCGGCAGTCTGTGGGAAGTTTCCACTTTTTGCGCCAAATCGCTTTTGGATTTTTCGGAGGGAACGCAACACCTCCCCTTTCCCGGCCACAGAAATCCTCCCCACCGGACGACCATGTTTCTCCCGGAACAGGACGTCGCTTCTCCGGACCAGTTCCGCCTGATCGGCGCGGGAGGCAATCAGGGACTGGCTGACGGACCAAGTCTCCTCGCCCAACAGCTCCTGTGAGCGCTCCACATCTGCGAAAAACCAGAAGGGAGGATGAAACCCGGCGCGGAGAATCCGGTAGGTGTGTTCGAGATGCTCGCCCCCGTTGTAGAAATCCTCGTCCATCAGGCCCACCGCTTGCAGGCAGGCGCGGGAGTAGTAGGAAAAAGCACCCACGCAGTGGCGATGAAGGGTGATTCGCAGGGGCCCGTAGTCCACGGATGTGGCGGGATCCGGTATCCCGTCCGGGGTTTTGTTTTTGGGTCCGTGCTGGGAAAAGTTCAAATGCTGGATGCCCGTGATCCGGGCGGCCTCCACATAGCGGGCGAAAACCGCCGGATCCTTCACAAAAATGTCGTCCTCCATCAGGAACAGATGGTCGATGCCGGCGGCCAGCAGGGCTTGCAGGGCACGGTTTTTGGATCGGCCCACCCCGAGGTTGCTATCATTTTGGAGGATTTGCAGGGACTGGGCACCTTGGACCTGCGCTTGAGCTAACGATTTGGCGGGCCCGTCGTTGACCAACACCACCTTGGCCAGGCGATCCCATGGGAGGCTGTTGAGCGCCCTCCGGCAGCCGGCCGGTCGGTCACAGGTGATGATTCCCAGCCCGATTTTCATGGCGGTGTCCATGGCAGATCTCTGAAAGTAACCCTATCACTTTTCTTTCATGCTGTCGCTCGTCTATCGGCTCTACGCCCATTCCCAGATGGAAGCTGGCAGATCGAAGATCGGTTTAATCGTAGACGTAAACCTTAACGATCAGCTTTCCTTTCCACCTTCACACATTTCCGCCCCCTTACCACCACCTTTCCCCCTTAACCCACTGGGCCCAGAGGACTCTAACCGGAAGAAGGTCGAAAAGTTGTCAGCAGTCGCCACCGGGTCTTCAGCCAGGTCTTGGGACTTAATAAACGTAAGTACCTCAAAAAGTCTTTTTTGACTTCCGGATAGTTTCGAAGCCGCAGAACCTCCCGCTTCATTTCATCGATCACTTGCTTTTGATACTCCGGCCCAGCTTCCGCAATACTCTTCACATCATCGCCCGTAGTGGCCGGATCATTTCGACGATATCTCGAGGCATAGGAGAGGCCTATTTCTTTTGCGATCTGCTGCAGCTTAAAACTATGTTTTTGAGAGGCACTTTCCGCATGTATCCGGTAGCGAAAAAGTACCTTGGGTAGGTTCGCCATGGATCCATAAGACGCCAATCTCGTCCATAATTCATAATCCTCAGCTAGCCACATGTCCTGTCGATACAGTCCTGCATCGATCGCCTTCTGGCGGACAAACATCACCGAACCATTCCCAAAACAGGTACCCCACACCAAGCGCAATCGAACCAGTGCATCAGTCACTGGTGTCCGATTGATGCGCAGGGAGCCACCTTCGCTAAATTCCTCAAACCAGGAGCCGATCGCCACATATTTTGGGTTATTGCTTAGAAAGAAAACCTCTGCCTGCAGACGCGCCGGGTGACTTATGTCATCGGCATCTTGCCGTGCAATATAAATACCCCTTGCAGAGTAAATGGCCTCATTTAAGGAAACTGTTATTCCTTTATTCGCGCGACTAATGAGAACTATCCTCGGATCATCGTAGGATTGAATAATTCGGCATGTGTTATCAGTCGACCCGTCATCCACAATGATAAATTCAAAGTCTGTAAATGTCTGCTGGAGGATAGAGTTAATTGACTCGTGAAGATATTTTTCCCCGTTGAAAACACTCATCACAACGGAAACCAGCGGGGCCCCGGACGATCTTTTTTGCCTTTCTTTCACAGCCTGTGCCAAGAATCGGGGATGAGATCCTTTGTGTTTTTTTCTTGGCAGGAAAACCATTTCTTGGGTGCTATCACCAGCTTATCAGGATTTTTGCTCAGCCATGCCCCCCACCAAGAGAAGCTGGAGTTTGCAATAATGTGATGTCGGCACTCCTTCATGAGTCGCATATCCTCGAAGTTGGGTCCTTGGTTGGACACAATTTTCACCGGGTAGCTCCATCGGAGATTTTCGCGGCACCACTCCGGATCATCCGAAAATATGTACAACCTCGGACTTTTCATCTTTTTGGTCATTTTCGCCAACGCCGCCTCGTAATAAACCATCGGGGTAATTCCGTGGATTTTGGCAACATTTTGATTGGTGATGTAGTCGCCTCTGCGAACGTGCACCGAAATGCTTTCCGGTGCCTTCTGGATTTCTTTGAGGATTTTTAAGTTTTCGCCCTGTGGCTCATGGATCCACCCAAACTCCCTTAAGAGATGCTCGCGAACATCGCTGAAATATTTTTCCGTTTGGAAATATCCATGGATCACCGTGTGGGCTGGCAGTCGGGAAAAGACGGGATCATAGTGGAAATGAGGCTCCTGATAATCCTTGGCAAAAAGGGAGGTGAGGCGCACGGCCGCTTTTGAGCTTATTTTTTTTGTGCTACGACAGAGCTGAAAACAGCCCAATTCGTATCTTCTCTCGGTAGACTCCGGCCCAAAGCTTTGCTTGTACCAAGTCAGGTCAAGGACTAGTCTCGCACGTTTCCTCCACGCCAAAGCTCGACCGGCTGCATACTGAAACATCTGGTTCCCGAGGCCACCCTGGAGCCTTACAATGATCACGTCGATTTGGTGAAATGGAAAAACCCACAGCCGTACTTTTGGCGGCTCAACAGATCTAACTCGGCGCATTCAAAATACTGGCCATCATCCAAAACTCCTGATAAGGACACTAACTTCATACCCTCCATGTTTTCGAGGACAACCCGGGGATGGGTAACCCGATGGGCATTGAAAAATATCTTCTCCTCTCCTACCGGCAGGGATAGATAGAGATCACCGCCCTTGGCCACCACCCGTGATAATTCCTTGAGAGCCTTCATCGTGCCGAGGGGGTCGATGGGGTCGCCATATCTCCCCAGCCCAATATGTTCGACCACGTGCAGGCAACTCAGGGACTCCAGAGAATGATTGGCGTACGGCAAGCGTAATACCGATCCCTCGCGCGGTGTTAGGCCGGGTAAGCACAATTCTGCCGGGCGAATGTCCACAAATTCGGTTGGCTGCAAGCTGGAAAAAAAACCAAGATAGGCGGTCCAAGAGCCAACATCCACGTGCTTTGAGGGTCTCCTCTGGAGCAAATGGCGCATCACCCAAGGCCCCTGATAGGTGTATTGCGGTTCGAACCCTGTCGTCGGAGTTTTATCATTGAGACAGGGGAACTCTTCCAAGTCGGGATCTTTTCCAAAGATCTGCCGATGGGCTTGGACAAAAGCCCGCAAATCCTTTGTGTACCATTTTGGTGCTTTGTTTTGTTTGAACCACTTTTTGATTTTGGTCCTCATAGCTTGTGATAGCACACCCTGCTCATATCTAAAAATACAGTGTTGTTAAAGATTTTAATGTCTGGTTTCTTATGGGTTTTTAGGTTGAGCCCACGTTGGTGTTTGCAGCAAAGGAGCGCTTTGGCTTGACCAAGCTATCTTGGCAGAAACTCAAAGCCTGCTCTTCCGGCTTGAAGGGTTCCCCGAGCAAATGTCCTCCGGCCAGCGGGGAAATCTTAAACGCGGAAGGGGCGAGGCAGTTTGACCAAGCGGTTAGAGGTCATCAAAGCAACCCGCCGAAGGTATGGGCTTTGCGAAATGGAGCGTTCGGGTTGGTGAGGATTCGATGAAGGGGCAAAAAGAGTAGGCTGGGGAGTTGGACGAGTTATGGAAGCGGACAAAGACCGATGCGCAGAAGTGGGAGAAAGAAGGAGAAAGATGAGTTATCCAAAGAAATTGCAGGAGTTAGGAGATTTTTGAGGGGACGAGTATAGAAGACTTTTTTCGATCAAAATAATACTTTATTATTTCATTGTCTACGAACAATGTCACCTTAGACGTTAATAGTGAAAGGTGATAGTATTAGATACGAAATTCCTAAATGACATTATGATATTTTATGGCACTAATAAAATGGAGTCAGTCCATAATTACGTTTCTGTCTATCAGGGTATTCTTAGGGGGAAAGAAAATAATAATTTAAAGATCTTGGAAATTGTTATGTATCGGCGCAAACAGCATGAGCAGATTAAAGACGTTGGAAGAAGTTTACCAGGGGCGTCACTTCGAACATAGTACGATTATTTACCGAATGCTGAAATTTACGGAATTGATTTAGGTGTGTTTAAAGACGTTGATAATGACCGGATTAAGACATTTGTTTGCAACCAAGAATCTAAGGAACAATTGGCCACCTTAATAAGGCAAACTGGATCTAATTTTCATATTATAATTGATGATGGTTGTCACACAATGAAACAACATCAAATAAGTATTTCTGTTCTATTCAAGCATTTGAAAACTGGTGGAGTATACGGTATCTTAAATCTACATACTTATGAGATACCGCATTATGTTGGTGCAGATTTGAAGACAACCAAAATGCTGAGAAATTTTCAGGTGGATGGAAAAATTAGGTCTTGCCATATCAAAATAGAAGAATCTATATACTTAAAAAAAATACAGAAAGTGTTTAGATTTTTAAGAAAATCTGAAATAGCGGTAATTTGTAAGAAATGAAGAAATGCATAATTTTCGCATCACACATTCCCTCGCCCGATAAATTATTTGTAGGAGTGGAATTGCTAAATATATTTGTTAAATCCTTTAATGAATATGACATCTATGTTGGTATCAATAATTCATGCCGGGAATGGCATGATTGTATTGATAAATATTCTAAGTATTTAAATATTTTTTCTGAAACGACGCCAGGCCATTTATTAATCGATAGTGACGCGTCTGCTTTTCAGTCTGCGCTTAGATTGTTGAAGAATACCGGAAATAAATATGGAATTTATTAGTTTGGCCACACAAAGGGTGCCACATCGGCTAGTCACGGAATTAGAAATGAAATTACCACCATTTTTTGGAATAAGAAGAAGATTATTGAAAGAAAGATAATTGAAGAGGGGTTCTCAATGTATTCACCCTTCATGGGAACATGTTCTGACAGAAATGGTGATGTCGATGAAAAATATATAAATTCAAGTTTGTCTTTGTTTATTAATGGGCATGAAAATAACGGACTATCATCGTATTTTACTTTTTGGGTCCATAATGGAGAAATTGTTAATAGATTTTTGGAGGAATCAAAGGATATTTTCTTCACCAGCAGACTGATAGATTTTAAAATAAACGAAGTGGGAGTTACAATTGATAAATATTTTTTTGAAAGAGATTTTCCTATGATTTATCAAAAGTTTATCAAGAATCCTAGAACATTGTTTCATAAGTTACTGTTACATAATCAACAGCATTTAAATTATGTAATGAATCGTTGTACTCATTTATCATTTTAAATTATGAAAACTATAGCTATAATTAAAACTAGCTTCATTTCGACAAAGGAGCAAATGGGAATTTCATTTAAAATTTACTCCAATGCTGGCAAAGAACTATGTCAGATGATCTGTTGCTACAAATGTGATCATTGCTTGATGATGTCCTGATGAAAGTTTCCCAATGAAAATTCCCGTCTGCGTGGCCGGGCCGGCTTGTCGTTTTCCTGCCAAGGAACGGGCGCGGGTGGAACTCTTCCTTGCCCCCTTCATCCTGGTCCCTTTCGACCAAGAGGCCGCGCGGACGGCGACGAATGTCCGTCAGAAACTGGAAAAACAGGGGCGGCGCATCGGTCCCTATGACCTGCTGATTGCCGGCCAGGCGATCACGCTGGATGTCATCCTGGTGACACACAACTTGCGTGTATTTGGGCGAGTCCCCGGGCTGCGCTTGGAGACATGGGAGACCTAATCGATCCACCACCTCTACCTTCCGCCCCCCGCGCTGGCGCGCCAGAGACAGGGTCATTCCGAAATCCGAAATCCGAATTTTCAGCCCCTCTTTAACTAGCAACAGGAATTATCGGCTTTTGAGAAGCCGGCGAATCTCGTCATGGTCTCCGATTTCGAAAAATATCAGCTCCCGCTCCTTCTTTTCAGCTTTGAAGAGCATCCGTAGTCGCAGTCCTGCCCGGCACTCAAAAACATCCGCGCCCAGCTTTCGGATGCCGGCCCCCAGATGGGCGTGGGGAAATCCCCAAGCTGGTAACACGGCCATCAGGTCCTGGTTCACCGCCGATCGATCCTCCTTGGGAAGTTCTCCGATTTCCCGGAGAAATCGTTCGGTCAGCTTAATCCGCCAGAAGATCTTCGAGGTTTCCGGTGAAGGGCTTGAGCTTGCCGGCTCGGCGGTTTTTCTGGATTTCCTCATTGGCTTTTTGGGAAAGGTTGCGCACGTCAGCCTCGGTGGCTCCGTACTCCCTCATCGCGTAGTCGGTGGACTCCACGGACACCGGGCGTAAGGCGATCACCTGGTCCCCATAAATGATTCCCACATCCATCCCGCCTGCCGCCGCCTTCAACCAAAACGTCAGGTTCGACCTGGCTTTGGTAGGACTTAAGGTTTTCATGAGTCTATATTGCGTCTTTATATAGTCTCTGTCAAGTCCCCCTCTTTACCCCCGCCCTCCGCCTTCCGCCCTCAGGCATCTGTCATCTGGTTACCCCTATCTCCTATCTACTAACTCCTTTCCCAGCCTAATTTTGAATCTCTTCCCTCCCTGCGTAGCTGTCAAAGATGGGATCGCAGAAACTTTTGCACTTTGTCATGGCTTCCCATGAAGTGAAAATAGAGGCCCGTTTCGAGACTCTGAAAAACGAGACGTTCTTGGAGGCCGACGCGCGACTCATAAAGCTGGGCCGCTAGGCGGCGAATTCCGACCCGCCATGGTGGTGCGGTTTACCCCAATGAGCCCGCACACCCTCGACTGCCAGTCCAACTCGCCGACGAACAGGTTTGGGAAGTTTCCGAAGTTGAGCGAGAAGATCGGGGTCGATCTCAATCGCCAAGGATGGCTTCGAAATCCCCGCTGAATCTTTGGGCTCTGCCTTCTTGGCGGGCTTTTTGCGCTTTGGCATAAAGTTTCTTGGAAACCATGTTGAGCTGGTTTGCACTCAACCCGTAATCGGGCGTCGTGCGACCCAGCAGGAAACGCGCAAAATCAGCCACTTCCGCCCGCTTTTGAGCCGGCAAAGCTTCGCAGATCTTGATCACTTCCAATGTTTCCGTGCTCACGCAACTAATCTAACCGTATCGAATCAGGTGGCAAGAGACGTTGTAGCCTTTAGGTTTCTGGATCTGAGGTCCAAAGGGCTGATATCGCCTAGTTCTCCCGCCCCCATGACCTCCGTCCCCCTGACCCCCGTCCTCCGCCCTCCGTCTTCCGATCCCCCCACCCCTTTTAACCCTGCTTAGCCTTGTACGGAGTAGGACCGCCTTTCGAAATCCGAAATTCGAAATTCCCTTATCCTCATCCTCATCCCCAAACGTCAGCCTACTTTCGAAAAAATTTTACCTGGGGAAACGTGGCAAAATGCCGATCCTGGGTCCACAGTTCGGCCTGCCAGGCTTGGGCGGTTGCATAGACGCAGGCATCTGCCTGGGAGAACTTGTGCCGGTGGGCCAAGCGGGCAGCGGAATCCGCCAAGGCTGCATCCATCGAAATGAACTCGAAACGGGAAAGCGCCCGCAGGGCCAGTTCCATGGATGGCTCCCCGCCTTGTGTCAGGGTGTAGCGCGCCACTTCATATCGGACGATGGCCGGCACCAGCAACCTTCCTGCCCGGAGCGCCGGTTGATACAACTTAGCGCGGGGAGATCCGCTGAGCAGCTCAATCCATCCCGAGCTGTCCAACACAACGGTCATGGAATGGGCCGGTCCTTCTCCCCCCGAATTGCGTCATCGTGAACGGGAAGCCCTTTTAGGAGGCCGGGAATTTCCTGCAGTGTCGGCTCTTTTACCAGCCGAAGACCCGTCGGCTCCTCGATTGCCTGTAGGCGGGTGCCTGAAGTGATCCCCAATTTTCGTCTAGCTTCCCGCGGGATCACAATCTGGTATTTAGACGAGACGGTTACCGGAGTCATAGGGGCATGGTAAGCAGAAAATGATCGATGTCAACTCACTTTACGACTTCACTTTTAATGCACTTCCCCCGTCCTCCTGACTTCCGGCCACCGCCCTCCGTCCTCCGTCTTCCGATCCCCCCGCTTCCTTTTAACCCTGCTTAGCCTTGTGCGGAGCAGCGCCACCTTTTACCAACTTCCATATCCCATATCCTCTCAGCAAAACTAAACCTAAACTAACACCCACGTGCCTTTGGCTTTAGGAGGCGCAACCGGGGGAAGTAACGCCGGAAATATCCTCGGTCGGTAGCGGCCAGTTGCCCGCACTGGACCTGGGCGTGGGCGGCCACGAGAAAGTCCGGCAACAAGTGTTTCCGGGGTCCGCCTTCCCGCCGATATTTCCAGAAGATTGTACCCGCATGGTGGGCGGCCTCGGGGGTGATCTCGTCGTAGCCGATCGCCAACTTCGCCAGCTGGGCCTGCAGTTGGGAGACCGATGGCGCGCCCGGGGAAAGCTCCGCAAAGACCACCGGACACACCCAAAGCCCGCCTTCCTCGGCGGCCTCATGGAGGGTTTCCTCCCAGGCCTGATAACCCGGCTCCCGCCCCGCGATCGCCAGAAGAACCGAGGTGTCGATCGCCGTGCTCAACCGCGCCGGGCGACCGGGCGGGGTAGATCCACCGGCCCGCGGATTTGGTCCAGCGCTTTCCGGCTGGAACGCCCCCCGTAGGGATTCCGCCAGCCAGAGCGAAACTCCTCCCAGGCTCCGGGCGCAGGTGCCTTGCTGGCCTTCAGAAAGGGGGCCCGCTCGTCAAATTCCAGCCGATCCCCGGCGCTCAGCTTGAGCCTCCGGCGCAACCGTGCCGGGATTGTGATTTGGCCTTTACTGGTCAAGGTCGCTTGCACGACCTAAAAGTAAGGCGTTTTCTCCTTTCGTCAAGCCCGCCCCCCGCGCTGACACGCAGGAGATGGCATTTCACAATCCGAAATTCGAAATTTCTTAATCTTAATCTTCATCTTAATCCAATCACCTACCCCCTACCTGCGAAAAAGTCTCCAACTTATGCCCATCGCGGCCATTTTCCCGGCTGCAGCTCTTTAAGAAAATCTTGCACCGGCAGACAGCGTACCCCCTCCCTTTCCAGGCGATCGGACCCCCGATAGAGCAGCCATCGGCCAGAGCCCGGATAATCCTCCGCCCATGCCCGCAATCCCCGCAGGTCCTCGGGGCGCACCGTGGCCGAATTTTTCACTTCCACGGCCTGGCATCCGTCCGGCCCGTACACCACAAAGTCCACTTCGGTTCCTGCCCGGGTCTGCCAGTAATAAAGGGAGGACCGGTTGCCTCCATACGCACACCAGGCGCGGAGATGTTGGGCCACCAGACCCTCCAGGGCCGGGCCGCCGATTTCCCCGGGGCTATCGAGCGGACCCATCGGCCGGTTCGCCCGGTAAATCCCGGCATCAAAAAAGTAAAACTTGGGATGAACCGCCAGCGCCCGTTGGGCCCGACGGCGAAAAATGGGGAGCCGCCATCCCAGCAGCAGGTCCTCCAGCACGGCCAGGTGCCCCTCGACCGTGGTTCGGCTGATCTGACATTCCCGCGCGATATTGGCCAAATTCAGGACTCCCGCATGGGAAAAACTCATCGCTTCCAGAAAGCGGGCGAACCCCCCCACATTGCGGACCAATCCCTCCGCTTGCACCTCCTCCTTTAGGTAGAGGGCATTGTAGGCACGGACCTGGCCCTCCGGGTCGGGGGAGGCCCAGACCACCGGCAACAGGCCGTGCCGGAGTGCCGCCTCCAGGTGGAATTTCCCCACCAACTCTGCGGCCATGAAAGGATGCAGGGATCGTTGCTCCGCGCGCCCGCCCAGTAAGTTGACTCCCTCCCGCCGCAACTTGCGGGCGCTGGAACCGGTCAGCACAAACCGTTTCGACCGGTCCCTCTCGATGAGGGCGTGAACCACCTCGAGGAGAGCGGGACACTTCTGGATCTCGTCAATCACCACGCACGTCCGCCCCGGATTCCCCGCCACCAAATCCCGCAACCTCTCCGGTCTTGCCGACAGTTCCCGTAACTGCACGGGATCCAGCAAATCCACCCGCAAGGCTTCTGGAAATCTCTGCTCGGTCCAACGGGTTTTGCCCGTTCCTCTCGGTCCTAAAAGGAAAAAATGGCCCTGTGGGGGTTCTAAAAATCTCTTAAAAGTCGTCATTTTGAGCCCTATTTTAACTATTGTTAAGTAATTTTGTCAACTTACCCAAGTCGCCCCCTGTCCTTGGCAATGAGAGCTGGCCGATCGGAGATGCGAATTTCCGAATTCGGAAATCGAAATCCGAAATTTCCTAATCCTAATCCTCATCCGCGCGCGCCAGCGCGCTTACCGTTCACCTTCACCTCGCGCCCTCCATAGCTCCTCCGCGTAGCGGGTTAGGAGCGAAGGAGGGTCACCTTCACGAAATACCCTATCTCCAATTCCTCCGCGCAAGCAGACAACCATTCCCGCGGGACGCGGAATTATGAATGGGCAAGGGAAGGTCTGAGAGGGCCAAACTTCTATCTGCTAACTCCTTACCCATCTTCATCTTAATCTTAATCTTAATCTTAAACCTAAACGTAAACCTAAACGTAGGCAATGGGCCTATCTTCGAAAAGGTCTTCATCTTCATCTTAAACCCAAATGCGAACGCGAAAAAATATTGCTAACCAAGATTCTTTTTTATTTTATTCTTTTTTCTTTTCGGCGGGTTCACACCCTACTTTGGACATTTTGCAAGATCCTGATATTTTTCTTCAATCTCAATTGGCGCTTTTTAATCGTTATGCTTTTGCTCTGATAAATAACTTCGTTTTATAAGAGCTCCTTTTAACTGTCGGACCACAGGCACGTTGATAAGCGGTTTTACTACAGTCTAAGCTTAACAGTAAGTATTCCAATCAAAACCAAGAATCCAGCCGCTGACGCGTAAAAAGACCATGTTAAGGCAGTTGGCCAGTAGTTAAACTCAACAATGTGGACTCCCTCCTTTAGTTGAACACCGATCTGATTCCCATTTACTTCAAGAAGTTTCGCCGAACTGCCGTTTACTCGAACAAACCAAGGTTTAGCGAAAAACTCGTTAATCACCAAAACACCTGGTTGGGGGTTTGAAACGTCGAGCCGTATGTAGTTGTTTCTTCTTTTTTCTATAACAACTATGCTTTCTGGTGAACTGGTTTGCATATCTGAGACTTTAGAATCTCCCCGACCAGGAAAGAACAGTATACCATGGGCAAGATCTTTGCCAGCCAACTTGCTCACAAAGTCTGCGAGGCTCGAGTAATGACCGTCTGATCTGTTAACAAAGCTTACGTAAGGGGAGACGTTCTCAGTCTCGTACAAGTCGTACTCCCCAACCTTTTCAATGTGGTTAAATCCTTTATCTACTGTCCCAGAGTATTTTTTTGTCACAAGATACCGTGATCCTAAAGCTTGTAGGTAATTATCATTCCTCGGTTCATGATGGTATAATTCTTCAAATTGCCGTGTAGGCGCTGGGTTGAAATAGGCATTAAGTGTACGCATATTATAAAAACTTGCCAACATCGCTGCCTTTTGTTTGTCAACTTCCCCCTCAAAAATCACGCGGTAAAACCTGTCTTTATCCCTTTCAGCGATCCGACTGATCGCTTCTTTTAAGGACACAAAGTCTTTTTGGACATAAAGTGACGAACTTATAAGAGGCGGCGTCCAGTTAATGCTGATTATTACTACACCAAGGGCAGCAGCACCCCATAATATTTGAATAATACACACAGGCACTTTTTTTGCTTGGCTGGATATACTGAAAAACGCCAGAGCCATTAGCATCAGGTTGCTTCCCACCTGGTTTAATAGGTTTAGTTTTCCAGAGCGAAGCGTGAGAACTGATAAAAAAGTCAAGGCTACCGTGCTTGTAGCTAGCAACATTACCTTGCACGCAAACCGACCATCGGGCTCTTTTCGCATTTTACATAGTTTTATGTCTCGAACAAGGGTATCCAGACCGACTGCGGCTAAATAGGTGGCGGCAAGCTGGAAAAGAACAAGAAAACGAGACGGTTCGCGGATTTTGTTGACGAGAGGTATATAGTAATTGATGTAGGCTAGTCCCAGATTAGCTCCAAAAGAGGACAGCAGCGAGTATACGCATATTATAAACATTGCTATTGTCATCCATTTGGAAGACTTGGTGCGTGAAAAAACGGCAAAAAGAGCGAAGAACACGATTACAGGACCTAAGAACATACTGCCGACAGCTGGGCCCTTTGCTGGTACGAGCACGCCGCCCGCGTCTCGAAGCGAAACCTGATCGAAAAGAAAAGCTTCAAATGGAATTCTTGTGTAACCTTGAATTGGTGGGAAATCGGCTAACCAACGGGTCATTTGCGGATATTCCAGCATCATTGGCACATAGCCTGGCGCAGCAAGTAATGCGGCAACTAACGCCGCCAAGGCCAGACGGAGCAAATGATTCGCTTTAATTCGGCTCTGAAGTCTACCTCCATTCCACCACCACCAAACAATGCTTAGAATAGTTGTGAGAAAGACAGCATGTATTAGGGGTTGAGCGGGCGACGCAAGAGTAAGAAAGACGAGCGCTGCAACTGCAACTGGAATCCATACTCTCGGGCTGGCCCCATTTAGAATACGAGTCACTCCGGCGAGGTACAGCGGTACCCACGAATAGGCCGCAATGGTATTTATCCACATGCTGTAGTCAGCCGAATTAGCACTGAGAGCGACTAGCGCTGCTCCAATAACTGATGCTGGTCGCGAAATATTTCCAGAGCGCATAAGTATATATGAGTTCACTCCAAAAATAAATATGTGAATTAGAACAATGATATGCATGCTTCTCATGCAAATGATTGGCTCATAAAAGAGGTCAAATATTGTAAAATAAAATGGATACAAAAAAGAGAGTTGAGCAAGATTATATAGAGGCAATCCACCCAGTGCACTTGATGTTCTTAAAGGTATTTCGCCATTTTGGATGGCGCGAGAAATCCACGACAAAACAGGACCAAGAAACGACTCATTGTCGCTAAACACTGCAAAGCTTCTGTCACTGCAAAACGTGTCGTTAAACGCAAGAACCGCCCAAATGATTAGGAGCAGCGTAGCTACAGCAGTAAATGGAGCTAGACGTTTCAGAGTATTTCTTATCTTGCCAATAATATTTATAAACGATGCATGCAACTTTTTTGGGCCTTAGCGGTAGCTTACTTGTCCACAGTGGCCCTTATCCAATATTGTCCACCGAGGGGCAACCAAGTCAGATAACGCTCCCACTGTTTAAATATACGCCAAGTAGGAGGGAAAAAAAGGCAGTAGCCAGCACTTATAACGCGTAATCCTCCGGCAGTGAGCAAGGAATGAAGTGTCGCTCGACTTAGCAAAACCGCGTCGGCATCGAAAGGGCACCGCTGTACTATTCGGCGAGTGACTGCATTGTAGGGGTTGTGTTCAAAAATAAAAAGATCCCCGCCCTTTTCTAGTCTCTTGCGAAGCTCTTGCACCAACGCAGGACGCTCATTTGGCGTGACGTGGTGAAAAACACCTGCTATAAAAATTGCATCGAAATTCTCATGGTTGCTGTTTTTACTGGGCTCCACAAAAAATGATGTTCCTTGGCAGTGCTTTTGAGCAATGCGAATGCTCTCTTTTGAAATATCTGAGCCAGACAAACAACTACCTGGAAAGGCACGCTTTAAAAACGGTATATTTCGCCCAGTTCCACATCCATATTCGAGCAGTTTTTTTGGAATTCGTTTAATTTGCAATGCAAAGATAGAAACTTTGTAATCAGCAAAGTATGAGTGATCTTCCGAAAAGAAAGCTGTGCCTTTCTTAATGTGTTGATCGTAAGACTCTGCGTAAAAGTCGAAATCCACTTTTGAGCTTTTCATGATTACTTAATTACGTCCTGGATGAGATATCTTGGGCGGTTTTTGACTTCTTCATGAATTCCGGCAATGTAAATACCAAGAAAACCGATGCATATAAGTTGGATTCCACTAAAAAGCAATTGTAGAACAACTATAGTAGCCCAACCGCTTGGCAAGCTCTTACCGGAAAAGTAATATGCAATTATCCATAATAAAAAAAGAAATGCTAATAATGAAAATGTCGCGCCAATAAGTATACCAATCTTCAAAGGCTTGGTGCTAAACGATACCACCGCAACTGTTGCAAGTTTTACTATTCTACTAAAAGAATACTTTGAGTTGCCCCCAGCGCGTGCAGCAGCAACGTATTCCACTTTCTGTTGATTGAATCCCATCCAACTAAATACCCCTCGTAGAAATAAATTGCGCTCGGCAAAGTTGTCTGAAAGGTGACGCGCTACACGTGATGAGATAAGCCTATAGTCAGATGCGTTTGCATTAATTGACACATCTGATATTTTATTTATTAGCCAGTAGAACACATTCCCAGCCATTTTTCGTATCATACTTATGCGATCAGTGCCTTTGCGAACGGTATAAACAACGTCCATACCTTCTCTGAATCCTTGAATTAACTTGGGAATCAGGTTGGGCGGATGCTGCAGATCCCCGTCCATCATTATAATTGCGTCTGCGTCAAGACTGCTCTCTATACCTGCCATCAACGACGCTTGATGCCCAAATCTTGATGATAGGCACACCGCTTGGCATCGTTTTGAATTCCGAATGATTTCCCGAACAACATCGGTTGTTTTGTCTGTGCAGCGATCTATGATATAAAAAAGCTTCCAGTCTATGGAAACAAGTGATTTCAATACGGCTGTGATCTGTTCATGAAAGCACCCGACGACACCCTCTTCGTTGTAAAGAGGCACAATGATTGTGATTTTTACCTTAGTCTTTGAACGATTCTGCATTTGTAAGTTTTTGTATTTTGCTAATATCAGCATAAACAGTTGTACTCCCGTGTCCACCTACGGACGATAAACTGGGATCGTATCGGATTTCTGGATTTTGGATTCCATGTTTTTGAAGTTCTTGGTGTAGTAGTTCGCGCAACTGTACGGGGTGTCCGCTCGCGATATTATAAGCCTCTCCTGACTTCCCGCTGCGGGCAAGGATCAGAAGTTTCTCAGCTGCTTGTCGCGTTGAAAGATAATCCCTTGTTGCTTCAAGATTACCAAATACGAAGACCTCGCGGCGTCCATGTTTAAACTCATTTATTTGGCGCTGAAGCCGGCCGGCAAATAACTCATCTGAAACATGTGGGCCAATAAGGTTAAACACTCGCCCAACCACTACGGGAAGGCCCCGAGAGGCATGCATGATTCCAAGATGTGTTTGCCATGCCTTTGTTAACCCATATACCGAGGTTGGCTTGAGTGGTTGCGCTTCGGTTACGGGATTTTCTTCTGGACGAATATATCCGTATTCCGCGGCAGAGCCGATAAGGATAATTTTTGAGAGCTGTTTAAGGCTCTCTGAAGCAATACAAAGAACCCGCGCATTTTTGACGTTTACTGTATACGACTCCTCTAAATTATTGCTGAATGTTGAGGCTAGATGAATTACATAATCTGGGGCAAAGGACTTTAGCTTTCTTATTACTAGATGCTCGTCGTAAACTCCGAAACGATTAACCAATTCCGAGCGTTTGGCAGCGAAAGTTTCAAAAAATAAAGCCTGCTCATTCAGCACTGCCTGAAGAGCCTGGCCAAGAGCGCCGCTTCCACCTGTAACAAACACTCGCGCTCTCACCTGATACCGAGCTTGGATGCTAATTTTTCAAAGTCTGCATTTGCTCGCTCATAATCTTCTGGGCGCCCAATATCAAGCCAGTATCCTTTAAATGGCTGTATATTGACTGGTCGCCCCATCGCAAGACTGTCCTTCATAAGCTGGTCGAATCCGTAGCGCTGGCTAGGTGCGAGGGCTTCAATAACACTTTTGTTGAGACAATAGATCCCCATACTAACATCAAACTTGAATTCGGGCTTTTCGCTAAAATTTTGGAGATGATGGTTGTCGTTATATTCAAGAACCCCAAAGTCTATATTGACCGTTCGTCGGAAGCTGGAAACAGATATCTTTGCACCGCTCCTACAATGCGTCTCGTAGAAGACACGATAGTCCAGGTCACATAAAATATCGCCGTTCATGACCAAAGTATTTTGAGGAAGGTCACTTAGCAAGGTGAGTGGTCCTATTGTGGAAAGATCCGCTTGTTCCAGAGAATAGTCGATGTTGGCATCGTAACGGGATCCATCGCCAAAATAGGCCGTAAAAAGCTGGGACAAGTGATTTACAGCAAGCGTGATGTGGTTAAAACCTGCTTTAACTAGTTGCATGATAACTATTTCTAATATGCAATACCGCCCGCCAAGCGGCATAAGTGGCTTGGGGATAAGGGCAGTGTAAGGCAACAGTCGCGTGCCGCGCCCTCCTGCTAAAATTACAGCTCTATTTCCCATCTAGATATTATATATTAAAGCCTTGTATTTAGACAAATTATCAGAGCGCTTGAGCCAATCGACCGTCTCTTTTAATCCTTCTTTAAGATTGTAGCGTGGCTTCCAGCCAGTAAGCATCTTAATTTTTCTACTATCTCCCACGAGCCTTAAAACCTCAGAGGCTTGTGGCCGGAAACGGGCGGTTTCAGTTTTTATTATCGCACCAGGATTTATTTCTCCGATTAGTATATTTGCTACATCAAGTACACTATGCTCTATTCCCGTGGCTATGTTAACTTCCTCTCCGACAGCGGCATCACACTCAGCAAGCGCTAAAAAACCGTTTACAGTATCCGCCACAAAATTGAAATCTCGTGTTGGAGAAACATCCCCAAGCTTCAAGATCTGTTCGCCACAGAGCAATTGGCAAGCGATGGTTGGAATGACGGCTCGGGCTGACTGCCTAGGGCCATAAGTGTTGAAGGGGCGCACAATTACCACTGGTATGTTAAAGGATTTATAAAAAGACTCCGCAAGCCTGTCGGCTCCAATTTTGGTGGCGCTGTACGGAGATTGTCCTTGATAAGGATGCGACTCGTCAATTGGAACATACTTTGCGGTGCCATAAACTTCTGAGGTTGATGTAACTACCACCCGTTTAGTGCCAAGACCTCGGGCAGCCTGAAGCACATTCAAGGTGCCTTTAATATTGGTATCAATATACGAATCTGGAGAATGATAAGAAAAAGGGATCGCGATGAGCGCCGCAAGATGAAAGATGACATCACAGCCTCTCGCGGCTGTTAAAACACCATTGGGATCACGTATATCGCCAGCAAAAACGTCGATTTCTTTTAACGTTTTTCGCGAAAAGGAATCTAGCCACCCCCACGAGTTAAATGAGTTATAATATACAAAAGCGCGCACTTTTAACCCGCGTGCCACAAGAGCTTGAACTAGATGGCTTCCAATAAAACCGTCAGCTCCTGTCACAAGGATGGTTTTGTCGGTTAATTGCATAGCCTATTTAAAAAGTTTAACATTTCTTTATATTAGTAACAACGACCTTTTTCACTGCCGTTTAGAGGCAACAAAAATAATTTGCTCTACTCCTAAGTATCCGAATACATCAGACCAGTAGGCAACCGCGTAGGCATCTTTAAACCCAGCCTCTTTTACCTGTTGCAACATTTCCCACCCGAAATGGGTGAAGCAAAGGCAGCCATCGGAATTGATCGGATCTCCGTGATATTCGGGAGGTTCATGGTGAATAATTCTTCCGTCCGCATCTCGGGACGCACGAATAAGATTTTTTTGAAAGTTAGGGCCAAAGGGCACACTCCACATTATCCTACCATCTGGTTTTAGTACCCGGGCAAGCTCACGGAAGGCATCGAGAAAGTTTGGGATATGCTCCAAACACTCAAATGACAATGCAGCATCGAAGTAATTGGATGGAAAGGTTAGCTTCGTTAGGTCTTCATTTCTTGTGCCTTCTTCGTTGGTTTGTCCTAGAGGGCAGTGGTCTCCCAAATATTCAGATCCTATAAGATTCGGATATCGCTGTTTCATCCATTTAAAACAGGGTGTCACTTGCTCCGAAGGATAAATCCTTTCTCTTGACAATAACCCCAGTTCGGAATCGCAAAGGTGTGCAGCCGCCCTTAATCTGTTGTTTAAGCCCGTAATTGGACACGTCATAGATTCACGCCAGTTTATAGATAAATCAGAAGTCCTCAGGGAGACTTCCAGATTAACTTGCTTTCCCGCTGGATATGAAAAGCTGATTATTTTTCGGGAATGTTTGCTGGTATCTTGAAGCTCTTTTTCATAACTTTTTCTTTGTTCATATACAGCTTTCATCCGACAAGCATGCTGTTGGAATTCAGTAAAACTTCGAAGCCGGTGGATTAGCATTAGTGAACGTAATTTTGCAGCTTTTTGGCCAACCAAGCATCTGCAGAGGCAAGTCTTGATGGAGTTCCAATATCTAAAAAGTCGCTATTGGTTAGATAGGCAGCAACTTTTGTGCCTGTTCTCATGAAGCTGTCTTTTTCCAAGGAGAAGACCTCCCTCGGCTCAGCCCGAAGGAAGCTTTTCTGGATTACATAACATCCACCATTGATCAAACCGGGGCCTGATATTCCTTTTTCCTTAAATCCCACAACCCGGCCATCCGCCACCTCCAATCGCCCAAATTCGGCAGTGTCCGAAACTTTCACCGCCGCGATCGTGATGGGTGCACCTGCCTTCAAGTGGAAGTTCATCATAGCTCTCAAATCAAGCGTAAGAAATGTGTCTCCATTACATGCAAAAAATGTTTCATCCTTAATTTTCAAGGAGGCCAAACGCAAAGCACCGCCGGTCCCAAGGGGAGTCTCCTCCCGACTGGTTTGACCGATCCAAGGCCGTTTTTTGGACAGTAACCAAGCGTCAACTTGATCATGCCGATAACCCGTCGCAAAAATAAAGTTATTTATACCCTGAGAGTGAAGATAATCTGTTAAAAAATCAAGATAAGTGCAGCCAAGGATTGGCGCCAGACATTTGGGCCGGTCGTCTAACACTCCTTTTAATCGTGTTCCCAATCCACCGCACAATATGGCTGCCGTCATGACGGATCTTTTACTGCTTCTAAAAGATTTATTATCATTAGACAGTCCAAACTTGGACTCCTCTTTTTGTGAATTGGACGGGGTAGATTTGGCCTCCACTTTCCAGAAGAACGTTGGCCACCTTGGTCCTTTTTTCTGGCGGCACAAAAAACATGATAAAACCGCCGCCCCCCGCCCCGCTCACCTTGGCGGCCACGGCACCGGCCCGCGTCGCTTCAGAGACCACCTTTTCAATCATGGGATTAGTGATTGAATGCGAGGAGTCTTTCTTTGCCAGCCAACCGGCATTGATGGCCTCATAGAAAGATTTCAGATCACCCACCAAAAGATGCTTTTTCAGCGCCAAAGCCTCCTTTTTCACCCGATGCAGGGCCTCCAACGATTTCCCGGGCGATGTCTCCGCCGCATGGATCTGATCCTGGATAATCTTTGCCGATTCCCGGGAAACCCCGGTGTAATAAAGAAGCAACGAGCTTTCCAGTTCGTTCAAAATTGATTCCTTGACGCGGAGGGGATTTACCAAAACCCCTCCATCTTCATGGAATTCCATGAAGTTCACCCCGCCGAAAGCGGCGGCATACTGGTCCTGCTGGCCCCCCGCCATTCCGAGATCCAGCCTTTCGATCTCGTAGGCCAACCTCGCCACATCATATTCCCCCAGGGCAATGCCCATTACCTCAGCCAAAGCTGCGCACACCGCCACCACAAGGGTGGAAGAGGATCCAAGTCCCGAGCCGGGAGGGGCATCGGACCAGGCATGGAGGTTGATCGGGGGTAGCAGCCCATATTTGCGGCTGAATCGGCTTAAAATGGCCTGAATCAGGGCCGCCGGGCCTTCCGGCTTTAGCTCCAGTAAAGTGGAGGGTGCGTGCTCGCTCTGATGTCCCATATTCCCCAAAGTCACACCGATCCTTCCGTCCCGGCGTGTCTCCACCGAGGCATACGCAAACATGCTGATGGTGATGTTTAAAATACACCCCCCATATCGCGAAGAATATGCAGGGACGTCAGACCCTCCTCCGCCGAAACCCAGCCGCAAGGGTGCTCGGCCCCGGATGGTTTTCTGAAATGAACTCACCTGTCCCTTCGCCTTACCGATTTAGGGGAATTTTTCCCTTGGCAATTTCGCCACGCCAATGATTTAGCAGATCCTCAAACATCTTTCTGGCCGGAATCTCGGGCTTCCAAGCGATCACGGAACGGATCTTGGTATTGTCAAACATCTGATAGTCAGCATCAATCGGACGAAGCCTGTCTTGGTCCACAACAACTTGAATGTCTTTCCGGGTACTCATTCCCAGAAGAATAGTCACCACTTCGGTCAGCTGAAAAGCTTCTTCCCCGGCAATATTAAAACAATCTCCGCAGGGGATCTTTCCCTTTTCGCTGGCCTCCAGCAAAAGGAAGTAAGCACGTACCGCATCCCGAGCGTCCTGAAAGGTTCGGGTACTGGAGAGATTTCCCACCCGGACGACTGGCTCTTGGTGCCCTGCCTCGATGAGTGCAATTTGCTTTGCGATTGTGCTTTCGAAAAAAACATCACTACGCCGGGGGCCGGAATGAGTGCCCATGCGGGTAACGAACGTGCGCAGATTGTAGGCCTCTCCATAAAAGCGGCCGAGATAGTCTGTCCCAATCTTACTTATGCTGTAAGGGCTTGCCCCATGAAAGGGAGTATTTTCGTGCAAAGGCTTGCCAGGGTTGGCGCGGCCGTAGACCTCGCTGGAAGAGCAAATGTGTAGTACCGGGCTGTAATGATCCTGCTCTTTTTGTTGCCTAACTGCTTCAAGCAAATGGGCTGTGCCAAGAATGTTAGTTTGTAGCGTTTCTAAAGGGATATTAAAAGAGGTCTTGGGGAACGATTGCGCAGCCAAATGAGAAATGTAATCCGGTCGAGTTTCCCTGATGGCTCTGGTCATGGCTCCAAAATCATTAAGATCTGCGTAAATAAGGTGAACTCGATCTTTGCGATTAATTTGATCCGTTAAATGATAAAGGTTGTCGAGGGGCTCTTGCCAACGCATCAGCCCTACGACCTCGAGCTTTGTGTTCTCCAGGATGTAATCCGCCATCGTAGATCCCACCTGCCCCGTAATTCCAGTGATTAAAATTTTTTTTCGGCTCATAATTTTTAAGAGGCGCCAAATTCAGCTTGGCAGGCTTCCCCAAGGCTTCGCGGCGGCCTGTGGAGAAGTTTTGCCAAAACCGGCGACCTCATCGCTATGACTTTTGGCCTATTTTGATAGAATTTTTCATCCGGAGTAACCAACTTATGTCTGATCTTTAATGACTTATGATTTGATATTTGTTGGAAGAAAGCTTGCCTTGAAATGCTCTCTGGCCCTCCGAAATTTATATTTTTAAGAGTCACCTGGTTCCATTGATTTGCCAATGCTAAAGTGCCGGCGGCCACATCATTGATATAAATGACAGAACGAATCAACGGGTCAAAGATTTCCGCCTCTTCTTCACAAGTAAGTAAATATTTGGTGAATTTGTCATTCCTAGAAAAGACGTAGGAAAGACGGATTGATTTAAAAAGCTCGCTGCTTGCAAAGTGCGCTTCCACAATACTTTTCATTTTCGCATACCCACCAAAAGGGCTGACTGGAAGAGATTCATCAAAAGGCTCTTTTTGTTCGCCGTAGACTGTATCACTGGAAAAAAAGATAACCCTCGCACCGGCCTTTATCGCAGTTTCGACAAATGCGATGGTGCCCACCACATTGGTTTGATAGGCCGTGCCGGCAAGTCCTTCGCAAAGGTCAGGCGAGGAAATTGCCGCCAAAAAAACAACCAGATCCTCCTTCTCAAGCGGGGGGACCGGGACGGAGCCGGAAGATAAATCACAAAAGAAATCCGAGTCATTTTTCCTCGAAACACCAACGACAGTTGCGTAGTCCGCGTTTCTTTTGAAATATTTATATAGCTCTCCGCCCAAATAACCACCTACTCCAGTGACAACTACTTTTTTTTTCATTCAATTAATTCTTTGATGGTGTTCCACATATTTTTTTCGGAAAACATCTTTTGGGCCAATTTCACGCTTTGCGTAGCGGCTGCTAACCATTTATTTTCATCCCGCAAAAGCTCGAGTATTTTTTCAGCCATACCATGCAGATCATTAAAGGCAGCGACAACTCCTTTCCCATCCTCAAAACCTTGGGCGCCAAAGCTCGTTGTTACCATTGGCACACCGTGTCTTAAGGCTTCGGCAACTTTCCCCTTCATACCCGCTCCAGACAACAACGGTGCGATCGCCACTCTTGTGTTTAAGTAGTTCAACTTTAATTGTTTCTCGGAAATATATCCAAGAATTTGTATATTTTTATTTTTCAGATTTTCAACTTGGGCAGGCAGATTAGACCCCGCGATTTTTAAGATACAATTTGGCATCTTTTGCAGGACGAGGGGGAATACCTTGTCTACAAACCACAGAATCCCTTCGACATTTGGAGGATGACTGAAACCCGCAACATAAAACAAGCCGGTGCGGTTTTTTACAGTCAGACTTTTCTTGTCAGTAAAGCTTTCCCAATAAAAGACAGGCATAGTCCTGACCTCAAAATTTTTTCTCTTGTTTTTTAAAAAGTCGCTTATGTATTTGGTTTCATTTTTCGATGGATAAAGTAGAAAGCTTACTTTTTTCCAAAGCTTTTTTTCGGTTTTCTCCCAATGGTTTTTTTCTTGGCGCAATTTTTCATTGTCGGGATCGTTTTTAAGTTGGCTTTCGAGCCGAAGGTGATGAACGTCCATTCCGTAAAAAAATATTTTTGATGTAGTGGGATCGATTATTTTTAAAAAGTCCTCCAACACTTGGGGTCTGGCAATGAAATAGCTATGAATATATTTTTTATTTTCACTAAGCCATTGGGATAGCTGTAGGTTCCTATTTGTATTGTAGATGACTTGCACACCGGCTTTTTGAAAGCCTTGGGCGTATTTCTTAATGTAATTCAGATTTTGTGGCCATAACACCACGTCCGCATTGTTTTTTAAAAACAAGCGTGTGATCTGGCTCATGGTTCTTGATCCAGCATCCTTATCTTCTTCAGGAATATAGTGATCTGCAATAAGGACTGTTTTTCTTTGACGGGTTCTGCCTCGGGCCTTAAACACATTTCCTCCGTTGCTTTCGTGCTCAGCTTCCAAGGTTCTCTTCCAGCGAGAAAAAAACTTTTTCTGGTTCACCACTTGGTAGGCTTTTTCCCCTGTCCTGGTGTCCGTGCCGGAGGAGACCCCCTCCAGATGGATCCCCACGGAAAAAGGATTGTAGAAGGTGTCAAGGCCCTTATCCCTCCGCATCCGGAAAGAAAGATCCGCATCCTCGCAGTACGCCCTTTCGTACATTTCATCAAAGCCGCCCATTTCATCCCAATCCCTTTTTCGGAGGCAGATCGAGGCCCCGGAGCAGTAGTCCACCGTCCGGCAGTAGTTGAATTCGGGCAAATCCGGATCGGAGCCCCGCCCGTAGTTCCAGGCCGATCCGTCTTTCCAAAAAATCCCGCCCGCTTCCTGCAACGTGCCGTCATAGTTCAGCAGCTTGGAGCCGGCGATTCCGCAACGGGGATGAAGCTCAAAGGTCTCGATCAGGTTGTCGAGCCAGCCGGGCAACACCAGCATGTCGTTGTTTAGAAAAACCAAAAACTCCCCCCGGGCCAACCTCGCCGCTTGGTTGCAATTTCGGACGAATCCCTGGTTTGTCCGAGAAATTGAAATCCGGATCGGGACCGGAAGGGACTGGAGTAATTTTCGCGTGGCCGGGGAGGAACAATCATCCGCCACGATGATTTCAAAGGGAACCTGGGCATCGCTTTCGATCAGGGCCACGAGGCAGCCGAGCGTGTACAAAACCTGCTCATACATGGGAATGATGATGCTCGCCCGGGGGGGCAGGCATAGTTTTTGGCGGTGCTTTCGCACCGAGACAGCCAGCTCCTCCATTAGCATGGTGACGCTATCCGGCCTTTTTTTTAAGAACACCCCGGAGGCTTTTGGTCTTTTCTTGTCCAGCAAAAACAGGTGATAAATATTTTTAATGCGATCGGCACAGCTTTCACCATGCGTGTTCTCGAGATAAGGCAGTATTTTTAGAAAGTTTTTTTCTTTTTCTCTTTCTGATTTCGAACGGTCCTGGGCTGTTCCAGTTGTGAGGTAATGCTCGATTAGATCGACTTGCGTGCCCCTTAACTCTGGGTACTGGCGTAGATACCATTCCCGGTCAAAATTGATTCTGGCGATGAATCTTTTTCTCTGCCGGCGCAAGAACCGTTCCATTTTCCGGAAAAATCCCGTCTTCTCCTTGTGTTTTTGCGATTTCCATCTTCCTTCCTTACTTCCATACAGAAGGTAGTGATCCAAGGGGTTAATACCCGAATCCCCCACCTCCGGATATTCCCGCAAATACCACTCCCGGTCGAAGCCGATCCAGGCCTGCAGACGCTTTCTTCGCTTGCGAATGCTTTGCTCCAGCCGGCGCCAGAAGCCGGGCTTTTTGTCCTTGGAGGGTTGGGCCTGGCGGGGGCACCAGTGGGGCCGCTTGATCGAGCGCGCCTTGAAAAGCAGAATCGGCCAGGAGAAAGGCGCGGGCACATAATTCAGCCAGGGCGACGACGCCATGTCCTGCACCTTGCCCAGATAGTCCCCCAGATCGGCCAGCTTGGCCTCGGCCTGCCTCTGCGCCTCCGCCTGCTCCCTCGCCTTCCCCTCGATCGCCGCCTGGATGCTCGCCAGCCGGGCCTCCCCCTCCGCCCTCTCCCGCTCCCGCCTCTCCTCCTCCCTCCTCGCCCGCTCCTCCATCTGCTCCCCCAACTCCCGAATCCATCCAGCCACCGACTCCCGTTGCGCCGCCAGCTCACCCCTCACCTCCCCGATCGACTTCTCCACCGACTCCCTAGTCCTGGCCTCCGACTCCTTCTGCTCCTTCCGCTGACTCGCCAGCTCGCTCTTCACCTCCCCGATCGACTTCTCCACCGACTCCCTAGCCTTGGCCTCCGACTCCTTCTGCTCCTTCCGCTGACTCGCCAGCTCGCTCTTCACCTCCCCGATCGACTTCTCCACCGACTCCCTAGCCTTGGCCTCCGACTCCTTCTGCTCCTTCCGCTGACTCGCCAGCTCGCTCTTCACCTCCCCGATCGACTTCTCCACCGACTCCCTAGCCTTGGCCTCCGACTCCTTCTGCTCCTTCCGCTGACTCGCCAG
>Ga0214917_10001466_pt1 | contig 30100 bp, 30 predicted proteins | sample LL_1208_BB_MetaG_FD_177983 | JGI IMG/M metagenome (GOLD analysis project Ga0214917, IMG submission 177983) | Freshwater microbial communities from Lake Lanier, Atlanta, Georgia, United States - LL_1208_BB | ecosystem: Environmental > Aquatic > Freshwater > Lake | place: USA: Georgia | collected... | reverse complement strand
CAAGCAACAGCCACAACCTGCATGCAAGATCTTTCTTGTGTGCACTACCAACAACAACGATTTGCTTTGTGGCTTGGGCATGAAGTTCACAAAGATATTGCATGTCAAGGGTGGGCTGGGCAAGCACAGTGGGTTGTATTCAGAGAGCAACATCTGAAACTATTTACATAACAAGACGAATGCGTTCCATGAAATAAAAACTACATTTACAACAATTATCATCAATTAAATTGCACGGAAAAGCTTATAAAACGCTTATGAACGCTTACGAAAACGCTTCTGAAATACTACAATCAATCTAACCACTTCTGAAACACCAGCCAATAGAATCGCTTCTGAAACACCAGCCAATAGAATCGCTTCTGAAACACTACTGAAACGCACCTCTTTTTCTTTTAGGTGTCAATAAAGGCAAGACAACAATGAATAAATAGGCTGTTCACGCTGCTTATAGTCAATATCCAATCGAACCGCTTCTGAAACGGTTCTAAAACCGATCAAATACACCTCAAACATAATTATTAATCAAATTGCTGACGCTACATTAGCAAAATGACGTCATTTATATAATAGGGTTTCTCAAAAGGTTTTTCAAAAAATCTGCCGGGTTTTTCTTCAAATCAAAATTACCACATCTCAATCGAATCGCAATCGCGCTGCAACCATGACGACAGTCGATGAAAGAGTCAGGAATGTGCAAGAAACTGCAGCATTTATGATGCAGTTTTTGCCGTGCCCGGTGTACTTCACGTTGGCGGGGCACAAAATTTCGGCCACTTTGCAAGACACAGCGCATTCCAACGGGCGATTTATGCTGCGGCTGCGCATCGAGTTTAAGAACGTGTTGTATGACAATCCGTGCGCTGCTGGCAAGGCCATGCACAACAGTCTTTGCAACGAAAAGAAACTAGACAACACGCCACCAAAAACGTTTGATGGATGGAACAAGCTCAAAGTGTGCATCGACGGTCAGATTTATCGCCTCGAGCACATTCTACCGTCTTCGGCGCGGAAAGGCGACACGGTTGTGACGTGCTTGCCGGATGCGCCAAAAGACAGGCGCAAGCACGACCTGCGGCCCATGCTGGATGATGAGACAGAGTCGGACTCGCTGGATGCGTCAGAAAATGGGCACGTGTGCGGCCCGTGGTCCATGGTGGAGGAGACTGAACCGGTAGCGGTCCGGTCTTGGGATCAGCAGCAGCAGCAGCAGCAGCACTTTCATCACCATCATCATCACCATCATCATCTCATGGAAACGGATCTGCGACCGTTCATGACAACCCTGGCGCATCATTTCGGAAATCATGAAACGCACACCATCGTGACGGCAGTTTGCAGTCTGCCACCAAGTCTTCTTGCAGACATTACGGGGTCTGCGCTGCTCGTTCGAACGTGATTTGGTGAAAAAACCAGACGGATCGAAAGATTGAACCGAACGATTGAACCGAAATTGAACCGAACGATTGAACCGAACGATTGAACCGAACGATTGAACCGAGAGATTGAACCGAAAGATTGAGAGAAAGATGCAGACGAACGACGCAGCAAAAGAAAGAGAACGCAGAAAGAGAACATAGCAGCAAAAACCTCCGCAAGAAAACATAAGTCGGATAGAGTGTACATTCTAGCAATAATATAACAAGAACATATTATCATTCATACAATTAATTAATTCATTGCTTAGATAAAAAACCGATAAAAAGTAGTAACAACGGAGAGTTGCAAAACAACAACGGGTTGCAGTGCGATCCAAAAAAAACCAGATGGTTGCAAACTTTTACGAGCGTCCGTGGTTCATTGCGTTTTGTGTTTTGGCCGGTGTCTTGCTTATCAGCATATTGTCACGCATTGCATCGGGCGTGCGACAGCCGGTCGCGCGAGAGACACTTCGGCAAACTGACGTGATCCTAAAGTCGGCCAACAAGTGGGCACTAATGTCCACCCAGGACGCAAATCCAATCTTGGCCTTGATGCACATCTGCTACGGCAAGGCATACGTGGCCAGCCTTCGACGCATTCTGAGCGACGATCAGATTCAAAAAGCGCATCAGATTGACATGTGCGATCTGGAGCAGAAGATGGACCGCATGGAGCAGGACGCGCTGGCCAAGATTTCACAGCAGGCCCCGGCGCTGATGCCCAGCGGGGAGTTTGCTGTTCGGACCGGCTGGTTGGGCTAATTTCCGGGAAGACATCGGCCGGCGGCGCAACTCGGTCGACCAGTGACTTTGGTAGCATAAAAATTTCCAACTCGAGTGAAAGCACAAAACCAATTCAAACCACTGATTTATAAATGGCTCGCACCAAGCAGACGGCAAGAAAGTCGACCGGCGGCAAGGCGCCTCGCAAGCAGCTCGCCACCAAAGCCGCCCGCAAGAGCGCACCGGCCACCGGCGGTGTGAAGAAGCCGCATCGCTACCGCCCGGGCACCGTTGCCCTGCGCGAGATTCGCCGCTACCAGAAGAGCACCGAGCTGCTGATTCGCAAGCTGCCGTTCCAGCGCCTGGTCCGCGAGATTGCCCAGGACTTCAAGACCGACCTGCGTTTTCAGAGCCAGGCCATCTCTGCGCTGCAGGAGGCAAGCGAGGCCTACCTGGTTGGTCTCTTTGAGGACACCAACCTGTGCGCCATTCACGCCAAGCGCGTCACCATCATGCCCAAGGACGTCCAGCTGGCCCGCCGCATCCGTGGCGAGCGCGCGTAAGCAGGATGAAACAGATATATAATATAACAGAAATAGAAATTGGAACAAAAACAAGATCATAATCAAATCGTGATGCTGTATTTTTATATGAGAGTTTCAAACGTGCTGTGCAGAATTTCACTGATTTCATCTTAATTAATTTATATGTTTAATGAGAGTTTCGAACCTGCTGTTCACAAATGAAATCAGTGAAATTCTGAGCGACAAGATTAAAATTAATATTAACTAATTGATGTGTTTTTCTTATTTTGCCACGCGCTGCCTGCGCCGCCGCCACAAAATCACCCCCACGACCATAAAAATCAACGTTATTGCAACTGCCATTCCGATGCCCGCGTACATGATGTAGTTGGGCGGTGCGGCAGTGCTTTTCTGCTCCAAGAGGAACGCTTGCAGCTCCGCTTGCGTGGCGGCTTTGTTTGCATTGGTCGCTGCGTTTTGAAGCTTTTCATATTCTGCCTGGGCAGCCGCTGCGGCGCTCGACCCTGCTTCCAGCGCCGCTAGTTTTCTTTTTGCAGCATCGGCAAGCGCTTGAAGATCATTAGCCGATTCCCGAGCTTTTGCTGCATCCGCTTTTACGGCTGCGGCGTCGCTGTCATTGAGCGCGTCTGTCCCGGGCGTGCCGGTAGCGGCCCCAGCATTGCAGCTTAGCGTGATGTTTTTCAGGTCTGCCACGTCCGCTTGGACGTTGACACTCTGGTTGCAAATCACCAAAGGTTCGCATTTCGATGGATCCGGAACGCCTATTTTGAAAACATCAGGTCCACCGTTCAAGCATGCAGCCGAGTGACATGCCAGCCGCATGCTGGGGTGAATCGCTGACAAGCGTGTCTGTTCGGCGGCATCATAGCACGCGCATATCGTGCGAAAATCAAACGTTGTACTGCCAATGCTAATGGAATCTGGCCGATCGTCGACCGACGTCCTGCAGTACGCAATCATAAACGCCGTTGCTCGGGTTTCGTTTATTGTGCTGTTTTTGATGGGGTCTCCCAATGTGTTGGACACGCCGACGTTGCGCCAACCTTGCCACACAGCGTCGTATTTCGAAGCGTATGTTTCCAGCGTGTCGCCTGTAAACTGATCCATGCAATGCATAAGTATGTCGTACAGGACAAGCGCGACTGAGTTTGGTGTCCGATCACTGTCCGCCTTACGGACCAGCCTCAATTCCGGTCCGCCTTGATTGTACACAACTCGCATCGGACGTTCGTTTCTCGTTTCCACCACGGGAAGCCACGTGTTCACCGTGTCTTGCATGATTCGGTAGAAATCCAGCTGCCGGCTGTCACCCTCGTTCAATTCTCCAATGCGATACGCTGACGACTTGTTCACTTCCGCTCGCAAAAAACATTTGAGCACGACGGTGCACGGCATTTCCCAGCCGCGCGGACCGCACCATGCACCTAGCGGCGTGTACAAGTCGGTGTTATACGCAGCCGGATCGGGCGCGAAGATCATGCGGCCGTTGCGCACGTCGACGATGGGAACGGATGGCACCGTGAGGCAGATGGATTTGTGAACCACGAGAATATCACTGCCCACTTCGGCCAAGTCTGTCAGCCAGTCCGCGTTCAAATATCGAAAGTCTGACTGGCCATAGCGATAGCGCATGAAAATGTCGCCGATTTTGCAGTATCCTGCGGGTATTTCCATGCAGTTTTTCCACGCAGTCCACCCGTTTTTCGACAAGCCCGTGTCGTCAGTGAATTGTTGTTTCACAATATTTAAGGTGTTTGACTTCATGTTGCTTTTGAACACGTTCTCGGCGGTGACTGTAATTTTCCGGAACAACGGCGGCAGCTTGTTCTCACGCTGCTCCTTGGCCAGCTTGAGGATGTGGGCTGGAAGTTCCGGCAATGTTTTTGGCCCAGTGCCTAACTCCTGCATGCCAGTTCGCTCCAGTTCGCACTGGAACATGTTTCGCACGAGCGGGAAAGTTGACATTGGTGGTCGTTTTTCTTTACAACGCAAAGTATTTTTTTTCCAAGCATGACGTTACGTGCGGTTCATTGTATTACTGCAAAACATCATTTCACTTGCGGCTTTTTGGTTGGCGACCCTTCGGGCGGCCACGAGGCTTGGTTTCCGGCTTGGTGTCCGGAGTGTCGTCGATGGCCGAGTTTGAATCGACCGAGTCAACCGAATTTGAGTCGACCAGGTGTTCGGGTGTTTGAACAACAGGCTCGGGCGGCGTATCCACAACGGAAGAGGCAATTTCGTCTGCACGGTGCGTCTCGAGCATCGGGGCCATGCCCACCGGCTCTTCGTCTTCTGCAGTGTCGTCGTCTTCAACCACAATTGCCGCGTCCGGTACCACAGGCGTTGTTGTTGACGTTGACGTGGACGTTGACGTTGTCGTGGACGTGGACGTTGACGCGGCTTCAGGAGAAACGGGTGCGGCTGTCGGCTGAGCCTGCGCGGCAGGCGCGGCAGGCACTGCAGGCGCGGCAGGCACTGCAGCAGGCGGACGCTGCGTCGAAAGCACTGGCTGGTTATGGAATGGCTGCAAGAGACGCAGCTCTTCCTCGAGCGATTTGTTTCGCTTCATCAGCTGCCGCCACCGCCATACCAAAATACAGATAGCAACAACCAGAGCAATGACCAGAAAAATGTAATGCTTCATACCGAATGACATGAATGCCAGTCTTTTCATACTGCCGGAAGTTGCTAATTTTTTTCCGGCCATCTCTGATTGCCAGCACACACTTGACCGGCCGCGCAGCATCAATGTGTTATACTGCCCCCGGTCCATCTATAATCGTAAGCGCACACTTGACTGCTGGCCGTACAGCGAACAGAACAGGGTCCAAGACACCGATATGTCAATATCGGCGAGCGCGATTCCCAAGTTAAACCCATTGATGGCAAAAGACAGCGTTCGGGCGGTGCAATCCAGAATGACCTCCACAACAGTGCCTTCCGCGCTGCAGGCAAATCCGTATGGGCCAAGAGCATGGGAGCGAACAATTGTGCCTTCGGCGGAACCCCAAGAACGTACCACCCCGTGCGTGTTCATGGCGTGCGTGTTGGGTCCGTCATGGCTTGTAATGCCCAACCAGATAACTTCCGGGCAGCGGACAATGGTGACCGGCCAACAATGCACGCCACTCTGTACGCCATCTCCAGCCGCAACAACCCGTACGGCTTTCCTCGGCTCCACCAACAGATTGCTGTCAGGCACTTTTCTCGTGGCTTTCAGCGTGGCTGTCAGCCCATCGTCAGAGATGACGCATTGGTCACCGGCCTTCACCTGAAACCTAGCGCGTGCCGGCTGCGGGAACAACACGCCATCCAGCAATAAATAACGTGTTATCGCGCAAAACACGGGACGTTCTGCCGGCAGGACGACAGGCGGCGTCGGGCTGCCAATAGAGACGGTCCACAGAAAGTCAACAATCTTTCGGAAACACACAGGATTGAAATCCAAAAAGATGCGCCCGGTGCTGTCGCGCGCGTGATGACCCCAGCGGCCGGAAAACATAGTTGCTAGCATCGTGCCGTCAATTGCACACAACGTTTGGCGGCGGACACTCATGAGTTCCCCACCAACGTTGAGATCAATGACATCCTCCAGAACATCCGCCGGAGCATTCGCCATTACCAACAGAGCTCTCGCGGCGTTTCGTCGATACAAAAAGAAACGCTAATGACGTCACGTCACCTTGTATACTTTTATGAAAAAACGGTAAGAAAAAAAACTCGTGGAAAGAAACACACAAGTGTTTCCTTACCCATGTTGACAATCGGCACGGACAAAACTGTGGCCCATTTCACCTTTCCGCTCGACAGCGCGCGCGGATTGCCGTTTCACGTGCCCGTGGTGCTCCAGAGTCACGTCAGCGAAGAACAATGGGCCAGCCTCCGACACGGTGTTAGTTTGCTGCGCTGCCAACACGATCGCGACGCAGCCGAAATACTGGCACATCACAAACGAAAATTTTGTGTTACCCTTTCGGCCATCGCATTTGTGTCGGGCCTTGGGGCCATATTCGGCCATCCAGGTTGCATTTCGGTCTTGCTGACGTGTGTGAGTGTTGCACCCTTATATTGGCCCAACATATTGTCGATCGAGCTGGACCTGTGTGCAAAGTACCAAACCATGCTGACGGACGTGGTGCGTCGCGTTGTGCCAGACATTGATCTGACATGGTCCGTCGGCCTAACGATGGCTGGAACAAAACTAAACAAGGTTGAATAAGTAAATAAAGTTATAATTTGAACGATAATCGAATACTGAATAAAGCCCAATACTAAATGAAGTTGAATTCGAACGAATACGAATGTATCTTTCCGTTCCCAAGCTGCACATGAATCCGCTTGCCGACCGCATCATCGGCAGCTTGGTCTCAAAGTGAGAAAACGAGCAACATACCGCTCGCTGAATACTGATGAATACAGCCAGATACTCGAATGAATACAGCCGTGGGTCAAGAAGAATGCTTTACAAACGTGAAAAATGTGTTAATGGCCGAAACAATGGCGGTCCAGTCAAGATTGGCATGAGTAGAGTCTGGCAATATTTCAAGATGTTTGCGCGTAGCGGGCGATACGGCAAACAACGCTTCCCCGTGCGCGGCCGGGACGAGCGTGTCACGCGCACCGTGAATGACCAACGTGGGTATGGCAATACGTGCAATCGTGCGCTCTGATGGAAAGATGTCGTCAACGAGCGCCCTGAGCGGTCTTGCCACGGGGTCCAGCACGTGCGCAACGGACCGGAACGGACTGATCAGAACCAACCCGGCAAGCGTGTGATTCTGACGGGCGAGCTCGACGGCCACGCCGGTTCCGACACTGCGACCCATCAGAATCACCGGGACGCCAGGCGACTGCTGGCGGATAAATGCAAGAACCGTGCGGGCCGCGCGCACGCATCCGTCTGGCGTTGGTGTGCCAGTGTACATTCCGTATCCCGGGTACTCAATGGCCATCACGCTGAACGACGTGTCCCGCGCAACCACAAACATAGTTTTCCGTATCATGCCCAGATCGACACTGTTGCAGTGCAGATAGAGAATGATGCCGCGCTGCTGCCGGCTACGGAACCACAGGCACGGGACACCGTTGATAGAGTGAAGCGGCGGGCTCGGTATGCTTGTGAAGGAGTATGTAGGCGGGGACGGCACCGGAAACAAGGTTGTTGTGAGGATAGATCCCATATTTTCCGTATGGAAATTTGTATAAATTAAATTGGAACGGGAACAAAGAATGCTAATAACAATGTAATAATACAATACTAAGATTAATATGCTAAAATAATAATATAAGGATGGATCACATATTTACCGTATGGAATTAAATCGGAATGGGAACAAAGAATGTCAATAACAATGTGATAATACAATACTAAAAATAATAATAATAATAATAATAATAATAATAATAATATGAGGATGGATCACATATTTTCCGTATGGAAATTTGTATAAATTAAATCGGAACGGGAACATAGAATGCCAATAACAATGTAATAATACAATACTAAAATGAATATGCTAAAAATATTAATAATATAAGGATGGATCACGGAAATTTGTATAAATTAAATCGAAACGGGAACAAAGAATGTCAATAACAATGTAATAATACAATACTAAGATTAATATGCTAAAAATAATAATAATGATCCGCTATGATGCGCTGCCCTCCTCAAGCGGCGCAGCGCCGTCAATATCGCCCACCATTTTGCACCCGAAAATCCACACTTTGTGTTTCAGATCGCCGTTGTTGTCCACGTAGTCGGCCTTCTCGGCCTCTTCACGTCTAAGGTTGAGCTTCGTCAGCACCATGCCGTACGTGTCCTGCGACATCATCTTCATCGGCCGCGTGTTGTTTGACTTGCAGTACGCGGTGTACTCAGCCACAAACCGGTCCCAGGACATGTAGTAATCTGGCTGGCGCAAGACTAGTCCGCTGTCCGTGATGAAGCTGTTGAGCGTGTTGAGCGCGCGGGCCAGCCGTTCAGCCTGGTCGTGAAAGTACTGCGGCAGGCAGCGCGGCTTGCCGGTGACGCGGTCCTTGTCCCACGCGTTGCGGTTGCCGTAATTGCGCACCATTTCCAGATACGAGCGGTTGCACTTGGCCAGGATGTTTGGCATCTCCTTCCGCAGACTGGCCATCAGGTTCGGATCGCCCTCGGCGATGGGCTTTGCAAACTCGATGATGACCCAGCGGCGGGTCAGCGCGCCGCTCGTGTCGATCCAATCGGCCGTCATGTTGCCGGCTGCGGCAATCGGCGGCTTCCATTGGATGTTCGGGATGGCAGTCTTGAACTTCACCTTGATGGACATGGGCTCGCCCGACATGAGCGACTGCAGCTCGGCCTGGTCCAGGCCAAAGTCGCTCCGCATCTCGAAGCAGAGCACCACGAGCTTGTTGTACAGAGCCGCCAGCCCAAACACACCCTCGATGTTGTTGGACATGACGCCGACATCCTCGGGGGCATAGAACTCGCGAATGACGCGCAGAATGGTCGACTTGCCGGTACCGGCCACGCCCTTGAAGAACGGGGCCAACTGCCAGTCGTCGTGGTCGCCGACGTTGTAGAGCATGCGGCCGATCAGCGCATAGATCCAGTCGCGCACGGCAACGCCGTCGGTGAGTTCGCCAAACCCCTGCGCGTCCCAGATCTTGTCAAAGTTTGGCGTGGGGATGTCGCGCGCGTGCAGGCAGGCGGCCGGAGTAAAATCGTGATCATGGTACACGCAAGCGGCGATCGGCGTGACGTGGGTGTCGCCCGCCAGCAGATTGGCCTCCTGCCGCGCCTGCGCCTGCAGCAGCTGGTCGTAGGTCGGCGCGCGGCTGGCCGACGACGGCGTGCTGGCGCGCTCGCCGGTAAAGTCCCATTGCATGAGCCTGTTCATTTCCTCACGGTCGCTGAATGACTCCTGCATGTTGCGAAGAGCCTCTTCGCTCATGGTGCGCAGGTCCGGGAAGCAGCCGAGTCGGCGGTCGGCAGCCTGATACGGGCGGAACGTGTTTGTCTCCGCATAATAAACGCCGTTCCTGAAGGCAAACGTTGTGCGCGACCGCTCGAGGTCCGGAAACTCGCGGTTGTGGTGCGTGCGCAGAACGCGGGCCGTAAACTCCCCTATGCGGCTGTTTTGCGTCATGATGGTCCACATCTGCGGATCCGCCTCCTTGTCGATAAAGGTAGGGCAGAAATCTTCAATAAGGCACAGCCGCTCGTACGCGGTCGTGTTGTATCCGCCGGCAATCTTTGGCACCATGACCCAGTCCTCAAAGCGGCGAGCTTCCATCAGCGAGAGCTTGTGCAGCGCAAACAAAATCAGCTTGTGCTGGTCCGTCCGGTTCTGCGCGTCGTCCTCCTCGAGCGGCGGGCAGTTCACCAGTGCCTGCCAAAACGGCACGCTGTGCCCCTGCTGCCCCACGCGTCGCAGCACACCCATGCTGTAAATCACATTGTACATCGCGTGCAGCGAGGCAAACGTTCGGTCAACGCGATCCCGTATCGACTCCCAGTCTGGCCGCGTCTTTGAGCCGCGCGGGCCCTGCACATGCAGCGGATCCATCAGCGCAATGTTCGGATGCCGCAGAAGCACGACGAATTTTCGCAGGATTGTCGCGTACGTCTTGTAGGTGCCCATGATATCCTGCAGCGGACTTTCCTGGTTGGCGTTGAAAATCTCGCACGCATAGTCATACGGCGTCATACCCTCCACCATGTGTGCCATCTCCACCAACTCGGCGTACACCGCATCTAGGACCGCAGTGGCCGACTGCGGAAGCCCCTGCACCGTACCCAATTCTGCTGCATCGCAGGACACAACAAAATCGTGGACTTCATTCATCCGGCACGCGATGAGTGAAATTGGAGTTTGAGACTTTACAACGACAAATTGTCACAATCAACCACAAATTTTATTTTAAAATTTGACGTCATGTCATGGTATTTTTTTTTGTTGACCCATCGTTTTGCAGCCACAGACGGAGCTGAAAGTTGCGTCGGCTATCATATCCAAATCAAAAAATGGTCAACATGGCACACAGGCTTGCACGGGACGATCGGGCAGCGCTGCCGGACAATGCATAGCAGCCAGTTCCAAATTGAAGCACGCGACAATACAATCCGCCGTGGCACCGCATGTCCATGTTGCGTTTTCCGGCAGCATGCGCTTGAAGATTGCAAGAGCCGTGTCGAAATACTGACTTTGTGTTATTCCTGTCTGCTCTTGTACACACGTTCCGTGCTTTTCCCACTCGTGCTGCCAGAAGGCTTGATTTCCCTCTGCATAATCTGTGTTCCAGTAGCGAAGCATGTCGTCATACTGCGTCCCGACCACCTGCTCAAACGGCGTCCCACCGCACCAGCTCGGATACGATCCCGCGCTGTTTGCTGGCCAAAGTCCGTGGATCTGGTACGTCTGATTGGCCCAGTTTTGAACTGCAAACTCGTAGTACAGAAATACCGAGCAGCACAGTGCCACAAGAGTGAAGGACATGATGATTTTGTTTTTTTTCCAAGCATTATTATTTTTCTCACCTTATTTTTTTCCCGCATTATTTTTATTTTAATATTTTTTTTTGTTTTGGTTCGACAAATTATTAATGATATTTATTTTTTTTCAATTCCACTCAAGGCAGCGCCAAGTTTTATTTAATATATCAGTGGCTCGCTTGTGGCTCGACGTCCTCGTTGATAGTCCTCAGCACGCCTGATAAACACCTGCGCTGGCGCGGCAGGTAAACCACCACCCGCTGCTGGCGCGGAGCCTCACGATGCGGAGCCTCGTCTTCGTTTGGATCCTCCAGAATGGGCTCCATGGGCTGGGCATCGCGACGCAAAGCCTCGTCTTTGTTCGGATGCAAAGCCTCGTCTTCGATCAGATTCTCCACAATTGGCTGCTGGCGCAGAGCCTCGTCTTCGATCGGATCCTCCATAATGGCCTGCTGACATGGAGCATTGCGATGTGAAGCCTCGTCTTCTTCTGCAATCGTCAATGGAATCCTTGATTCCGCCACCAGACGCCAGGCCTCGTAGCTGTTGACCGAAATCCACTCAACGTCATTGTTTCCTCTGTCGACGAGCACAGACGAGCCGGAAGCGTTCGTGTCCAAGACACGAGTCTTGCGTTTGCATTTGCCAGGTGCGGACATCATCCTTGTCCAAGTTGCACCGAGAAAATAAGCGCAAATGCGTTTCCCGCCGTTTATAAGCGTGTTTTTGTAACCGTTTTCAAAAATTACCTCCAACGGACTTCCAAAATGACGTAAGAATATTTTTTATCACATTGTGCGCAAAAATTAACTGACGTCATATTATTATTTGAGACAAAAGTGTTGATTTCTGACGTCAGCCAGAATACTTAACAAATTCTGCTATTACTTCTCAGAAGCAGAACAGAACCGAACCGACACTCAATGTCGACGGACGATCCGCATTACGTGACCACTGCAGTTGACGGCGCTGTTGTCGAGTCTTGGAAGACGGGCGACGGGCGATACCATTTGCGCACTGGTGGCTTGCCCAACGAAATAATTACATACCCGAATGGCACCATACGAAAATCTTGGCGGGAAGCCGATGGGACTTATTCGCAGGCAGGCGGCCGGCACAACCACGAAGTCGTCGAGCCGGACAGCATTTTGAAGTGCTGGCTGTCACCTGAAGGTTGGATGGCAACCGATCGCCATCTGCACAACGCTGAGATTATCAAGATAGGCAGCGTCGAACGTTCGTGGCGCACGCCGGAGGGCAAGTATTCCGAGCGCGGCGAGTTGCACAACAGAGAGATTGAGAGCGTCGGACCTTTTCGCACGATAATGAGATCTTGGCTCACGCCGGAAGGCCAGTTTTCCCAACGAGAGCAGCACAACAACGAGTTGGAGAAGGATGACGGCACTGTTGACGAGTCGTGGCGGACACCTGAAGGGGAGTGGGCCGAGTGTACCGATCGTCACAATCGAGAGGTACACTGGCCCAACGGCACGAAAACAAAGATCTGGACGGCGGCAGACGGCCGGGTGGTTCTCCGCCCCGGTGGCGCGTCCAATCAAATATCCGTTTGGCCCGACGGCACTTGCCGTATGTTTTGGATTGATCCAAACGGCTCATACACCACGCGCGATGGCAATCAGCCTAACCAAGTGACTGTCATGCCGGACGGCCATGTTGTCAACGTCTGGCGATTGCCTGATGGCACTGTAACCGGGCAGTCGCCAACAGAAAGTGCCATTCGTAAGCGTGAGGCACAGCCGGATACGAAGCGTGCAAGGACATTTTGAGCGTGTGGTGGTGGTAGTTTTTTTTGATTTTAGTGTTTTTTAATTTTAGTGTTTTTAGTAATTATATTTTTTTATTGATTTTTATTGCAAAAAACTCATGTCGTGCGAATTCAGTGAGTCTGTTGAGGCTGACTGCAGAGTCAAGTTGTGGCAGTCGCCGGATGGTGTTTACATCCAGCGCCCAAACGGCCTGCACAACCGAGAGATTGCCAGGAGTGACGGCACTGTTGTCAAGTCTTGGCTGGCTCCCGATGGCACGTACATCCAGCGCCGAAACGGATTGCACAATCAAGACATTGCTAGGAGCAACGGCATTGTTGTCAAGTCTTGGCTGGCTCCCGATGGCACGTACATCCAGCGCTCGAACGGATTGTACAATAAAGAAACGTTCTTGCTAGACGGCGCTTTTGTGAGAAGTTGGCGTGGGGAAAATGGTGTGACGTACGCAGAGCGCTCAAACAACATGCACAACGAAGAGATTGTGTTACCAGACGGCTTGGTTGTTAAAAACTGGCGCACGCACGGCGGAGCGCATGCTCAGCGCCCAAACGGTCTGCACAACGAAGAGATAGTCATGACAGACGGCTCTGCCATACATTCGTGGCTGTCCGAAACCGGCGGATTGGTTGACTGTATGGATGGCACGTTGTGTCGATGCGCGGTCGGTTTACAAAACGAAGAAACCGTTGAGTTCGAAAAGGGTGTAGTACACATGCAGAGAGCATTTACGAACGACCCAACTTGACCTTCGGGGATGATATGAACTATTTTTAATAATTTGATTGGTTTTTCTTTACCAAAATTAGAACATAGTTTGATTGGTTTTACTATTTACCAGAAAGACAATTTGGCTTTCCCTTTACTTTCCTTGTTCATAACTTGATTGGTTTATCCACAAAAAAGTTCAATTCTTAAAAAAAATAGTATGATTGATTTTACTGCCAGAAAGACAATTTTGGCTTTCATAAATTGATTGGTTTAAAAAGACTTCAACAATTCACAGTTTACAAAACAAAACCCGAATTCATGCAAAAAACCCAGTTAGGCGAGGTTTTTGCAGAATCAAATGTCTGACGCCGTGTGTACTGAGATCGCTCAGGCTAATGGCGTCACTGTGACGGTATGGCGAGCGCGCAACGGCGAGTGGATCCAACGCCCGGACGGGCAGCACAACCGAGAGGCGATTTTCCCCGACGGCACAATCGTCAAATCCTGGCGAGTGCCCGATGGCTTTCATTTCGTGCGTGCAAACGGCTTGCACAACGAAGAGACCATCGAGCCCGCCGGCCACTTGACAAAGTTTTGGTTAACGCCACGCGGCGAGCATTTGCAGCGCGAGCGCGGTCTGCACAACCAGGAGACTGTGTTTCTAGACGGAACCGTCACAAAGTTCTGGGTAACGCCCGACGGCAAGTATGACCAGCGATTCGACGGCCTGCACAACCAGGAGACAATTAACCTGCGTGGCACCATCACTGCGTGCTGGCTAACGCCTGATGGCGAGTATGCGTATCGCCCAGACGGCCTGCATAACAAAGAAATCGTCAGAGACGGCGGCATTTCCGCCAAGACGTGGCGAACACCGAGCGGCGAGTTTATTGAGCGTGACAGCGGCCTGCACAACAGAGAGGTAGTGTGGTTGGACGGCACGATCATACGATCGTGGCGAGCGCGCGATGGCCAGTACGCGCAGCGTTTGGATGACTTGCACAATGACGAATTGTGGTCGCCGGACGGCAGCATCACGAAGCGGTGGTACACTGCCGGCAAAAAGTGGGTCCAGCGTGCCAACGGCCTGCACAACGCAGAAAGCGCAGAGCCCGACGGCACAATTGTAAAGATGTGGTACGCGCCAGACGGCGAGTACGCTCAGCGCCCAGATGACCTGCATAATGAAGAGGTTGCCCTTCTAGACGGCACCATTATAAAGTCCTGGCTCACAGGCGATGATGATTATGTCCAGCGCCCAAACGGCCTGCACAACAAAGAGATTATTTGGTCTGGCGGCGGCAGCCTTATCTCGTGGCTTGCGCCAGACGGTGTGCTGATTTGGTGCATTGACAGCATCACAATTTCGTGCGCTAGCAGTTTGCGACAGAATGAAACTGTCCATTCTCACACCGCCGTCCCAAACTCCTGGCGGACACTGAGCATCGACGATACCCTCGATGCGAAAGCAGAAGAGAGGCATTCACAAAATATTATCACATTATCATCATCTCATTAAAAGTACACAAAGAACCACTGAGCATCGACATGTGACTGAGAGAAAGCATAGGGGGGGGGGAGACACCTGCAAAATATTATATCTCTTTGAAATTTACAGAAGGATCTGAGCATCGCTGATGTGAAAGCAGAAAAGAAAGAGACATTTGCAAAATATTATGACATCATCATCTCATTGAAACACAAAGAAACACTGTTTTGCGGGCAGATGTCGATCGCCGATGGGTTCTACATCAGAGAGGATGTGGAACCCGACGGCACCGTCACAAAGGATTGGCTCATGTTGAGCGGCGAGTATGCTCGGCGCGCAGACGGTTTGCACAACAGGGAGGATGTGAAACCCGACGGTACTGTCATAAAGTATTGGCTCATGTTAAACGGCGAGTATGCTCGGCGCGCGGACGGTTTGCACAACAGAGAGGATGTGAGCCCCAACGGTGTCGTCACAAAGTATTGGGTTGTGTTCGTCGGCGACTATGATCAGCGCGCAGATGGTTCGCACAACAAAGAAATCAGAAAGCGCAGCGGTGCCATCGAGAAGTATTGGCTTATGCCCAACAGCAACTATGCTCAGCGTGCGGACGGTTTGCACAACAGAGAAATCATGAAGCGCAGCGGTGCCATCGAGAAGAATTGGCATGCGCCCAACGGCGACTATGCTCAGCGCACAGACGGTTTGCACAACCGGGAAACTACCAAGCGCAACGGCATCATCATCAAAGCTTGGCATTCAGCCGGCGGCGAATACGCCCAGCGCGCTGGCAATTTGCACAACTTTGAATTCAACTTTCGCGACCATACCATCAGGGCCTGGCGAACGCAGGATGGCGATAATGCTCAGCGTTGCGGCAATCTGCATAACATGGAAATTGTTTGGTCGAACGGTGATATTGCCAAGCACTGGTTTGCGCCCAACGGCATGTATGCACAGCGCGCAGGCGGCCCGCATAACCGAGAGATTTTTTATGCCGACGACGAGTCTACCACATACTCGTGGCTTGCGCCCAACGGTACTTATGTACCGCGCGCGAACGACGCGCATAACTACCAAATTATTTGGCCAGACGGTCGTATCCGGATGTCATGGATCGCGCTAAACAACCAACGGATTCGGGACGATGTGTTTTGGCACGCGGCCGATCTGTGCAGTGAGAACATTATGTGGCTTGGTGGTGCCGTGCCAAACTCCTGGCGAGCAATACAAGTATAATGGAACTCCTGGCAAGCAATACAAGTATAATGATGGAACTACAAAATCAAATTGGATTAGAAATGTAATAATTTGGATATTTATTGTGAGAATATTATATCATATACACCATGCAAAATTCCTTGTTTCTCCAGCGCGATTGTCCGGACGAAACTGCTCGCGTCCAGCTGCTGTTTGACAAGTTGACGGCGGCAAACATGTGGATTCGCATTTCGGCCAGTCCATTCTGTGAAAATCATCCACGCGTCACCCAGGCGATCGAACCTGGATACAAGCCAAACGGTTGTTGGTTTTCGCGCGGCGATTGGCTGCTTCATGATGTTGGCGGAGCACGCGAGCATCTGACTCTGGTTCGCGCTCGCAACGTCAAAACTGTAAACTGTGCGGCAGACGTAACATGCATCAGCAGTTTGCGGCATGTCCGGTGGGCCGAGTTGGCCGAGACGTATGCCGGGTTTGCAATGCCGATTAATCTTTATGTCACGGGTGGCAAACAATGCTGTCAGCTGGCTGGATTCGATGTGTCCAGCCTTGTTGTGTGGGATGTCAAAAACGGGCTTGACGTGGTCTCGTCAGCGCACATACCCGACGCAACGATCGATGACATTGTGAAATGGGCATTGGAAGCGGTCGAGCAAGAAACTGGAAAAATAATATGAAGTTGTACTAGGCTTCGAAAGAGATCAATGCCGTTTCTTTCCAAAAAGCAAAGCTGCAAAGGGCAAAAGGCTGCCGTCTTGATCGGCATCAACTACTCGGGCACGGAAAACGCGCTGCAAGGCTGCGAATCGGATGTCAATCGCATCAAAACGTATCTGCAGGTGCAGTGTGGGTTCGACGACGTCACCGTGCTAACCGAAAAGTCCGCCATCCAGCCAACCAAAGCCAACATTATCGCGCAGCTGAATCGCTTGGCTCAGCGTACTCATCTCGGTGTCGACCACGTTGTCATTCATTACAGCGGACACGGCACAAGCGTGCGGGACACGGATCAGGACGAAGCAGACCGCAAAGACGAAGCATGGTTTGCCATGGACCAGCAGCTGCTTCTGGATGACGAAATCCGAACCATCCTGAACAAGTTCAGCCCGTGGTGTGAAGTGCTTGTCCTGGTTGACGCGTGTCACTCTGGCTCGGGCATTGACTTGCCCCTCAGGTATGTGGGAAGCGCAGACTTTGTGGACGTGGAGAGCAGCACGGCTCCGCTGTGCGACGCCATCATGATAAGCGGCTGCACTGACACCCAAACGTCAGATGATGCGTTTCTCAGCGAGCTTGACGGCTTTGGCGGCGCCATGACTGACAGTTTTCTCGCATGCCTGCCAAAAAGTCGCACTGTCTTTGAGCTTATCGACAACATGCACACGTACATGCGAGCGCACCGCCACAGTCAGCGCCCGCAGCTCTCCAGTTCGCGGCCGCTCGAGGGCACCGAACACTTGACTCGCTGGTTGCGGTAATTTGTTCAGAATATTACAGAGAAACACTATAGATACGTGAAAGATGAATGAATACCGGATGACTATCAAGGTTGTGTGCGTTTGTTTGCTTGTTGTGGTTGGTTAGCGTAAACATAAAAAAAATTTTCGAAGAAAAAAAGTTTTCTCATTTTTTTTCCCTCTCACCGAAACCACCACTTCACTTTTCGCGGTAACTGATGCAAAAATGAGGTTGCGTCAACAAAAAAAGTTGAGTCAACAAATTTTATTACAAATTAAAAACACATTAGACTTCGTCCCGCAAGCGTGACACGTTTTGTTTTTTGCAGTGTTTGGATTTTGAGTGGTTTACGGTTTGTTTTTTGTCGTTCTTGTTTCGGGGTTTTCTGCTTTGGTTCTAGTGCTTTTTGCTTTCGTTTTAGTTCCTTTTGCTTTGGATCTGATTCCTTTTGCTTTGATTTTAGTGGTTCTGGTACTTTTTGTTTTGGTTCTGGTTCTTTTTGTTTCTGTTTTAGTTTTTCTAGTTCCCTTTGCTTTGGTTCTTTATGTTTGTTCGTTTGCTCTTGTTTTGCTTGGTTTTTCTTGTGAATTTTTTGAGTTTCTAGTTCTTTGCTCTCTGAATCTTTGCTCTTTGAATCTTTGCTCTTTGAATCTTTGCTCTCTGAATCTTTGCTCTTTGAATCTTTGCTCTCTGAAACTTTGCTCTCTGAAACTTTGCTCTCTAAAACTTTGCTCTCTGAAACTTTGCTCTCTGAATCTTTGCTCTCTGAAACTTTGCTCTCTGAAACTTTGCTCTCTGAAACTTTGCTCTCTGAAACCAAATCTTTGTGCTCAAGCGCATATTCTTGCAATATGTCAAACAAGGATTCTGCAGCAAGTTCACTTCCGTCATTGGTAACGGAACTGTTCTCTGACGGGTCTGTATCGAAACTTTCTTCTTCGTTTTCAGTTTGCTCGGCTGGTTCGCTGTCTTCCGTTTCTTCGTCACATGCATCGAACACACTGCGCACATCATCGCTCAGGTCGGGCGAAGATTCCGCAGAAGACCACCCGCTGGACGATCTGCTAACCGGCTCACATATAGTTTCCAGGGCAACTTGTTTGCACAGCCCATCCACGAGCTGACTGAAAATGTGATTGAAAATGTGATTGACAATGTTATCGTACGCGAGATCGCCAGGATCAAAATCAGCGTTACCACGGCAGACGGCCTTGTTTTTGGTTTGAACTACAGGGGGCGTCTGTCTGTCCGCAAGTTCAGCCATTCGTTGAACCACGCGATCCCATTCCTCGCGGTCATAACCGGCCTCTAGGCGCACGCTGGCAACCGCATCAGGCTGATCAAACAAGGTGTCGGCCACATCCTTATCGTCAATCCAAAAAGTCAACTTGCCGCACGTGTACTCGTGCCAATGTTTATGATCAAGACGAACGTGCACCGACTGGTCAATCAACACATCCAAGATGCAGGAGAGTAACGGTTGGAAAACCCAAGGCATTCCTTTTTATTAGTGTACCATCTCATAAATGTCCATAATGAGATCTATGATATTTTATTTTTTAATGATACTGAGCTTAAGACATGCCATGCTGTCCAGTGATGCATGAATCACATGCTCGTGTAGTTTGACTGTGGCAGACGTAATACAGAAGGTTTTTCTTTTCTTCTTTTGTATGCCACTTAGTATGTCTTTCAACACACGATCCACCAAGTCGGTCAAAGAAATTGGACCGGCGCACCCGATATAGGGAACGGTTTTCGGACCAGGGGCCACCAAAACAGTCTTGTCTGCACACTCGACACCCAGCACGTCGGCCAACGCTGCATCTAACAAAATTCGCGGCCGCCGACCGCCCAAGTTCAACAGCGTGTTGGTCAGACTTTTGTTGTGATTCAGTGCGTCAGTGAGGATTGAAAGCGCTGCTTCGTCCATATGCTTGAAAGTGATGTCAGATTGCAACTTGCAAAAATTTAGACAAACACTTTCATGACGTCATCATATTTACTTTTCATTCACAGTGACATCATTTTAGATCGAAAACATTGCTGTGACGTGATGGGAGCATTTGAGAGTGTGGAACGGTTTGAGTTGTTCTGCCAGAACAATCCAGTTGTTACATTCACAGACTCCTTTTACGACACGGCGAGCCGAGTTTTGGCTCGCGAGCAGATTCGTCTGCGATGTCGGCGCTGTTCTGACGGATCTGCCACATGGACGTTAACCGTGCCATTGGAAACGTGGCATGAGTATTTGCGATTTGACGGCGAGAATAATATCTTGGCGTTGTTGCATGACTATGCTGTTGAAACTCCGGGCGTCTCTGAACTTGGAACCGTTGCTGCATCCGCCGGCACGCTTGCAGACACATTTCCGGTCTGCTTGGTGACAATGCACACGGCTCGCGTCAGCGGCACCGACGCGGAGCATATTGATGCCGTGTCTTGGCGGGACCGTGTTGCCTTCATTTGTTCATCCAGCGTGAGGCCGTTTCTCAGATTCCCGAGCAAGTTTGCCGTCGCAATGCACGACACGGATCCTGACGCATTCAAACTCTTCTTTCCGAAACCCCCATTTTTAGAGGCGGGCATTTTTCAGCGTGCTGGCTCGGAGGGTGTGTTCGACCGCGTGCGGCATTTTATTTTTCCGGTAACTGCGGGCGCGGAAACTGCGGCGTGTTGATAATCAGTATTCCAAATATTAATATATAAATGCAAATCAGTAATCCAAAATAATCATTTATTCAGTTACATCTAAAAAATTGTTCACGTAAATGGGACAATACTTTGGACTGCAGAACACCACGCGCAAACACAGGGTGTCTTCCTATTGGAAAGGTCGGCCGCCATGCCCGGAGGAACTGATGGCTCTTGCTCACCAGTTTCAATGGTCTGAAGGCGATGAAATTTGCAGCGGCAGCTACTGCTCGTATTACGTCTGGTCCTGGCCTGACATGCGATGGATCGAGATCGACATGCAGCTCGGTAGCGTTAATCCTGGTATTCGTGATGATGGTGATGATGACAGTGCTGGTGGTGATGATGACAGTGCTGGTGATGATGAGGCACTGTACGCAACGTATGCTGCTTGCAAGTTTGTTAAAGGCACTTTGAGCTCAGGCTCCGCGCTGCATGCCCCAGAATGGACAGAGACCGGCGGGTGCCGACGCTGTGACCTGAAGCCACTGCAACAGTCCGAACTCGCCGAGCTTGCGGGGAAGTACGACACTACATTCAACTGGAATTAACGTAAAAAATTGTCGATATGCATCAGATCGAAAGACATGGCCGCCACCAATGCGCCGGCACTCTTGTCCAGAGTGCCCTCTATGCAGGTTGGGATTTTCAGCAATGATTTGTGCATCAGTTTCCGCATTGTTCTGCAAGAGATCCTGGACGCGTTTGTCTTTCGCATTCTGGACAGCGCCAAGACCCTGAGCGCCGAGGTCAACGGCGATGCCAAAGCCATGTACGAGCGCGGTATCAAGTCCATCAACACGTGGGACACGGACCTGAAAGAACGCTACCGCGCACAAATTGTCGCACAATACCGTCAGATTGCGCAGCTCTACCGGCACATCTTCCTGATGTACGTGGAGGAAATGTACAACGAGGCGCTGGGCGACGTGACCGTGCGAGTGAACATTCCGTCCCTGTCGAACATGCTGTACACCTTTCTCAAGCTGTGCTGCAACAATCCAGCAATCTGTCGCGGGGAGTACGTCACCACCATGGCGTTCATGGGCCGTGTTCTGTTTGTCGAGACGATGATACGCCGCACGCTGTACGAGCTGCTGGTGCAGCAGAACAACATCAAGAGCATCTCGATCGGGACAACCAGCGCCACGGTACCGCCCATGTCGCCAAACACGGCGCAGCAAGCGACGCACCGAACCCGGACGGGCTCTGTGACAGTCCAGTCGGAAGACGAAGTTCGCTCGCGCGACTTGCTTATGGGCCAACAGCAGGTTGGAGTGGCTGGTTCCAACAATATAGGCCAACGGCAGGTTAAAGTAGCTAATTCCAACAAACCGCAGAGCCCACCGAAAGAGGATTCAGAAAGCGTGTCTGGCACGGCCGCAAACGTGGTGCCCATGCCGTCGCTGCACTCGAGCTCGCTGCAGACGCCAGCGTTTGCCAAGCAGTCAGCGCCGGCCTTTAAGTTCTTTGACGATCAAGCTACGCAAGAGACGGTCACAACCGCGCTATCCACACCCAAAGCGTCGGAGGCGACATCTGAGCCTGTAGCGCCACCAGCACCAGTTTCACCAGCAGTTCCACCAGCAGTTCAAGCGACGGTTCCACCAGCAGTTCCACCGGCAGTTCCACCAACGGTCCCACCAGCAGTTCCACCGACAGTCCCACCAACGGTCCCACCGACAGTCCCACCAGCCGTTCCACCAATGGTCCCACAAGCAGTTCCACCAACGGTCTCACCACCAGTTCAACCTCAACGCAACATCTTTTCCATCGTAACCCAACAGAGTCAGCAAACGGCGGGTTCGGAGAAGGAGCCAATTTTCGAGCTGGCCAGCCAGTTTACGGCGCACAAACCGGGCGGCGAGACGATGCCGGTGCCGAAACCGATGCCGCCGCACGCCGGGAAGCCGAATGACGATGCCGTCGACTCGTTGCAACTGTTACCGAGCGACCAGGACTATGCGGCCGAGGTGAAGAGACTGCTGGACACGGCCACAACAAACTCCATCACGCCGTTTGACTCGGTGACCAACATTGCAAACGGCGGGCATCCGCCGGCCGGAGCAACAACAGTTCGAAAGTCGCTATTTTTTCCACCCGTTCAATAGTTCAATTCAATAAAATAATGAATAAAATAATATAAATTTACATTATCTATTTATTTTCAACATGAAGCGGAAACGTACGAACGACAGCATCCCGCTCCATGCATGTAGCAAAGAGGAAATTAAAGTGTGTGCTATCCTGTCGCTCGGTCTGAATGGCCCGTCGTATGAGCTATTTCGTGCCGGCCACTCGGCTCGACTGTCGTCGCTGCCCGCCCCAGATTTTATTCACGGAGCAACCCTCTACCAATACGACGGCAAAGCATTTCACAAAGACACCGAGCGAGATATTCGGGTCACGGCGCGACATCTAGCAGCCGGATACACTGTGGTACGATTGCGCGACCGCGTGACGCATTTGCCAGCCGCGCCGGGATTAACGTGTGTGTCCGTGTCGGCGCGCGATAGCACATGTGCTGCCGTGTATGACCTGGTGGGGGTGGCTCGCACGCCGGCTAATGTTGCCCTTGTGGAAGCATGGTCTTCCAGGCGCCTGTCTGAGCTGGTCGATGTCCCTGCATGCCGAAAACCCGGTCTGGCGTGGTTACAAGCCAAGAATCCCACGCCTCTCTTGCTCAAGCATTATCGCCTGCCGTTTGAAAACGGCGAATTTATGCACACGCTTCAAACCCTGTGTCAGGCATTGCCGGAAAAAGCATGTCGATCTGTTCTTGACCGGTATGATTTGGAATTTGACATGCAGAAACTTCATGTGTGGCTGGCGCGGCTGGGTGCGAAGCGCTTTGTCACGTTTGCTGGCAACAACGGCGTGGCTGCCCGGCTGACTGATCCAGAGTTTCACGCGGCGCTGGAAATGTGGTTCGGGCAGCTGGGCGTGGATCGCTTTGTTACGTTTGCTGGCAACAACGGCGTGGCTGCCCGGCTGACTGATCCAGAGTTTCACGCGGCGCTGGAAATGTGGTTCGGGCGGCTGGGCGTGGAACGCTTTGTCACGTTTGCTGGCAACGACAGCGTGGCAAAACGGTTGACTGACCCAGAGTTCCACGCGGCGCTGGAGATGTGGTTGGGGCGGCTGGGCGTGGATCGCTTTGTCACGTTTGCTGGTAAAAATTGCGTGGCTGCCAACCTAACCAATCCAGAGGTTCACGCGGCGCTGGAGATGTGGTTGGGGCGGCTGGGCGTGGATCGCTTTGTCACGTTTGCTGGTAACAATTGCGTGGCTGCCAACCTAACCAATCCAGAGTTTCACGCGGCGCTGGAAATGTGGTTGAGGCGGCTTTGCGTGGATCGCTTTGTTACGTTTGCTGGCAACGACGGCGTGGCTGCCAACCTAACCGATCCAGAGTTTCACGCGGCGCTGGAAATGTGGTTGGAACGGCTGGGCGTGGAACGCTTTGTCACGTTCGCTGGCAACGGCGGCGTGGCAAAACGATTGACTGACCTAAAGGTTCACGCGGCGCTGGAGATGTGGTTGGAACGGCTGGGCGTGGATCGCTTTGTCACGTTTGCTGGCAACGACAGCGTGGCTACCCGACTGACTGATCCAGAATATCACGCGGCGCTGGAGATGTGGTTGGAACGGCTGGACGTGGATCGCTTTGTCACGTTTGCTGGCAACGACAGCGTGGCTACCCGACTGACTGATTCAGATTTCCACGCGGCGCTGGAGATGTGGTTGGAACGGCTGGGCGTGGATCGCTTTGTCACGTTTGCTGGCAACGGCAGCGTGGCTACCCGACTGACTGATCCAGATTTCCACGCGGCGCTGGAGATGTGGTTGGAACGGCTAGGCGTGGATCGCTTTGTCACGTTTGCTGGTAAAAATTGCGTGGCTACCCGACTAACTGATCCAGATTTCCACGCGGCGCTTGTACAGCTGCTTGTGTTTATCTCGCTTGATTCTCTTGCTTCGTTGAACACAAACCAGTTTATATCGCGTTTTTGGCCGCGCGGTGGCAACACTACGTTTCGCGCTCGCATTTTTAGATGGCTTGCCACTGCTGATTCACCAAACAGTCTACCGACAATTGTGAAGCGAACGCTGAGGTTGCAAGGTTCACGCGGGCTTGATACGTTATTTGAGTGATAAACAAGTACCATATCATAATCTAATATATCACAAAATCAGCATACCTGTTACGGTGAGAATAAATAAAACACAAACGGCCAGCAAGCCACCGAGAACAGACATGGTGACAATTGTCCACGTCGGCACGGACCGTGCACGCGACTCGCGCGCCGCCAAGCTTTGTCTTACCATGGCTGCCAGCCGCTGACATGCCTCGCCAGATGCGCCTTGCGCGAGAACATCGCTCGTGTCGGTCAGATCGATGCCCTGCATCAGCAGCGCAACGTATAGACCGACGGACCGGTAATCGTGATTTGCGTGCAGGCGTGTCATGACGTCCGCCATGCTGGTTCCGAGTCGACGGTGTGCGGCCGGTTGCGCTCTCGCATATGCTCCCACATCGGCTGGCGTCACGTCGCGCAGCGTGTCATGACAGAGAAGCAGGCTGGCGCCCGCGTCGCCGGAGCGAATGCACGTGTGCATCACATTGGCAAATCGTTCTGGATTGCCCGTGTCGACAGTATTGGCATTGACAGGCATCAAAATAGCTGATTCTTGGAATACTAATTCTGCTTGCACTGTTCCCTGGATTTCTGCTTGCACTGTTCCCTGGATTTCTGCTTGCACTGGTTCTACTGTTGGTTCTGTTGGTTTCGCTGTTTTTACCACTGTTGTTTCTGCCGGTACGTTGTGGACTGCCGGCGTCAATTCAGCAACTGTTTCCCGGACTACCGGCGTTAATTCAACCACTGTTTCCTGAACTGCCGGCGTCAATTCAACAACTGTTTCCTGAACTACCGGCGTCAATTCAACTACTTGGACTGCTTGTGCCAACTCCACGCCCTGAGCCTTCTTCCGTCGGCGACGAAGTCTTGTGTCGTCTGACATTTTTCTCATGACTCGGTTGTTGTAAATTATTTGATGACCGATTCCAACCCAATGTGCACGATTTGCCTGGAGAATCCAGGTGATCTTTTCCAACCCGCATGCTGTCAGGCCATGTTTTGCACGTATTGCGCGCGAGAGTGGGTACGTAAGTCGCGGTTGTGCGCGCACTGCCGCACGTTGCTTGTGGTCCACAATGCAGCGATCGGCGCGACGCCGCGTCACGTGCCGGACGAGCTTTGCGCCCACGTTGCGCAGCCTCGGCATCAGCCTCGCTGGGCGCAAACGCAGTGTGCCGAGTGCGGTGCCTCAATCCTATACGCCATGCAAGACCGGCATATTGTATGCGCCGTGTGCGGATCGGCGGTGGCAGCCAGACTCGCACAGCCGCCACGCCGCAACGTGACCATTTTAACGCATTATACAGCCCCTTCGTTATCACGCGACCGAGCTTCTACGTCGCAACGCGACCGAGATTTTCCGTTACAACGCGACCGAGATTTTCCGTCTCAACGCGACCGAGCTTTTACGTCGCAACAGGATCCGTCCCGAGATTTCCCGTCACAACGCGATCAAGCTTCACGCGCAGCACGGTTCCCAGTGCCCCCCAGGCCGATGCGCGCTCGCGATAAATTTGCGGCCGCTGTTGGTGTTGTGATTTTTGTCTACGGTATGGGCATGTTTGTGTATGGTGTGTGCGCCAGTGTTGCGTTCCACATGATGTGATTATTAGTTGTGTATTAGTTGTGTATTTATTTTTAGTTTTAATTTTAGTATTGTATATCAATTTATATAAAATGCCCGTCACTTACAACAGTCACGCCACGGTCACGTTTTGCGAGTGTGCCGAGTCGGACCGCTCGCTCCAGCAGCTTGGGGAAAAGGCATCGTCCGGTTTTTCCATCGCACAGCTGGAGCGCGCAAAGGCGTGGTTTGAGCAGCGCGGAATCGCGTGTATTTTGATTCCGTTGCCCAATCCAAACGGCACGGGGCCCGATGGTGCCGTTCTGGTGGCCCGGGCTGCGGTCCCGCTTCTCTGCGGCGTGCCGTCGCAGGCGCATGTCATGGACGAGCTCCTCCAGATACCGTACGATACCAAGATGATCCATTACGGCAAGCTGGCCGAAAAGCGCGCGCGGCACTGCAACGTGCTGGCGGACCATGACCAATCGCCCGACTACGGGACGCGGCAAAGCACGGTGGTTCGGTTCGCGCGCGTGCCTGCGCTTGAACGCATGCGCGCGCAGCTGCCGGACATTCTGGGCTCCGACGCCACGAACATGTTCGCAGAGGTGAACAAGTATCCGTCGGCGGCAGACGACGCCGTCATCGGCGGCATCGGCTTCCACGGCGACTCGGAGCGGCGCCGTGTGGTGGCCGCGCGTTTCGGCACGTCTGCGTTCCTTCTACGCTTCGTCTGGTTCCGCTCACACAAGGTGGCCAGCGGGCCGATCGACGTGACCGTGTTCCCGGGCGACGTGTACATCATGTCGGACGCGGCGGTCGGCCACGACTGGAAGTGCTCGGGGCGCCACACGCTGCGTCATGCGGCCGGCGCACCGAAATACACGCGGCCGAGCAAGACAGCGCTGGCTGGTACACCATTTGCGGAATTATTCTAACGTATTCAAGTGTTCAGGAGCTTAAAATAATGACGTCATCAAATTGATATCACATCAAATTATCATGGACGAAATTCTTGCTATGTTTGACAGCCCGCGACACTCGTTCGCCCCGCAATACGTCTGCGCGCCAACGACGCAGGACGCACTGAGAAACGAACAGAACTTTACTCTCACATTTCACCACGGACTGACTGCGCTCCCCGAATCGTTGGGTCAACTTGCTGCGATTACATGCATTGATTTGACTTGGTGCGGCTCGATGACCGCACTCCCAGAATCGTTTTGCAAGCTTGTGGCACTCACAGTCGTAGTTTTGTATGGGTGCCGCAAGTTGACAGCGCTGCCAGAGTCCATTGGCTCATTGGCAAACATACGCGTGCTAAACGTTGCAGTGTGCGGGCAAATGTGTAGCTTGCCAGACTCGGTTTGCCAGCTTGCGGCGCTGGAGACGTTGGATATGAGTTATTGCTTTTCCATGACTCGGCTTCCTGACCGGCTAGGTCAGTTGGCCGCGTTGACGCGGCTGGATGTATCGGGATGCAAATTTGGAAAGTTGCCAGAATCATTATGTCAGGCAAGAGCATTGCAGTACCTGAACATTAGCCACTGCGATCACCTCACAGCGTTGCCTGACCAGTTTGGCCAGCTGATGATGTTGAAACGGTTGTTGGCCGTCTGCACAGCGCTGGCGCGGCTGCCGCTTTCGTTCGTTGACCTTCCGAATGATTGCCACGTCACGTTTTACCACACTATGGCAATGAAGTTTCCGCCGCGAGCGGCAGTGGATTCCAAAGGCCTTTCCGAACCCAAAGCGTTCCTGCTTGCGCATCACAATCCGCTCAAGATGCTTACACTTGTTCTTGTGGCTCGGCGGACTCGCATGCACCACATTCCAGACGAGCTTTGGGTGATATTGGTTAATTATGATGACGATGATGATGATGATGATGATGATGAATGTGTTGGTTCATAATGATGATGGTGATCATGAGTTTGTGAATGGTGTGCAGCTGGATAATAAAACTAACAAATGACGTCACAGAATCATCATTCTATTTTCAAGCTTGATGTATGGAGAGACTGGCCGAATTTGCAGGCGATAAAACAACACTATGTGTTTCCCACGGCAGAAATAGTTTCTGGCTTTCGGCATTACCTGAAAGGCTTGGTGAGCTTGCGGCACTGACCACACTTACTCTTAACGCATGCATTTTCCAAAGATTGCCCGAGTCGCTAGGCCAGCTGCCAGCGCTGGCGGTGCTTAGCATCAAGCGGTGCGACGCGTTGCAGGCGATGCCACAGTCGTTCGGCCAGTTGTCGGCGCTGACGGTGCTGCGTCTGGACGGCTGCATATCTTTGACAGCTTTACCTGCAGCGCTGGGTCAGTTGAGCATGCTGACATGCCTGAAGATCAAACATTGCGCCAGCCTGACAGCGCTGCCCGAGGAGTTGGGGCAGCTGGCTAATTTAACGACCTTCTATATGTACTACTGTTACGAGGTGAAAGCGCTACCCGAGTCGCTGTTTCGGCTGGCGAGGCTGACGACGCTGTTTGTCATTGAATGTATCCAAATTACACGTTTGTCTCGGTCGCTTGGGCAGCTGACGGCGCTCACTACGTTGTGTCTGAGGAACACTGGAATTACAGAAATACCAGAGTCTATAGGCCAACTATCGGCTCTAACATTGCTTAGTCTGACTGGGTGCTCCAGGCTCACAGCGCTACCCGAGTCGCTGGGCCAGCTTGCGATGCTAACAACACTAATGCTGACGTATTGCAAGAAATTGCAATCGCTCCCTGCATCGATGGACAAGCTTTGCTCGCTTTGTGCGCTTCACACTGAGGCGTGTGTTGAGTTGAGGTACATGCCGCCCGGGCTTCCAGCCACACTGCAGATGCTCGATGTCAGTCGTTGCGCTGCGCTAACGGCTCTGCCCGCCTCGCTTGGTCAGCTGACGGATTTAAAGTGCCTCGAATTGATCGCGTGTCGCACATTGACGGCTCTGCCAGAGCTGCCGGGCCGGCTGGCGAAGCTGGCACTGAGCGAGTGTTGGCAGCTCACGAGACTGCCCGAGTCGCTGGCAGGGCTTGAGAACCTGACAGATTTGCACGCCAGCTCGTGCCGCGTGCTGACGGTGCTGCCAGAGTCGCTCGGTCAGCTGCGGGCTCTGGGCCAGCTCAGCCTAAGCGGGTGCCATGTGCTAACGGCCCTGCCCGAGTCGCTTGGCCAGCTGGCGTCCCTCAAGTATCTTGATCTAAATGGGTGCTATTCGTTGACGGGACTGCCCGAGTCGCTGGGCTGTTTGTCGTCTTTGACAGAATTAGCCTTGATCGGATGCACCATGGTGACGGTGCTGCCAGAGTCGCTGGGCCAGCTGACATCTCTGATCACGTTGGATCTGAGTTATTGCGCACAACTGCAAGTGTTGCCCCGATCGCTGGGGCAGCTGGCATCTCTACACACACTGTTGATAAGCGATTGCAGTCGATTACGGATGCTGCCAGAATCTTTAGGTCGGCTTGCGTGCTTGCATGTTTTCGTCTTCTCCGGGTGTTCATCATTAGAGCGTCTGCCGCTATCGCTGATTGACCTGCCGACAAATATATGTTTTGAGTCGAGAACACTGAGCGCAATGACCTTTCCGCCAGAGTGCGTTGTTGTGCGGGGCGCCGCCGCCACGAAGGCGTTCCTGCTCGCGCACCACTGTCCGTTGCAGATTCTCACGCTGTTGCTGATTGCGCGCCGTCTTTGTGTTGATCATCTGCCGTGCGAGCTTTGGGTATCTGGGTGCATTGGTGATAGAAATTGAATATGATATGCGATTAAAAATATTAAAAAAATGAGTATCTAAAATATAAACTGTCATCATGGAGTCCCGGAAGCTCACGGAATTTTGCAAAGGTCGGTTCGCAAGGCTTGCTGACGT